>Ga0070735_10000299_pt1 | contig 58668 bp, 53 predicted proteins | sample Coa_R1_FD_66443 | JGI IMG/M metagenome (GOLD analysis project Ga0070735, IMG submission 66443) | Surface soil microbial communities from Centralia Pennsylvania, which are recovering from an underground coalmine fire - Coalmine... | ecosystem: Environmental > Terrestrial > Soil > Unclassified ... | reverse complement strand
GCCATCTGTTGATTGGCAATTATCATTTTGCCCACGATTACGGGTGTGTGCACCCCGGCATGCCTCTTGGCCGCAAGCATCTCCGTCGAAGCCGTGACGCCCCCACTGGTGGGATTGGCCGTACAAAAGATCCACTTCCAATCTAGGTTTCACTGGATCGGAAGTCAATTCGTTAGATGATGGTGCTTGGCCCCTCGCTTCGAATTCGGCCGGCATTTCGATTCTGAATCATTTCTCACTCTAATTCGTAAATTATTGCGGAAATTGGAGTTACTCCACGCCACGGCTCAGAATGAGGCGCAAAATCTTCATAAATAAGAAGTTAATCGCAAAATATTCCAAAATAAGGACTTGCGAGAAATAAAGATGTTGTCGCCAGATTATTAAGAAATGAAGGTTTGATCGTTAACTTTATAAATATAATCATTGACGCACTTAATTTAATTAATTAGAGTCTGCTGGAAGTTGAGGAATCTATGCCTGACGAAATCAAATCTTCGAAGGATTGGCAGGAACTGACGCACCTCACGCAGGGGCGGCCGATCATCGTCGAACGCGTACGGCTGGTGGAGAAAGACATCGCCATTGAGGGCCAGTTCGAACTGCCTCAACTCACGCGACTCGCCATGGATGATCAGGTCTTTATCACCGCCTTTGTCCGCTCACACGGCTCAATCAAAGAGATGGAGCGCGTCTTCGGTGTCAGCTATCCGACCATCAAGTCGCGTCTGACTCGCATCGCCAACAGCCTCGAATTCGTCGAAACCAACCCGACACCGTCAAAGGCCGAGATCTTGGCGCGTTTGCAGCAGGGAGAAATCAGCGCGGAAGACGCGATCCGCGAGATGGAGGCACTGAAATGATTCCGTTCGTGGCGATTGTCAGCTTGCGCAACCAGGAGAGCCGTACGTTTCGTCTTTGGATTCCGCTCTTCCTGATTTGGCTCCTGCTGCTGCCTCTCGCAGTCTTGCTGTCGCTTTCGTGTTTATTGCTTGCCTGTTTTGTCGGGTGAATCCGTTTCGCGGAGTTGCCGTAATGTGGCAGATCCTGAACGCGCTCACGGACACCAATATCGAAGTGGAGCATCACAGTGCCGGAATGTCGTTCCACATTCTCTAGGAGTCGTCATGAACGAACATCGTCGTCAAATTCTTCAGATGCTTTCCGAAGGAAAGATCAACGCCGACGAGGCCGAGCGCCTCATTTCGGCCATGGAACAGCCTGCGGCATCAACATCACCCGAAACCGGTTCGACTGCGGCACGGAAGAGCCGTCCTAAATTTCTTCGCGTAGTCGTCGACTCGGAAGAGGACGGCGGTCATGACGGCCCCACCAAAGTGAACGTGCGCGTCCCCATGCAGTTGCTCCGTGCCGGAGTGCGCGTTGCCGGTCTGATTCCGGCCCAGGCCCTGAATCGCGCGAACCATGCCATGCAGGAGAAAGGGGTTCCCATCGATTTGAGTCAGATCAAGCCTGAAAACCTTGAGGAACTCATCGAGCAATTGAATGATCTGACGGTCGACGTCGATCAGAAGGACGCTAATGCGAAAGTGAAGGTCCGGGTCTTCTGCGAATGAACAGAGGCTCCTCGTTTTATGTTGCATGCTTTTAATGCTATTGACAATCTATTGCTTTTTATGCAAGAATAGCATGCATAAAGGAGGTGTCTATGACCGTCTCCGAAAACTCGTGCTCGGACTTGGTAAGGAAGCAGGCAAGTCAAGACTATGTGCAGGCCGCTCGTCGCAGGGGGGTCGACACATTCTCAATTAATGTAGGGGACGTCCACAGGGACTCGAATCTGCGAAATCGCGTTCCACTCGTTTGTATGGCCCTGAAGTCGAAGAAGTTTCTGCAGGCAAATGGATTGCGTCTGGTCTCTGAGAGTGGTCCACCCTCGGGTTTGAGCACAACGGTGACCTACACGTATGAATTCATCGATGGAAAGCCATCCGCACCCGACAAAGATGACGCTTGGGCTCGGTTGCGCGGGGCTCTGAAGGATATTTATGCCGAATTGGGTGGCGGCGAGCTTTATCTGCGCAAGGAGCGCGAGAATTTCTACGGCTCCGGAGAAGATCGGTGAGCCGCGTCTACTGGGACACAATGCTCTTCATCTACTGGCTGGAAGACAGTCCCCAGTTTGCCAAGAGGGTGAGTGCAATCCGGTCGCGAATGCGAGAGCGCAACGATGAACTCATTACGAGCGCTTTCACGTTGGGAGAGGTGCTGGCGGGTGTTTATAGGAAGGGGGCGATCAGCCAGGCGCTTGAAATCAGGACAGCATTGGAGGGCACAGTTTCGGAGTTGGTGCCGCTTACAGTCGAGACCGCCGATCAATTCGCGCGAATTCGCGGATCCCTGAGTGTTCCTCCAGCCGATGCCATCCATTTAGCGTGCGCAGCATCGGTCGGAACCGATCTCTTCTTGACCAATGACAAGAAACTTGCCAACAAGATCGTGCCGGGAATTCAATTCATCGCGACTCTCGATACGAATCTCTTCTGATTATGGTCCCGGATTCGCCACCTTTTGTCCGATTAACACCGCATCCTGCATCTGCCGATACAAATCGCTCACCGCTCCCGGCGAATGCGACATCAGAATCGTGTTGCTCTTGTCGTTGCTGCCGATCTCTTTCATCGTGTCCAGATATTGTGTGACCAATACCAGCATCATCACGTCTTTCGGTGTCGATCCTTCGACCGCCTTCGAGAACGCTTCTACCGACTCCTTTAATCCCTCGATGATTGCCTTGCGCTGATTCGCGATGCCCTGTCCTTGCAACGCCTTGCTCTCGGCTTCAGCCTCGGCCTGTTTCACTTTCAGAATCTTCTCCGCTTCACCCCGCGCTGTCGCCGCGACTTGCTCACGCTGCGCCGCATTGATCTCGTTCATCGCCGCTTTCACCTTGTCATCCGGCTGAATATCGGTGACCAGCGCTTGATCGATCGCATAGCCGTACGTTCTCATCACGTCATCGAGCCCCTGCTTGATCGCGACCGCGATGTCCGACTGCTGCAGAAATGCGTCGTCGAGATTCATCTTCGGTACATGCCCGAGAATCACGTTAAACACATACGACGAGATCTGTTGCCGGGGGTTGGCCAATTTGTAGAACGCCTCGTACACGTGATCCGCGATTACATGGTATTGCACCGACACCGGAATCTTGACGAACACGTTGTCTTTCGTCTTGGTTTCGACATCGAGCGCCAGTTGCTGCACGCGCAAATCGATACGTCCGGCAATCTGGTCCAACCACGGCAGCTTGAAATTGATGCCAGCGCTGGCTACTCGTTGGAACTTGCCCATCCGTTGTACAACCACTGCTTCAGCAGTTCGTACCTGAAAGAAACCGCTCAGGATTGTCCCGAGTACGAAAATGCCGACGATGACGGCGATTACCATAGATAGAACCTGCGTGCTTTCCATCCGGATCCTCCGGCAAATCAGTAATCTCCAGAATGATTCCGTATACGCGAAATAGCCGCGCGGGAATCGCAGGCATGATAGCGGGTCGAGGAGGTTGCCACAATTAACTACTTCGGCTGCACAGGCGCGCTTCCAGCTTCGCCTTCACCTCGGGCCACTCGTGATCCAGAATGCTGAAGTACACCGTATCCCGCACCCGCCCGGTCCACGTCACCAGATGCCTGCGCAGCGTCCCCTCTTCTTTCGCCCCGATACGCAAGATGGCGTTGCGCGATTTCTGATTCAGCGCATCCGTCTTCAGTTCCACTCGGATGCATCCCCACGTCTCGAACGCATGACGCAGCATCAGGTACTTCGCTTCGGTATTCACCGCAGTGCGTTGCCAGGGGAGAGCAATCCATGTCGAGCCGATCTCGACTCGTTTGTTCACGCGGTCGATGTTCATGAATCGCGTACTGCCGACCGTCCGTCCCGAACTCCGCTCGACCGTGGCAAACACCACCGATTCCCCACGCTCCTGTTCGGCAAATGCCTTGTCGATGAGCCTCTCAAAATCTTCGCGCGCCTTCATCGCGTAAGGAATCCAGCAGAAGATATCTTCGAGATCGTTCTGTGCCACTTCCCAGAAGATATCCGCGTGCTCACAGCGGATCGGCTCTAGCCGTACTACGGATCCTTCAAGAGTCAAAAGCTGCGTCGTATCAAGAGAAAAAAAGATTTCGCTCATTTGTTCCGAACTTTTATTTAACAAACCATGGGGATTTGTTCGGGATTTACCCAGAGTGAGTTTTGCGCCACACGTGCGGACTTAACTCACACGACATCCAGACCAATCAGTGTAATGCGTAAGAGTTCTACCGGGTGACAATCGGAAACAAAGCGAGGGCTCCGGTCCTGAATCTCGAAGACAACGGAGGACAAAGCAGGCGGGCCGACTGTTGGACCCGCCTGGTAGTTGAGTGCGTAAAGAATCAGTGGAACAGGTTGAGTGTATTCGTGGCGTCGTCGACGTAGAACAGTCCCATGCCGGTGACAGGCACCAAACCGAACAGAGCGCCTGCGCCTGGTGGATTCCCAGAGCTATCGAGCAGAGCTTTTGCGATCTGATGTCCTGAAGGCGTGGTCTCAACCGCAAAGCCATCGTTTCCGTTCACGGTGACAATGTTGCCGTTTGGCAGGACCGTCAATCCGAGCGGATCATTGAGTGAGCCACCTTTGGTTACCGTGTTCCCAGTCCCCCCTGAGGTGGTGCGCGTCATCGCTTTTGAGATCGATGCAATCCGGTTGTTTAGACTGTCAGCCACATACAAGACTTGTCTGTTGTCATCGCCGCGATCTCCTCCGGCGCCAAGGTAAACGCCGGTGGGACCGATTACCAGCGCGGCCGGATCGGTCCTCTCCGCGAATCCGGAGCCAATCACAGTCATCGACTGAATACTCGGTTGCGACCCCTTGGGGATGTTCAGATCCATTCTCACAACTGTCCCGCCATGAACCACATTTCCGCCGCCAGCGACAGTACCATTCAAAACGTTGGTGAAGAAAAGAGAGGCGGTGCTACCGTTGTCGGACGCCGTCATGTCCCACGGTCCATTGATTAGCGATCCATAGAACGTCTCAGCAACATTGCCCTTGCTGTCGAGAACGAGCAGGCATCCCGCATTGGCCGTAGCAGAGGTGCCGTCCGTGGTAGGCAAGCTACCAACCACAACCCATCCGCTCCGCAACGCAACCAGCGCGGTCGTAAGGCCGACTCCGCCGGGGCAGGGGCCGGGTAGGTTTGCCGCATCAATCTGCGCGAACAGGCTCAACGTGCCGCTCGGAGTAATCTGAACGATGGTTGTACCTGTACCCTGCAGATTTGCGCTGTTATTGAAGTTGCTGATCAAGATGTTTCCTGCGGTGAGCGAACCCATCGTCACCGGAACGACGACGATGCCATACGGATTGACATCGCCATTACTCGGAACAGTTGAAGCAACGACCTTGATATTGCCGGCTTGGGCTGTGCCGATGAACAGACCGACGAGCAGCAACAGGCATATGGCCTTTGGGCTAGGCGAACAAAACAGAGTTGCGGTTTTCATAATGTCTCCTGATCCGGTGGACGTGACTGGAAGGTGACATCACCTTGGCTGGCCACCGTGCCTGACTATGTTGCCGAACAGGAGATAAAGGAGTTGTCATTCGATTGTAAAAACAATGTCTCCTTTCACATCTGGGCTCTTCAGTTGAGCGATCAAGTGTCTGATATGTGACAAAGTTTGCACACATGGTTTTTTTTTGACCGCTCTTCGGAGCCTGTGAGCGCGTCAACACGTGGCCGCGTTTTACTCTGCGGTCGAACTCATGAGGAGGCGGGTGACCGTATTTTGAATTGCACAAGCCCACATGACCTGTCGCGAGCGGTCGGCGTCTAAAAAAGTGGCAATGCCTTCTACAATTGTTGCAACGTCAGCGGGAGATTGAAAGGCAGAGAAGTAAATTTCCTGGATGACATTTGGAGGGGGATAGGAACTGCACGATAGTTACACAATACCTCGGCCTCATTCGACTGGTCGATGCCATTCTCCCGCCAGCTAACTCGCGCCATTCTGATCCAGAAAGGGTGCTTGCAGGCCGTTGTCGGACCAGTCGTAGTTCACCAGCCAGTTCGAAATTCCTGACGAAAGGTCCAGATCAGGCGGAAGCGTCCGAAAGCCGAACGGCAGGTTGCGCCTTAACCAACGGCTCAATCCGGCAGCCTCGAAGACCTTCTGCATCTCCGAATGACAGCAACTCAGGAACACGGTGCGTCGTCTCTGATCTTCCCCGGCGATCTGCGCGATTGCCATCAGAATTCCGAACGCTAGCACGGTCGCGTCCTCGCCATCGCATTGCGCGACAATGATCTGCTGTGGAGATTCGTTGAGAATGATGTATCCGACTGTGGCGCCCGCGGCTATGAGGCGGAACAAACGATAACGAACAAACGAGAGCGACAGATTATAGCGCCAGTTCAAGAATTCCACCGTCGGCACAAACCGGAAACGGAAGGGGGACCGTTGTGGAAGCAGGTCGGAAGAATATGAATGTTCTTCGCAGATCGTGATCCGTGTGCTTGCCTCCAGCGGAATCCGTGCTGTGATCGATTTTAACTTCCTGCCTCCCAACTGCCTGACTATGGAATTGGCCACGATTTTCCACCACGAGTCCCACGGACGAAGGCTGCATGCATTCAGAAAATATCCAGTGACTCCCGGTAATGAGACCCAGTGATAGTGACGGAGGACTTTCAGCGCCTCCGGGCTCACCATGAATGTCATGGCAAAGCTGTTCGGATTGGCCAACGCGGAATGCTTGCTCAGTTGACCCCCCACTCCCGCCTGGCAAGAGAACCAATTCGAGCCGATCCTTACGGTGATTTCACGCCCCTGATCCTCGAAGTGGAGCAATTGGCGCCCGAATGTGCCGAGCACACGCCCTGAGTCTGATAAAAAGAGGTACAGCTTGCAGCACTCACTACTGGCATAAAAATAGTCTACGAACGGCCGGTGCGCGAGGTTCATATTGCGCGGCACTCGTGCAACCATTTCCTGTAGGTCTTCGAATAACTCGGGAGTGTACTCGACAATCGCCATGAAAAACAGTCAAGACTGAACCCAAAGCGGGCCACAGTCAAGGCTTTTCGGGCAATACGAGGTTCCAATCCGGAGGTTGGGGGCTTCGGGTGGTAAATCCGAGAACTCGCTCCGCGATCGGCGCACGGAACAGGAGTCCGATACTAATCTCATAAATGGGTTTTGAAAGAGCACGGCTCCCATCCATGCCTCGGATTCTCGATTATCTTTGCATCTCGGTAGAATTTCGGGCATCTCAAATACGACACCGATTCTGCTAGTGTGTTGGTTGTTGTGCAATGATCTTACGAGCTGTGATCTCACCAACGATGACTTCGAACGTCCAATACGGGGTGCGGCAGCAAACGTCAACTCTCTGTGAGGAGCCTTGTCAGTGAAGGCCCACTGTCTGCCGTTTTCGCATGTCCCGCACACCACCCGCCTTTTCACCGATCTGCTCGCCTATTCGCCCAATGTTCGGCCCTTTTATCCGCGCTCACCGCTTTTCCACGAGTGGATGAAAGAAGAGGCCGCGGCGATCTCTTATGACGGGTCGCGCCGCGAGCGCGTAGCTGCAATTCTTGAGCGCCAAAATTTGTCCTGGAACGCTTCTCCCAAGACCCTGGCCAACATCGATCGCTTCCGGCAAGGTGCGGCCGCCGTCGTGACCGGACAACAGGTGGGGCTGTTCGGCGGACCGATGTTCGCGATCTACAAGGCTCTCACCGCCGTCAAACTGGCCGAGGAAGCAAGCTCCGGGGGAATTGATGCCGTTCCGATCTTCTGGCTGGCAACCTACGATCATGATCTCGCCGAGGTCAATCACGTTTCACTTCCGGGCCCAGATGGGGCATTACAGGTTCTCACCACCTCGAGCCACGATGTTCCTGGCGCCCCGGTCAGCGCAGTCCATTTCGGGGACGAGATCACTCCCGTCGTAGATCAGGCACTCGTTTTGCTCGAAGAGACTGAGGCGGCGCAGTTCCTGCGCGAATCGTATCGGCCCGGCGCGGACCTGGGCACAGCTTTCGCGCGGCTTTGCGCAAAAATCTTCGCCGATTGGGGCGTGGTCGTTCTCGATCCTTCGGATCCGGAACTGGCTCACGTCGCCAAACCGGTATACCTCTCCGCGGTAGAAAGAGCGGCGGAACTCGCGACCGCCCTGCTTGAACGGGGTAGCGCACTGGAACGCGCTGGATATCACCAGCAGGTCAAGGTGACCGAATCCTCCGTGCTGCTGTTCACCACGCGAAACGGAGCCCGCACTCCGATTTCACGTTGGACCAACCCCTCAGCAACAGAGTTCATGATTGACGGTGAAGCTGCCGCGGAGAAGCTCTCGCAATCGGAGTTGATTGCTGAAGTCGAAAAACATCCCGAACGCTTCAGCCCAAACGTCCTGCTTCGGCCGATTGTGGAAGATTACCTCTTGCCGACCCTCACCTATACGGGAGGCGCAGCCGAAGCTGCTTATTTCGGGCAGGCTGGCGTCGTTTACGAGGCGATTCTGGGACGCGTCACTCCCATCCTGCCCAGGTTTTCCGCCACCCTAGTTGAGCCCAAGATGCAGCGGCTGCTTGAGAAGCATGGTTTGTCGATCACGGACGTTTTTGAGGGACCTGATGCACTGCGAAAGCAAATCGCGGCAAAACACCTGCCTCATGATCTGCAAGCCGCATTCGACACGGCGAAATACTCATTCGACTCGAACTTTGCTTCGGTGAAGGAGCAGCTGGAAAGACTCGACAAGACCTTGGTGGATGCTGCCGAAACGGCCCGCTCCAAAATGCAGCATCAGCTCGAAAAACTATATTCGCAGGCAGCGCGCGCCGAAGCGCAAAAGGGAGAACTGGTCAGCCGCCACACCGAAACAATCAGCGAAGCACTCTATCCCAACAAGGGCCTTCAGGAACGAACCATCGGTGGCCTGTATTTCCTGGCGCGCTATGGAAAAGATCTGTTGCACCAGCTTTACGAAACGATCCACTCCGATTGCCACGACCACCAGATCGTCGAGTTGTGAATTCTGCATTATCTTTGACGGTTCAGCAATGATTCCAAATTTGTACGAAATTGTCCGTATGCACCTTCGCTAAACTGACCTTCTGCCTGACGCACCACTTGCCCATCTGAATCCAGTACGACCAGGTAAGCATCATCCGATTCCTTGTAATTCACGAGCTTTTTCAGTTCGGCTTCGTTTTGCAGAATGGGCACAAAGTGAGCGCGCATGTTCTCGGGCACTCCCTTTTTGATGCTCGAGATGACCATGCCGCGGATGAGGCGCGGCACTGATTCCAATACAGGTAGTTGATAGAGTACGAATGCGCTGCGCGTTCCAAATTCAGACTGTATCTTGTTCGCCCAGGCGCTGGTCGGCTCCTTGGATGCTTTCGTAAATCCGAAGACTAGAACCGCAACTTTGCCTCGGGCGGCGTCAGGCAATACAACTTTCTGACCTGCGAAGCTCTCGCCTTCGATGCGCGGCATCGGCTGATCCGATTGAGCAGCCAGCGCGCCCAGCAAAAAGAATACAGACAGCAATCTTGTGACGGCGCGAGAATGAATGCCGGAGCTTAACACGCGCATAGTCCTATTTGCTCTCGCTTGCCGCAAGATAGGTGCCTAAGCCAATCATGATGGCGCCAGTCACGGTTCGTTGACGCCGCCGAAACGCCGCCGAAGATCGAATCCTGTCGCCGAGCGGTCCGGCAAGCGCAATCACAAGCAGGTCTGCGGTTGTGTTCAGTGCGACAGAAATCGTGCCCAGCATCACAAACTGCAGGAATACGTGGCCGTTTGCGCGCACCACAAACTGTGGAATGAACGAAAGAAAAAACAGTGCTGTCTTTGGATTGAGAACCTCTGTCGCGACGCCCTGCCAAAGTGGATTGCGCCTCGCAACAGTCACCGAAACACCCATCCCGCCATTACCGTTTTCGCCATCACCGCGACCATCATCCTTGTACGCATCGAAGATCATCCGTATGCCAAGAAAGGCGAGATAGGCTGCACCGACATACTTCACCGTCGCAAATGCCACCGCGGACTTCGCCAGAATGATGGAGACGCCAAGCGCTGCGGCGAAGACATGCACCATGCCACCGAGAAATGTTCCAAGGGCAGAGAGTATTCCCTCGCCCTTGCCGCCAGCCAGGCTGCGCGCCAGGACATAGAGCATGCCAGGTCCCGGCGCAATGGCCAGCAACACTGCTGCTGTTAAGAAAAGAGCAAATCGTGTCCAATCAAGCATGATGATCCCCGTTTGCGCGTTGGTGGTTTGCTACCTCTGAAGCCAGCTCTCCAGTTCGGTCAGCGACTCAATTCGCGGGAACTCCTGCCCGCGATATGCCCCGGCCACGTCGAAGAGCACGGCCTGCATGCCTGCATTGCGCGCACCTACGTAATCGACCGAGTACACATCGCCGACGTACAGGCTTTCTGCAGGATCAGCCTTCATCTCGCGCAGTGCGGCCGCAAAGATCGCGGGATGTGGCTTCTCATGCCCTAAGTTGCCCGAATCTGTGATGCAGGCAAAGCAATCGCAGATGCCGCAACGCCGCAGTACGGCATCGATTTTGCCATCGGCATTCGAGATGACCGCGATGGCATACTGCTCACGGATTCTTTCCAGCGCGTCGCGCGTACCGGGAAGGATTTGATCCCAGTTGGCAGAATTCTGTGTGTTCACCACCAACTCATCACGCACCGCCCCATCGAAGGCGTCCATTTCGTTCAGCAGGTGTGTGTGGAATGTCCACCAAAAGCCATGATCAATCCTTCCGCTGATCAATCCCTGATCGAATTCTTTCTTAGTACGGCGCTCAAGGGCTTGCCACACCTCCAACGATGGATGCTTCTCTTTCGGCACCCGCTTAAGCATGCGGGCGCGGTTCGGGAAGAGAAGAGTGTTACCTACGTCAAAGAAAATATTGCGGTATTTCGCCATGGATCCATATTATCCAAACTGGCCAGTCTGGTCGGGTGCGTCGATTGACGACGGCTATTGAAAAAGATGTAATATCCAATTCTCAGGCTCGGCCCCGGGCATCATTCGGCGCATTTATGGTTGGAACAGCAGCACTGATTTCCAGCGTTGGACGAACTACTCGCGTCGTGCTGACGGTGTACCCGGTTGCGCGCGCGTATGCCGCAATCGTATTCGGTGTCGCAGTCGCCGCGCTGTATCGGGGCTCGCGTCAGGATGTCTACAACATCCTGTGGGCGGTCGTGTTCGGCTTCGCTACGCTGAACATCCTGGGCTTGGCATCGCGGCGCATGGAGCCGGGCAAGCGCGGCCTCAGCTTCGGCGAGCTGATGGCTGTGATGGTCGTCGTAGTCTCTCTCTTTCTCTTGGGTTGGGAAATGCTGGGCTTGCTCCACCTCTTCCCCATCCGGCTGCACCGCTAAGTCCATTCTTTTGAATAAGCCTGTCGATCAAAGTTTTCCATGCTGTTCCTAAAGGAATAGCTGTTTTTTCAATCAGTTGGGAGCTGGCCAGTGTAATTGGCTAGTTGGGGTCAGGTGAGTTCGGAGTTTGTTGCTCCCCAGGCTTCGCCCGATACGCGCGAACCGAGAGTTGATTCCTGTTTGCTCGTGATCCGTCCGAAACAGTTTTGTGGGCGAGTTGCGATTGTGTGCTCATCGAGTACCCATCTGCCCTTGATCGAATCCTGTCTTTTGTCACCGAGCCTGTCCGACGCCCGAGAAGCTCGCAGTCTACGCTCATGTGGAATCGTATGGGTGGCTTTCGAGTTCGGGGCGGAGACCGTGATCTGCGGCATGTCCCCAGGCACGCCTCGAAAGTCTCCTATTGCCCCGGCTAATCGGATTTGCGGTATGATTCGCCTAAATGGCAAAGAAAGTTCTTAATTTTGAAGTGACATGTCCGTGCTGCAGTGCGGTGCTCAAGATTGATGCTGAGACACGTGCGGTCATTGCGCACACGGCGGCGGTAAAGCCAAAGACGTTCAACGACATGGAGGCTGCGGCCAAAGCAATGCGCGAACAGGACAGCCGGCGGGAGTCTATTTTCCAGCAGTCGGTGGAGGCGCAAAGGCACGCCTCGGACCTACTGGAGAAGAAGTTCCAGGAAGCGCTGAAGAAGGCTAAAGAGACGCCGGACACGGGTAAGCCCATTCGCGATTTCGATCTCGACTGATCGATGCCTGCGACTTCCAGCGTACGAAGACTACTGCTCCTCGGCCATCGTGGGGCACGGGCGGTCAAGTCTATCCCGGAAAACTCTTTCGCGTCCTTCGATCGAGCCCTGGCCGACGGCTGCGATGGATTCGAATTCGATGTGCGCAACACAGAGGATGGAGAGGCGGTGATCTGTCACGATCCGAAGGTCTCCGAATTTAATGTTTCTCGTACACCAGCAAAGCAGCTCTCCCACTTGCCACGGCTTCGGGATGTTCTCCAGCGCTATCGCGATTCCTTTCTCGATATAGAACTCAAGGTCAAAGGTCTGGAGAGGCTCACCCTCGATTTGTTCCTCAGGCATAAACCACGGCGGGGATTTGTCGTCTCATCCTTTCAGCCTGGAGTGCTGAAGTCAATGCACGCGCTGGATTCGACCGTTCCACTCGGCCTGATTTGCGAGTTCAAGAATCAACTCCGCCTGTGGAACGAACTTCCGGTCCAGTACGTGATTCCCCGTCTCGACCTGGCTGAGCCGGAATTGATCCGCAAAATGAAAGGAGCAGGAAAGAAAGTTGTCGTCTGGACGGTCAATGACGGCGACAACATGCTACGCTTTGCGGAATTCGGAGTTGACGGCATCATCTCGGATGATACAAGTCTTCTTTGTCGCACTCTGGCTGCCTGGAAGTAATCAGCCACATTCGAGGCGCCGGCCAATAGAGGTATGGGATCGTCGCGACTACGTGTTCTAGGTGTAGGACTCAGTTTGCCGGTGTCGGCCTGGCTTTGACGATTTGTGTGGTCGCAGGTACGGTTCTTGAATAGTCTTCAGAATGTCGATCCGGTCCGTGTCGGCGGGAAGGCTGTGCAAGAGACTACCCGGGCGTGGACCATTAAAGATGGCTCGTTGGCGCTCATTCGGTGGGCGCGTTCGCGTCCTACGCTGAGTCAGAAAACCTCCGGGTTGATCGGTATGGCGGAAGCACTCGGCCATGCCGGACTCTGACAGGTAGGAACTTGCACGAAGTAGGGTTCGCCGGACCAAAGTCGAGTCGGCGGTGTGGATGCGGTGGATGTACCTGCAAACTCTCTTGCGGGCTAGCGTTTCCACGTGAAACAGGGACGTTCGACTGCAAAGTTGATTCGCGTCGCGAATCCGTTTCTACGCTCGGGGTGAGAGAGCAGCTAGGAGGACGGGTATCGACTTACCCAGGTTGCTCGGCCTGCCCTGCACAAACCGCGCTGTATAATCGAGTTTTGGGGTTCTGCAACATCTCCTCAAGAAGTCTTCTTAACCCGTATCAGGAGCTAATCCTTTGAACGCACATATGCCGCATCAGCATGGACAGGGTCCGGCGCAGCAAGGGCCGCAACCGCTGCCGGGAGTGGATGCCATCATTGCCGTCGGATCCGGCAAGGGAGGCGTCGGCAAGACCACGCTGTCGGTGAACCTGGCCGTCGCGCTCGCCAAGATGGGACACAAGGTTGGGCTGCTCGATGCCGATGTGTATGGGCCGAACGTCCCGCTGATGCTGGGCACGAACGCGCAGCCGCGCATGGTCGGCGAGAATCGCATCGAGCCGATCGAAGCATTTGGGTTGAAGGTCATCTCGGTCGGATTTCTTAATCCCGGCGACAAGCCTGTCATCTGGCGCGGTCCGATGCTGCACCAGATCATCCGTCAGTTCTTAGGATTGGTGGAGTGGGGACATCTCGATTACATGGTGGTTGATCTGCCTCCGGGGACAGGCGATGTGGCTCTGTCGCTGGTGCAGACGGTACCGCTGACAGGCGCGGTGGTGGTTTCGACTCCGTCGGATGTTTCGCTGCAGGATGCGCGCAAGGCGATCGAAATGTTTCGGCAGATGAAGGTCGATGTCGCTGGCGTGGTCGAAAATATGAGTTATTTCGTTTGTCCGCACTGCCAGCATGAGGTGGATATCTTCTCGCGCGGCGGCGCCGAGACTATGGCGAAGCAGTTTGGAGTGCCGTTCCTGGGGAGTATCACTTTGGACCCGGAAGTTCGCAAGTCCGGTGATAGCGGCAAGCCCGTGGTGCTCGAGGGTGAGAACTCGCCGCATGCCAAATCGATCTATGAGTTCGCGCACAAGGTAATCGAGCGTGTCAGTGAGATCAAGGCGAACGCCCCGGCGAATGTGATTCAGATCCAGTAAACATCACTCACCACAGAGGGCACAGAGGTTCACAGGGATTTTGCTGTGACACCCTGTGTCCCCTGTGGTGAGTCTTTCTTAAATCGATCCAGTCTCCAGATCGGCGCAGGCTCGCGATCTTTCAATATCAACTCCGCCATCATCTCTCCGATCGCGGGACCGTGTTTAAAGCCGTGCCCTGAACCGCCTCCCAGCAACCAGACATTTCCATTCTGCGGATGACGATCGACGACGAAGTGACTGTCAGGCGTCTGCTCATATTGGCATACGCGGGTCTCGATGAGCGGAGCATTTTTCAGGCCGGGAAAGCGGAAGGCGATATATTCGCGGACGTCTTTCAGCGTTGCGGGATTGACGATGCGTTCGCCGTGGGTGGGATCGAAGTCAGAGCCCCGGGTGTCGTCGGCGATTTTGAATCCACGGCGGTCGCTGCCGGGGATGCCGTAACGGAATTTTCCTCTGTGGTCGGCCCAGACTGGGGTGTTGGGATCGTGAAATCGGGTATCGCCCGGTGGAGTGCCGAAGAAGAAGACATCCTGCTTGGTGGGACGAATGAGGTCGCCAATCGTGCCCGGGAACAACTTCCCAAGCCAGGGCCCGCAGGCAAAGACGTAGAAGTCGGCTCGGAGTTGAGAGCCGACGGAAAGTGAGAGGGTCGGCAGTTCGTTGGCGCGGTTGGCGAGCTGTCGAGCTGCGCTCGACTGGGCAGCCGGGGCGGCTGTCCCCACATGAGTCGTGCCGATATCGAGATTGTCCGACAAAACTGCGGCCTGATGGTACTTTCCTCCGGCTTTGACGAATGCGTCGACCACGGCAGCGCAGCTGGCGCGAGCATCGAGATATCCGCACTCGGGCTCGAAGATGCCCCACTCGATGCCTTCAAAGTTGATCTGCGGCCAGCGCTTTTGCATTTGCGGCGCCGAGAGTTCCTGATACTTGATCTGGGCGGCGCGCAGCATGTCGACGGAGCCACGTTCGAAGGCGTCGTCGCGGCCAGAAGCCATCCACAGAACGCCGGAACGGTGAAGGAACTGGCGCTTCCATTTGCGCTCGTATTTTGCCCAGAGCTTGAGAGCGCGGGCGGCTCGTTCGGTGTAGGGTTGGTCGGGTCCATAAGTCCCGCGCATAACACGAGTCTCTCCGCCGGAGGACGAGCGGGAATTTCCTGGTCCCCAGGCGTCGACCAGAGTGACGCGGGCTCCGCGTTCCAGAAGATGCAGGGCAGTCCATCCGCCGAAGGCTCCGGCGCCGATTACGGCGATGTGTGGCGTGGCTTCCACGTGAAGAGAAAGAGGATACCAGTTTCATCGGGCGGCATCGTGACCGAAGCGCCGGCTGAGGCGGAGGAGGGATCTTACTTGGAGTGACTGCGCACCCGATCCCGTCGCACGCGAGATCCCTCGCCTCGCTGTAAAAACGCGGGGGCTTCGGGACAACTCTGTCGAGAGGCAACCCCGAAACCTTGAAGGTCTAAAACCTTGAAATTTCAAAACCCCGCTTCTTGACACTATCCCACGCCGTTCCTGATATCCGAGCCCGAACCAACTTTGATCCAAAAGCCAAGCTTCTGCATCTAAAATAGTTAGGTAAAATGGATTGGAAGCGGTTGCTCCCCCGGCTCGAGCCGCTCGGTTTGAGATAACTGACAGATTACCGTATGCCAGCTGACCCTAATATCGGGAATCGCGAACGCGAAATTCTGACCGCCATTGTTGAGACATTTATCTCTACGGGTGAGCCGGTCGGGTCGCGGACGCTCGCGCGGTCGAACCGCGAAGGCTTGAGTCCAGCGTCGATTCGCAATGTGATGGCTGACCTGTCGGATGCAGGATTTCTGGAGCAGACGCATACCTCGTCCGGCCGCGTGCCCACGACGGAAGCGTATCGATATTACGTCGAGCAGATTTCAGGTGACGCCCGGCTGGCGCCGCAGGAAGAAACGATGATCTCGGACTCGCTGGCCGGGATCAGCGATGTGCAGGAGTTCATGGAGCGGACGTCGCGTGTGCTCTCGCTGATCTCACGCAATGTGGGCGTGACGGTGGCGGTCAGTGGTCCGAAGAATGCGCTGGAGCATGTGTACTTCTCGCGGCTGGGGGATCAGAAGGTTTTAGCTGTGGTCGTGACGAGGTCTGGGCTGGTGCGCGATCGCGTGCTGCGGCTGGATCTGGCCCAGTCGGATCTGGATTTGGTGGCGCGGTACATCAATGAAAACTTCCGCGGATGGACGATGGAATCGATGCGCGGCGAACTCTCGCGCAGGATCGAGCAAGAGCGCAGCGAGTACGACCGACTGATGAACTCCATCGAGGCGCTTTACAAACAAGGAGCGCTCGCGGCCGAGCATGGATCGCAGATGGTATTCGTGGAAGGCGCCGCGAATTTGCTTTCTGGCGAGCAAGACCGGAAGCGGCTGCAGGAGATGCTACAGACTCTAGAAGAGAAAGAAAAAGTTGTGCAGTTGCTCGGCGCATATCTTGATGTAAAGCAGGAAGCGGTGCGCGTGGTGATTGGTCTGGATGAGGCGCTGCCTTCGATGCGGAACTTTGTGCTGATCGGCACGCCGGCCCATGCGGGGAATGAAGTCATGGGTTCCCTGGCCGTGATCGGGCCGACGCGCATGGATTATCAGCACACGATCACAGCGGTGTCATACATTGCGCGCCTCTTCGACAAAATTCTGAATGAATCGGAGTAAGACAAGCGGTTATGGCTAAATCGAACGGAAAACAGGAAGAAACGGCGGGGCTCGATCTGGAGCATGAACTCCCTGCCGGAGACGGGAATGAGAATTCGGCGAATGCTTCCGGAAGCGCCTCTGCAGGAGATGGCACGTCCGGGGAAGCCGAGCTACAGAAGCTGAAGGCTGAGCGTGATTCGCTGCTTGACCGGTTGGCGCGGGCGCAGGCGGAGTTTGAGAATGCGCGCAGACGTGCGGCCAAGGAGCAGCAGGATTTCCGCGACTTTGCCAGCGTGGAGGTCATCAAGGCTGTGCTGCCTGTCATTGACAGTTTCGAGCGCGCACTGCGGTCGAAGTCGGACGCTGGAGAATTTCGTTCGGGCGTCGAGCTTATCTACAAGCAATTGCAGGACGTGCTGGCGAAGTTGGGAGTTCAGGCGATTGCTGCCAAGGGAACGCAATTCGATCCTCATGTACACGAGGCGATCGAGATGGTGGAGACTTCTGACGCGGCGGATCATGAAGTCCTCGAAGAATGGCAGCGTGGCTACAAGTACAAAGATCGCCTGGTGCGTCCTGCCATGGTGAAGGTCGCAAGAAATCCAGGGAAATAGATTTCTGATCTAAGTCTTAGACAATCGGCCCAGCGAGCGCTCGCTGGATCTACGAAAGGTATATTTGACCACCAACGCAAAGCGCGATTACTACGAAGTACTCGGCGTGACTCGCACGGTCACGGAGACGGAGCTCAAGTCCGCCTATCGCAAATTGGCCCTGCAGTATCATCCCGACCGAAATCCGAACAATCCGGATGCGGAAGAGCGGTTCAAAGAAGTCAGCGAAGCGTATGCCGTACTCGCCGACTCCGAAAAGCGGGCTGTCTATGACCGTTATGGCCATGCGGGTCTTGGTGGCGCGGGGTCGCAAAGCGCAGGATTTGATCCGACCGTCTTTCAGGACTTCAGCGACATCTTCGGCGAGTTCTTTGGATTTGGCGACATGTTCGGCGGCGGAGGTGGCGGGCGCCGGCGCAATCGCGTGCAGCGCGGAGCCGATCTGCGCGAAGACTTGACGCTGGAATTTGAGGAAGCTTTTTTCGGTACGCAATCGCAGGTCACGGTTCGTCGTCATGAGGCGTGCGAAGAATGTCACGGATCAGGTTCGGCTCCAGGCAAAGGGCCGACGACATGCCGGTCGTGTAACGGTCGCGGGCAGGTTCGCTACCAGCAGGGATTTTTCAGCATTGCCCGCACCTGTCCCACGTGTCAGGGATCGGGCAGCGTGATTACCGATCCGTGCCTGAAGTGCAAGGGCGAAGGGCGGGTTCTGCGGCAGCGGACGGTCGACGCCAAAGTTCCGGCAGGAGTGGAAGACGGGACTCGCATTCGTTTCTCCGGGGCAGGCGAAGTGGGACAGTTTGGCGGGCCGGCAGGTGACTTATATGTCGTGCTGCATGTGAAAGAGCATCCTTTCTTCGCACGCGAAGGAAACGATCTACACGCTGTGGTGCCCATTTCTGTTGCACAGGCGGCAATGGGAGCGGAGATTCGGGTTCCTACGATGGATGGCGAACATAACCTTAAAATTCCCGAAGGCACGCAGCCAGGGACTGTGTTTCGCATCCGTAACAAGGGTGTGCCGGTGCTGAACGGCCATGGCAAGGGCGATCTCTATGTCGAAGTTCGCGTGCAGGTTCCGAGCAAGTTGAACAAGCGACAGAAAGAACTTTTGCAGGAACTCGATGCGTTATCGAAGGTTGACAATCAGCCGCTTATGCGTTCGCTACTGGACAAGATGAAAGACATGTTCCAGTAAAGCAGCCGTCTTAGGATCGTCCAGTCATTCAATCAACCATTTCAGGAATTCCCGTCATCACGAATGACACGCCGCCGATGGATCGCCGATGAAGTCTCGGGAAACCAAGCAGCGTTGACCGGTGCCCATGCGGATCACCTGATTCGTGTCCTGCGGGCCCATATGGGACAGGAATTCGATATTGTGGCAAACGGAGTAGTTCGCAGCGGGCAAGTATCCGAAATCGGAGAGCAGCGGGTCGCATTCACTCTTGGCGAAGAGATTTCGTCGGAAGCTGCGCCCGTGAATCTCACGTTATTGCTGGCGGTGTTCAAGTTCGATCGCATGGAATGGGCGATCGAAAAAGCAACCGAGTTGGGGGTTACGCGAATTATCCCCGTGATTGCCCGCCGAACGGATGCGCACCTGGCGACTGCCTCGATGAAACGAGTTGAGCGATGGCGGAGAATTGTGATGCAGGCCGCAGAGCAATCGCGCCGGACCAGCCCGCCGGAACTCAGCGATCCGATGAAGTTGCGCGATGCCGCCGGACTCCCAGCAACGCTCCGGGTCGTGCTCTCCGAAGCAGAGCAGGAAACATCTCTCAAGGATGTGGTTGCTGCCCGTCCGAACGCGAGCGAGGTTCTTCTAGCCATTGGGCCCGAAGGCGGCTGGACCGAAGATGAGCTAGAACTTTTGCAGAAAGCGGGCTGGATTTCGGTTTCTCTCGGACCGACGATACTGCGTGCGGAGACGGCCGCGATTGCCGCGATCGCCGTCACCCTGGCTCAACTCTCCTGATACATTGAAGGGGAATAGCGAAGGAATGAGTCATGAATCACGGGCATATTTACTTTGAAATTCAGGCCGACGATCCTGAACGCGCTATCAAGTTTTATGGACAGGTGTTCGGATGGAAGTTCAGCGAGGTAAAGGGTCTTCCCGTTCCATACTGGACGATCGAGACCTGCGGATCGCGCGGCGGTCTGTTGAAACGGCCAGCGAAGACGCCACCGCCAGAGTGCGGCACCAATGCGTTTGTGTGCTCCCTCGAAGTCGAGAACTTTGATGTGACAGCGCGGACCATCGAACAAGTCGGCGGTATCGCTGCATTGCCTAAGTTTGCGGTACCGAATACCTGCTGGCAGGGCTATTTCGTGGATCTGGACGGCAACACGTTCGGCATTTTTCAGGTTGACCCCAACGCGAAATAACTCCAGCTTTTCCTCACGCGCGCAAGTGATATGCTGAGCGGCAGTGCCGGTCTCAAAGTCCACCCTCCGTCCCGCGCCCTTTACTCCTGACGAGCGCCAGAAAGAAGCCATCGAGCACGTCCACGGACCCATGCTGGTGGTCGCGGGCGCAGGTACCGGCAAAACCTCGGTCCTGACGCATCGCATCGAGCGACTGGTGGCGGAGGACCACGCTCGTCCTGAGGAGATTCTTGCCCTCACCTACACCGTCAATGCAGCCGACGAAATGCGCGGCCGCGTGTGCCGGCTCCTGGGCGGGCAGACGGTGCAGGCGGTGACATTTCACGACTACTGCCTGCAGTTGTTGAAGCGGGTAGGCAAGGATTTCGGTGTGCTGGACGAGAAAGATCTCTGGATCTATCTTCGACGACGGATTCGCGATCTTCACCTCGAGCACTACATCCGCGCCGCGAATGTTGGCCAGTTTCTCAACGATCTGATCGAGTTCGTCGGCCGTTGTCACGACGAGCTAGTCACACCGGAAAAATACCAGCAGTACGTTCAACGCCTGGAGCGTGGGGAAGTGCCCGTCCCACGCGTCATGAAATCGAAGACGGTTCTGGACGACGAAGAGGTGATGGGCCGTTGCCGCGAGATTGCACGGGTCTTTTCGACGATGGAGCACTGGTTGGCGGAAGAGAATCTAGGGACGTTCAGCCACATGATTACGCGGGCGTACACCCTTTTGCAGACCAATGAGACCGTGCTGGCTGAAGCCCGCCGGGGAGCGCATTTCATTCTGGCCGACGAGTTTCAGGATGCCAACTTCGCGCAGATCAAGATTCTTGCCCGGCTCGCGGGCGCGGATGGGAACCTGTTTGCGGTCGGAGATCCCGACCAGTCGATCTATCGTTTTCGCGGAGCATCAAGCGAGGCGTTTGAACTTTTTCATCGTAATTTTCCTGGCGCCAAGCGGGTGGTGCTGGAGAAGAACCGGCGCTCAACGACCGCAATCCTGCAGACCGCGTTTGCAGTGATCCACGAAAATCCTCCGATCTTCGCCAAAGGCGGAGCGTTTGCCTACCAGCGAGTGGCGTTGCAATCGGCACGGGACGAAGAAGCGGCCAAGGCGGCGATGGCACGGCCAAGTTCGCCGGTCGCGGCGGTCATCCTCAAGGATAAGAGCACCGAGGGCCCCGACCTGGTGAGCTATCTCCGCGAGTCGCAGCGAAAGCTGAAGTGCAAGTGGTCGGATTTTGGCGTGCTGTACCGTCTGCACTCGCATCGCGATGATCTGGTGCAGGAGCTGGCGGAAGCCGGGATTCCGTTCGTGATCGAAAGCCTGGATATCTCGGACACGCCCGAGGTTCGCGACCTGTTTGCCTGCCTGAATGCGATTGTTTCCAGTGGAGATGATGTCAGCCTGGTTCGCGTCGCTGGTTCGCCCTGTTTCCGGGTGAACCCTGAGCAACTACGTCAGGTGATGCGCGCGATTGCCCGCGAGAACCGGGACGCGAAGGTCGTGCCGCTTTCTTCTGCGCTCACTCGGGTCGAAGGCGGAGCGGAGGTGCTGGACGCGTTGCAGCAAGCTCGTGAGGAGATTGGTCGGCGGGGGGCGAAGGGGCGTGCGGCGCTGGAGATCGTGGTCCGCCAGTTTGCCCTTGATCGGAGTTCGCCAATTCTGCAGGGTGCTCTACAGTTTATCGATGCCTGGGAAGGGAAGAAGATCAACAAGACGACCGAGCTCGAGGAATTGGTCGACTATCTCGCGTATTTCCGCGAGGCGGGTGGAGTGATTCCCCTGCAGGCGAACGAAAACGAGAATGCGGTTCGCCTGATGACGGTGCATGGGGCGAAGGGTCTGGAGTTTCCGCACGTGTTCATCCTGCGGGCGCTCAAGCCATCGTTCCCTAATGCTTTTCGCGAGACAGTGGTAGCCTTTCCGCGGGAACTGCGGGATTCAGATTCCGATCTTGCCGACGACAAGATTCTGCACGAGCAGGAGGAGCGGCGCCTGTTTTACGTTGCCATGACCCGGGCGCGAGACTCCCTGCGCATCTATGCGCGCGAGGGCAGCGGGAAAGTCGATAAGACTCCTCCCGGGTATTTGCGTGAACTGATCAACAACAAAACGGTCGCCCCATATTTTCGGGCGATGCAGGCGGGTGGTGCGCAGGCGACGTTGGATCTGGCTGCAGCGACGTCCGTGTTGTATCCGGATGAGTCTCGAACCACGGCCTGGTTCGAGCTCCCCGTGCTGGAGGGTTTGCATAAACGCCTGAGCGCTTCGGCGGTCGATACCTACCAGCGTTGCGGCTTGCAGTTCAAGCTCGAGCGCGACTGGCGGATTGCTGGGAAACCGGCGGCGGCCATGCAATACGGTGCGGCCATCCATCGCGTGCTGAAGACCTACTTCGATTCAATTCGGCTGGGCCGGCCAAAGACAGATGAAGAGCTGATCGAGCTTTTCCGGATTGATCTGGCGAGCGCGAAGATCCAGGAAGCGTACCAGCACGAGCTCTACGAAAATCTTGGGGTCCGTCAGTTGCAGGAGTTCCTGGCATCGGCCCGAGCGATTCCCGCTTCGCAGGTCCTGCACACGGAAGAATCGTTCGAGATCAAGATCGGCGAGACGACGGTTGCGGGACGCATCGACCGCATCGATCAGCGCGCAGACGGCACGGTGGCGATTGTCGACTACAAGTCCGGAAAGGCCCGCGATCAGGAAGCGGCCGACGAAAGCCTGCAGCTATCGCTCTACGCGATCGCCGCAAAAGAGAAGTGGGGATACAAAGTGAGCGCGCTGATCTTTCACAACCTGGAGGAAAACGTTCCGGTCATCACTACACGGTCGGAATCTCAGCTGCTCGATGCCCGGGTCTGCGTGGAGGGAGCTGCCAAAGGGATCGCCGAAAATATATTCAAAGCGAAGACCGGGCAGCATTGCAGTTTCTGCGCGTACCGCAGCCTGTGTCCCGAGAAAGAGAAGCGCATTCCGAGGGTGGCGTAGACTGTGGCGAAGGCGTGATTCTGAAGTTTGAAACCTGCTCACAAAAACTTAGGGGACGCATGATGCGTCCCCTTTTGACTTCGTACTGAACCTGCTTAGTGTTTCTTTTTCTTCTTTGCCTTTTTCTTGGTTGCCATTGTGTTCTATTCTCCCTTCCATTCTTCATGGAAATTTGCAGTGCTCTTCTACTGCAACTAGTTGATGTATAGAGTTATTGAAAAATGAAGTCAAGAAAAAAATGATGATCGAGCGGCGCAAGTCGTGTCACCAAAGTCACGCCGAAAGAATTTTCATGACGAATGTCAACTAAAATTTTTCGAATGCGCATCGATTTCGTGTTCGCGTACTTCTTTGCAAATGCAAGATCAGTTTGCAAGTGAGTTGTCGGATCAGAGGAATTCGTTGGCATCGTGAGCTCGATGCTGCTGGTTGCGAGAAACGTACGGTGAACCGGTTTTGCGATATCGCTCATCTATAATGAAGAAGCGAAATCTTCGCTGGAGCCGCGATTTATGCCTACTTTCGATGATGCTGTCATTATTTCCGGCTGTCGCATTCCTGTTGGGAAATTTCAAGGCAGCCTCTCGGATTTCACCGCGCCGCAGCTGGGCGCCATGGTCGTGCGCGAAGCAGTGAAGCGCGCAGACATCGATCCGTCCCTCGTCGACGAGTGCATCATGGGTAACGTGGTCTCGGCAGGGCTTGGACAAAATCCTGCGCGACAGGCCGCGATCTTCGGCGGACTGTCTCCGGCGACAGGTGCCATGACAATAAACAAAGTGTGCGGCTCCGGATTGAAATCAGTTGCGCTCGCAGCGCAAGCGGTGCAGACGGGAAACAGTTCGATCGTCGTTGCCGGCGGAATGGAATCGATGACGAACGCTCCGTATCTCTTGCCACAAGCGCGCAAGGGATATCGTCTGGGCAACGCGCAAGTGATCGACTCGATGGTGCATGACGGACTTTGGGATATCTACAACGATTACCACATGGGCATCACGGGTGAGAATGTAGCGGAGAAGTACGGCATCACCCGTGAGGAGCAGGATGAGTTCGCGGTAAATTCGCACCGCAAAGCGGTGGCGGCGATCAAGGAGTGCCGGTTCAAGTCGCAAATCCTTCCGGTAGAGATTCCGGCGAAGAAGAAGGGCGCTCCTCCGACCATCTTCGATAAGGATGAGAGCCCGCGCGAAGACACCACGATCGAAGTCCTGCGTTCGCTGAAGCCAGCATTCAAGAAAGATGGAACCGTGACCGCAGGCAATGCCCCGGGGGTTAATGATGGAGCGGCCGCTGTCATCGTCACGACCGCCCAGCGTGCCAGAGAACTCGGGGCGAAGCCGATGGCGCGCATCGTCGCGCAGGCCACCAGTGGCGTCGAACCTAAATGGGTCATGATGGCCCCTGTGGGCGCGGTGCAGCAGATCTGGAAGAAGACCGGATGGAAGAACGAGGATGTCGATCTCTACGAACTGAATGAGGCGTTCTCCGTACAGGCGCTGGGTGTGATGCGGGAACTTGGATTGAATCCGGAGAAGGTCAATGTCAATGGTGGAGCGGTCGCGATCGGGCATCCGATTGGCGCCAGCGGTGCGCGAGTTCTGGTTACGCTGCTGTATGAAATGATCCGCCGCGATGTGAAGCGTGGGATTGCCGCACTCTGTCTCGGTGGTGGGAATGCGGTGGCGATGGCAGTGGAGCGCTGAGGAGACTCATGAAGCTCCACGGAATGCGACATCTTCGTGTCTTGTTCCCCAAGATTAAGTCTCGCTATGACGAGAGGCATTCCGGTAGCACCCTCTTTTGCAAGCAGGGATTCTATAAAGACTGTGCCGTCTTGAAACTGCAGAAGGCATCCTGGACAAACGACAGTATTGACCAGGTACAGAACAAATCCGGAATTTTCTTTTCGATTTGGGTCAATGACAGTGCCGCGAGCGAGGGCCGGGTCAACTACAACATTCATGCATTAAAGCTGAGGAAACTGGAAGGCTATTCGATCGCAAGCCGTGACTTCGCCAGGGATTTTCGAAATAGTTTCGCGTGCGAATGCGATGCATGGCCAAATGTATGCGTCGACTATGGTCCGCTGACCTTGATGCAAGGGTGGAACAAGATCGACCTGAAGCATTTTGAAGAGGACGTTCTCGTTCTGCTGGAGCGTTTCAAAGACCTGAGTCCGCTGATTGATCGCCTGCTCGAATCGCGACGGAATTTCAGTTCACTCCGGCTGCCGGCAGCGTTACCGTAAACACTGCCCCGCCTTCGGAAGCATTCTCTGCCTCGATCGTACCGTTGTGCTCCTTCATGACCGACTTGCATATGCTCAGGCCCAATCCGGTCCCGCGGCCCGGGCGCTTGGTGGTGTAGAAAGGATCAAAGATGCTAGCCAGATTTTCTTTGGCAATGCCCGGACCATCGTCATGAAACCTGACCCACACGGTTCGCTCGCCCTTCCCTAAGTGAATGTGCAAGGTGCCGCGCTCTCGCGCTTCGCGGATCGCCTGCTCCGCGTTCACGATGAGGTTCAGGAACACCTGCATCAATTGGTGCGGATCGCCCAGAGCGTAAGGGACGCCGGCGTCCTTCGCGAAGTCGACGGTGATGCTGTTCTTGCGGAGCGAGTAGGCATGCAGATTCAACGTGCGCTCAATCACTTCGCCAAGGTTGATGCGGCTCTTGCCGGGAGCCGGAGGACGCGAGAAGTACGTAAGGTTCTGTACGATCTCCGCAGCACGGCGGGCCTGCTGTTGCAACATCAAAAGCTGCTTGCGCGCGGTTTCGTTGGTCTCGGTATCCTGCAGAAGTTCACTGACTCCCATGATGCTGGTCAGGGGATTGTTCAATTCATGCGCCACGCCTCCAATCATTGCGCCCATGGCAGCTAGTCGCTCGCTCTCTACGATTTGTTGCTCGAGCTTGCGCTCGATGGTGATGTCACGGACCGAAACGATGACGCCGCTGATCTTGCCTTCGCCGTCGACCAACTGGCTCCCGGCGGCCCGCAATGTGCGCCAGTTTCCATCCCGATGCCGCGCACTATACTCGGCTGAACCGAATGCCTGATTTCCTGAGACGATGGTCTGGTACAGCGTCAGCATGTCAGGCGAGTGATCAGCCAGGTCCGAAATCTTTCTGCCCAGCATTTTATCCGGCTGGTAGCCGAGGATCTCCGGCGCCCGCGAACTAACGAAAGTAAAGTGTTCTTCGAGGTCGATCACCAGGATCAGGTCAGGAAAGCTTTCGAGCAAGCGGCTGCGGAATTCTTCCTGTTGCGCAAGTTGGCGCTCCATGTTGCGCTTTTCTGTAATGTCGACCAGCGTTCCCTGGTAACGGATGATATTTCCTGACGTGTCCCAGACCGCACGCGAAGAGTCGAGAAAAACGGCGGCCTTGCCATCTTTCTGCCGCAACTTGATCTCGCGGGTCCGAAGGCCTCCACGATCATCAACAGCTCGTCCGAGAACAGGCGGCCCGGCATCAAAATTCAAAGCGGCCGGTTCCACGGTAAGTAGTTCCTTCTTCTCGGTATAGCCGAGCATGTTGACCAACGCCGGGTTGGCATCGAGCAGTTGGCCTTCGGGCGTGCTGAAATAGACGCCTTCCTGCAGGGTCTCGAACAGTTCGGTGAAGCGCAGCTCTTTTTCGCGCTGCTCGGTTACGTCGCGTCCTAGGAGGCTTACGCCGACGACTTCATCGCCTTTGACGATCCCATTCAGCACAGCCTCGAAGTACAGAGGACGAGAGCTGTTCTTCAGCCGAATACGCACCGTCCCTGCCCAACGCTTCCTTTCCAGAAAACGTCCCAGGCCGCTTTGCACATCTTCCCGTGCGGGTTCTTCCAGCAGGTCGTAGATGTTACTGCCGACGAGTTGCGAATACTTAAGCCCGGTCAATTCGGTCACGCGCCGGTTGACGGTACGAAGAGTGCCGTCGAGCGAAACCGCGCAGGCTGGATCGTCCATCGAATCGATCAATTCCTTGAAATTGCGCTGGGAGCGCAGGATGACCTGGCTCAGCTGATCGAGTTGCTCTTCGGAAGGAGCCGCGCCGACGTGCTCCTGCAGGCCGCGCAGCAGGCCTTTCAGTTCGTGGACCTCACGCCTTCGTCCATAGGCGTAAACCGCAAAGAGGATCGACAGAACCAGAACGCCAATAGGAATCGCCCGCAGCTGAAACGGAATATTTTCGAGGCGCTCCCAGAGAAGTGCTGCCAGCGCCGAGGCCAGCAGAATCATGAACATGAGCGCCCAACGCCAGAGTTGCGACTCTTCCTGATCGAGGTTTCCGGGCTTGCGGGGGAGGCGCGGCGGGGTGTCGGTATCTAAGCTCATGCAAGAATTTGCTATTAAACGACCCATCCTAATTGGATCGGCTTCAGCCAACAACCACATTGTTGCTATTTTTGTTACTAGGGGACGATGACCCTCTGTCATAACAGGGAATCGCTGTTGCCGGGAGGATTTCCACAGTCCTTGGTGACATCCGTCACAGCCAGAGCCCCCGGCAGATGCGTAACGTGACTACCTTGAGGTCCAGGACCTTTATTTCGGAATCCGTGTGCCTGGATTTACGAAATCCGGAACTCGCCCAGGAATCTGCACCGAGCTTCTTTCCTTGCGCAGGAGGAGCTCTGACGCAGTGCTTCTATGCTGTATAAGACTCTCAGCGCCGCCGTGTACGGTATCGACGCCAACATCATTCAGGTCGAGGTCGATTGCTCCGGTATTAAAACCGACCAGGATCACTTCCATACAGTCGGCCTGCCAGACGCCGCGGTGCGCGAGAGCCGCGACCGCGTTCGCGCCGCCCTCAAGAATTGTGGATACGACATCCCGCCAACTCAGATCACGATCAACCTGGCTCCAGCCGATATTAAGAAGGAAGGCTCCGGATTCGACCTGCCCATGGCTTTAGGAATCGTGGGAGCCTACGGTGGGCTCACAAAGAAAGAAATCGGGGACTGCCTGTTCGTCGGAGAGCTCTCGCTCGACGGTGGCGTGCGCGGAGTACGGGGCGCGCTGCCGATTGCCATTGAAGCCCGCGGCCGGAAGATCTCTCGTATGGTTGTACCGGAAGCCAATGCCAAAGAGGCGGCCATGGTCGGCGGGGTCGATGTGTATCCCGTGCGGTCCCTTCTAGACGTCATTCAGTTTGTGAACTCCGGGAACGGCATCCTTCCCATCAAAGCCGATAGTGAATCACTCCTGCGCGAGTCACAGCAGTTCTACGTCGACTTCAAAGACGTTCGTGGACAACAGACCGCCAAGCGTGCCATTGAGATCGCCTGCGCGGGCGGACATAACATTCTCATGATCGGCCCTCCCGGCTCGGGCAAAACCATGCTGGCCAAACGGATGCCGACCATCCTGCCGCCATTTACTTTCGAAGAGGCTCTGGAGACGACGAAAATTCACAGCGTCGCCGGAGTTCTCGATCAAGGCACCGGCCTTGTCGGCACGCGTCCGTACCGCTCCCCGCATCACACGATTTCCGATGCGGGCCTGATTGGTGGCGGAGTGATTCCGCGGCCCGGCGAAGTTTCTCTCGCTCACAATGGGTTGCTGTTTCTGGACGAGCTTCCGGAGTTTCCCCGGAATGTACTCGAAGTTCTCCGCCAGCCGCTCGAAGACGGAACAGTATCGATCGCTCGGGCTTCGATGTCGCTGACATTCCCCGCGCGTTTCATGCTCGCCGCGGCCATGAATCCTTGTCCCTGCGGGTTTCATAATGACCGCTCGCGCGATTGCCAGTGCAGTCCTCCGATGATCCAGCGCTACATCTCTAAGATCTCCGGACCATTGATGGATCGCATCGACATCCACATCGATGTCCCGGCGGTAAATTACAAAGAAATGCGCTCAGGCTCCGAGCCGGAAGGATCGGTGAAGATTCGCGAGCGTGTGGTTCACGCCCGACAGATCCAGCTGCAGCGCTTCGCCGCCTGCCGCGAAAAGCTCTACTGTAACGCGCAGATGAGTTCACGGCACATCCGTGCCTTCTGCGAACTCTCGGCCGACTGTGAGCGCCTGCTCGAGCGTGCCATGACGCAGCAAGGACTCAGCGCCCGCGCCCACGACCGCATCCTCAAAGTTGCCCGCACCATAGCGGATCTCGAAGCTGCCGCGAATCTCGAGCCCAAACACATCGCCGAAGCGATCCAATATAGAAGCCTGGATCGCACGTATTGGGCGTAGCCGGCTGGGCTAAATCTGAATGGCGATTGATTGCCGACCATCGGCGGTTCGTCACGGTGTGGGTGTGCAGTTATCGTCGTGGATAAACTCGTTGTACCAATTCGTCTCCCAGGTCTTAGCGCCGTCCGTAGAAAACGCCTGCTCCCATTTTGCGATGACCGGCAAACCTTTGGGGTCAGCGCCTGCTCCCAGGCTGCGGCTTGCGAACCTTTGGGATTCACCGTCCACGTGAAACGGACGACTACTGGTTTGCCGTTGAAAGTGTCAGGTCCTTCGAATATCCCAACATTGCCGTCAAATTTGCCGACTACCGGCGGCTGAATGACGCCTCCCGAGAATTTATTGTCCACCCAGTAGATACGCCAAAGACCAGTTTTGGGGTCATACGTGCGGACGGTCACGCCAACGAAGTCTTTCCAGTAGCTGGCCTTCCAGTAATCAGTATTGCCGATCCCCCCAGGCAGAGGATTTCCTTCGTCACAGGTGATGAAATCGTCCCATTCATGCGAGCCCGCGAGGCGCTTTTTTAAGCGGTGGTTCGGCATTCTCCACTTCCCGTAAATGAAGTCGAAATCGTGAGAGCCATCTCTCACAGCCTCTGACTGCCCTGTATTCGAGTCATCAGGAGCAACACCAGCGCCCGATGTGGAAACGCCTAGCACGGTCAGTGCAAAGATGAAGGCAACGTGGGTGAATATCCTCCTCAAGGGCGTGCTCCCCATAATTGTTTCTCCATTCACGTGTCGACTTGCAGTGTTTGACGAGACTTCGGCTCGGAAAGGACATCCGGAATTCACAGAATCCAAGCTACCATTCCGCAACATAGATGAAGTCCGCTGCGGGGCGATGCAACGCCTGGCTAATCCGCATCGCCAGTCGCATCCCGATGGCGAACTTCACGGTGCGAAGGCCGGTGAGTTGGTGCGGAGTGCAGTGCAGACGATCGGCCGCTTGTTGCCAGGTGGCGCCTTGAGCGGTACGGCCAGCGTTCAGAGCTTCGTAGAGCTTGCCCAGGTTCCACCGCAATCGATGTGCCTCGTCCGCCAATGGAAGAGGGACACCAGCGGTGCCGGGCTGAGGCTCCGCAATGAATGCCTCGGGTGGAACCCCCAACCAGCGCAACACGAACAGCGCGTGCTGGCAACTCAGCTCCCCAGCCATCTTTCGAATCGTGGCAGCACTGATGGGGTGGTCCTTGCGGCGCTCGTTGAGCACCCGCGACTGCTCCCAGATTACAGTGGCCAATGCTGGCCAACTCAATTGCTGCTCGCGCCGTCGCTTGTCGACTGCATCGAAGAATGCCTGGTGATCAAAAGCGTGAGCCGAAGGGCACATGATTCATATTGCGCCGCCGCTGTTGGCGGCTGAACGATCACGTTGCTAGCTTACACCGGGCTATTTTGCTGAATTGGCGGATTTTGAGCGGAACAATAAAAGTTTTTCGCCAGTCATCAGGCGGAATGACACGCTACTACTGATGTCCCGCCGTCATCTGGAATGCCTTTTCAGGGTCCATTACGAGTATCCCGTTCAGTTCACACAGATAGGCAACGTGCGTCTTGTCCGGGGAGAGGACTAGGCCGTAGCAGTTCTCTAAGCCTGATTCCCAAATGACCGCCTGCTGCTTTCCCTTTAACACGACGAGAATAGAGGAAAGTCCTTTGTGACGCATCTCAACTTTCAGACCAGACGCTGTGGTTACCATGTCGTGTTTCCGTTTCCGCGACTCGTACCCTTTCGGCCAAGAATGAGCCGCCTCATCGGCTAGGGGCTGCAAGTCTGCCTTCATCGGAACGCCAACGCGTTGCTCGTGCCATTTTGCTTCCTGCAACTGTATCGCTGAAACATCAACCTTCACCCATTTTCCTGCCAAAGTGGCTGCTAGGAATTTGCCATCAGGAGACCATGCGGGGAGGCCGTCCATCTCTTGCGAATGGATCAGCAGCGCCGTGTGGACATGTATCACTTCCATTTGTTTGCTCAGATCACTCCCGATCTGTCCGTGAGTAATGGCGAGCAACGATAAAGCCACTAACGAATTTGCGACACCAATTCTGACGTTCACTTGATTTGCCTCACAAGCGTCGAAGTGCAGAACGCAGCACGCAAGTATAGTTGACGAAAAGAGTGCGACTTCACTCAAAACCCGCTTCCCGATCTCTACAACCTCAGCGGAAAGCACGCCTTCAGCGCGACGCGGTCGGCCGAGACGATGACGACAATCTTGCGTGGAAAGCTGACAGAACTAGGTGAAATTGAATGGCAAGTCGACTGTTACTTGCCAATTGTTCGACAAGAGCTATTCCGAGGCGATTGGGCGTAGCTAGATTCCCAACTGTTGTAAACAAGGCGAGTTTACTCATTGACCTAGGCGGCGATTCCGCTTCCGCTGGCCATATGCACGACAGGTAGTGGAATCCTCACCCGCCGAGTTTTTCCCGTCTTCTTTTCGAGAGCATCGACGACGACAAAGTCATCCGTGAGGACCATGGGCTCTCCGATGAAATCAAAAACTTCTCCATATAACCTCATCTGAGTTCCTTTGGTGAAGCCGAGCCGCTGGAGTCGTTGGCGAAGATAAATCTGCTGGTCTGTCATAGAACCGCCTGGGGGAAGAAAATTAATGCTACCGGCTGACTGGAACGTTGGATGTGACAAGGGTCACGCCCGTATGACTGTCAAAATCAGGGCTTTACGCTCACAGGCTTAGAACCAGTCGCTGCGGTAGGCGATCCACCATGAAATAAAAAGGATGGGAATGGTTGCGCCAAAGGCCCACCAGAACGGCAGAAGGAAATCCGCCAGCAGACCCAGAATCGCGAAAACCATCCAGAAGATCTTTTTCTGCATTCAAAATTGTACTGATGCTCGATTGTTTTGATGCTCGATTCTACTAACGCCTGATTGTGCTGGCCCTTGTTGTTTCACCGATTACGGGTTCACATCAGACGGTTTCGCGAGAACGGCTACCAAGGATTTCCTGCCGAGTTAAGGTTCTCCCTGATTGCCCCTGCAACCAGCAAACCTCATATTTTGAGAGCCTGCGCTTTATCTCTAAAGAAATGGTTCGCCGCTTCCGATCCAGATTCGTGCGTAGGGACGTGGAATCTGTGGAGGTTGGTGAATGCTTCGGTTCGGCTTGTGTCGTTCTTTGCTCTGTAAATTCCTGCTCCTGCTCTTATTGACGCTTATATCCGTAGGCTGCGGTACCAACGCAAAGATGGGCGGAACCACGCCGCCTCCTCAGCAACCGACCTATCCTTCCACGCCCCCCGTAGCAATCACGTGGTCGCCGAGCACCAGCTCTTTGCCGGCGCCTCCGGCGTGCCAGCCTCCGACTTCGAGCTGCACGCCTCCCGACCCCAATGGCTCAAACGATTTCCCGCTCTCGGTTTCGAATCCGGTGGATGGATCGAGTGTCACGTCACCGATCAGCGTTGCCGCCACGGCCAGTCCCAAGAATCCAATTTTCTTCATGCGCGTCTATGTCGATCAGGTCGCGGAATATTTCACCTTCACCGATTCGATCAACACGCAGATCTTCGCCGCACCTGGCAAGCACACGATCGAAGTGATGGCCGAGGACAAGAGCGGATACATCTCGGCCACAATCGTGAACGTAACGGTGACGTCGCAAGCGGCGAAAACGACGATCAGCGGAATTCAAAACATGCCGGGATGGCAATCCTGCGCCGCCGATTTTCCCGCGGGCTCGGGGCGCGATGGACAAGTCTGCGCCTCCGGTAACCCCAAGCCACCAACTTCATCGATGACTGAAGGGCAGACATCTCCGGCAATGGATGGCAAGTCGGCGAAGTTCAGCATGAGCGGGCCGAACGGATATTCGAACGAACTCTATTTCAACGCCATCTCCGGCGGAAATAACGTGAGCCACTTCACCTACGATCTGTATTTCTACATCGATAATCCCGCTGCGCCGCAGGCGCTCGAATTCGACACTAATCAGACGTTTGGCGGTTATCGCTGGGTCTGGGGATCGGAGTGCAACTTTAAGGGCGAGACTCCGCCGCGCTGGGACATTTGGGATGACGCCTCCGGCATTTGGCGCGAGACGGATTTTCCGTGCAACACCTTTCCCGCCAATACCTGGATTCATCTCGTGTGGCAATTCGAGCGAGTGGGAAATCAGGTGCACTACATCAGCTTGCAAGTGGGAGATCAGACCTACAACGTCGATACCTACTACAACAATCAAATGGATTGGACGCTGGAAGAAATCGACACGGCATTCCAGATGGATCTGCAGCAGCCGCCGATTCCGTATAACGTGTGGCTTGACGAAGTGAACCTGACTGCGTGGTGAAAGCTAAATTAGCTACCCGTTTCCCACCTTTCTCGTGGATTTTGCGAGAAGGTGGGGACTTTTCAGTGACCCTAGAATCCTTTGGCCTTGAGCATGGTGTCGAGATCTTCCGGGTGAATCGCCCGTGTCATGGCCTCCTCACGCAGCAGGTCTTGCTGAAACACCAGTTGGGCGAGCGACTCTTCCAGCGTGAACGAGCCGTTCTTGCGCGTGATGGTGATTTCCTGATGAAGATGCTGCAAGGCATTTTTGCGGATATGCTGCCGCGCGCCGTATCCCACCATGAGCAACTCTGCGGCAGGAACGCGTCCTCCCGTCCGCCTCGGAAGTAGCGTCTGCGTCAGCATGGCTGCAAGGGCCATGGCCATCTCCGCGCGCACAGTATGTTGGCGCTCCTGCGGAAACGAATCTGCGATGCGGGACACGGTTGATGCTGCATCCGTGGTATGCAGCGTGGTGAACACCAGGTGGCCCGTTTCGGCCGCGGAGAGTGCAATGCGCGCCGTCTCGGAGTCACGCATCTCTCCGACGACAATCACGTCGGGGGCCTGCCGCATGGCCGCACGGAGGGCGGTAGGGAAGTCGGGTGCGTCGACGCCGATTTCCACTTGCTCAATCACGCTCTTGTTGTGCGCGTGCTCATATTCAATGGGATCTTCAATCGTGACGATATGACGCGCGTAGCGCTGATTGATCTCGTTGACCAAAGCGGCCAGCGTCGTCGTCTTGCCGGACCCGGTCGCTCCGCCAATGATCACCAGTCCGCGTTGCAACTCAGCCAGCGCACTCACGCCGGAAGGCAAATGCAGTTCGTCTAGAGCGGGAACCGCGGATGGCAAGGCGCGAACCGTGGCGGCAGCGCGGCCGCGCTCGCGATGCAGGTTGATGCGGAAGCGCCCGAGATCCTCAATGCGATAGGAGGAGTCGGCGATCCCGTACTGCTGATACTCCTCGCGCGCATGCGCCGCCAGGGCAGGGAAGACCGCGGCCTCGATCTCTTCGCCAGACAGGGGCCGGTCTCCTATGGCAGACAACGCGCCTTCGAAGCGAATCGAGGCGGGCGCCTGCGGGACCAGAAGCAGGTCGCTGCCATTCCGCGAGACCAACTCGCTGAGCCACTGTCTAAATTCGGGGGACTCCTGAGGACGGGTTTCATGAATTGCCTGAACGCGTGCTGGATTTCCTTCGGCTGTCATCTTCCTCGTTTGGATGCAGGAACGGAACAGATCGACGCCAGGCAATCCGCCTTCCTTCTGCACTCGTAAGAACAAGAACGCGGGCTCGGATAATTCTTGCCAGGCTTTGCGTGTAAAGCTTTGCAAAGCTACCTCGGACGCTTGACCGCTTCTCGATTCGAGGGTAGCCTCCCCGGTGACGCCCTCGCCGTCTATCAGCTTCGCCCAGGAGGCTACGTTATGACGCTACTTGCCGCTCTCTGGCTGCCGATCGTTCTTTCGGCAGTCATCATCTTCGTTGCCAGTTCGATCATGCACATGCTGCTGCCCTATCATCGCAGTGACTATGGGCAGCTACCCGATGAAGACAAAGCGATGTCTGGGCTCCGCGGTGCGGGGCTCAAGCGCGGCCTCTACATCTTCCCGTACTGCACGCACAAGGACATGAAGTCGCCGGCTGTAGTCGAAAAATACAAAGCAGGACCGGTCGGCATGATGATCGTCTTTCCCACCGGTCAGCCCTTTATGCCGAAATTCCTTGGCCTGTGGTTTGGCTACTGCCTGCTGGTTGGTTTCTTCGTTGCCTATCTGGCCGCCCACACAATTGCTCCCGGAACTTACTATCTCTCCGTATTTCGCGTTGTCGGAACAGCTGCCTTCCTTTCGTTCGGTCTTGGTCCTCTGGCCAACGTCATCTGGAAAGGCTATCCCTGGGGCTTCGTTCTGAAAGAAGTCATCGACGGGCTTATCTACGCACTGCTGATGGCCGGAACGTTCGGCTGGTTGTGGCCGCGTTAGATGTGAACTGGAATAGTCTAGCTAGATGCCCCACTTCTCCCTGCAGTTGGGAGAAGTGGGTATTTTGCGTGAAGGGCCAATAAGCTCACTTTTGCCGCAGCGCCGGCATCGGGACCGGAATGCTGAAGGCTGTCATCGCTCCCCCCATCCCGTTCTGACAGGTGTTGGGCGGGAATGTGCAGCCCGTGCCTTTGCCCTGGCATCCAGCGGCCCAGAACATATAACCGAGCATGCCAGTCGTTGTTCCTGCACCCGCAGGTGCGAGGTCCTCCACGAAGCTGGCGGCGGTGTTTTGATCGGAGTTGCTGAAGTTGTCGCAATTGGGCTGGCCGCCAACCAGCCACAAGCTACCGGTCAACTTCGCGGGAGCCGTCGCCGGAACCGATCCCGACAAGCCATCCACGTGCTGCTGCCAACCCGATTCCAGCGTCGACACGCTTGTCTTTTGTGTCGCCACCATTGCGTTCGCGTAATCGAGCACCGGGGCGCTTGTCTGCAGCCAGTTGGTCACAGCGTAGTTGGCGAGTTTGGTCAGATAGGTATCACCGTCGCCCAAATCGATGGTGAGTCGCGCGGCATAGTTCGCGCCCGTGGCATCGTATGCGATCTGCGAGCGGTATGCGGTCACGAACTGCTGCAATCCCGTCAGGTTCGGACCGCTGCTGTTCTCATAATCGATTTCCATACCCACGTTGAACTGTTTGGCAGCATTAGCCGCATTGATGCCGAGTTGCGTGGGATTTGAGGAAAGCGCTTTATCCCAGTTCTTGCGGTAGCTCGCTCCCCCGATCGACATCATTACGCGCACACCGTGACTCTGGAAGTAATTAATGACCGCCGTGTTCATGCCTACGGGAATTCCCTTCGTGTCGCCCGAGTCGGTCGTCAGGTTCATCAGCTTCACTGGATCGACAAAGCTCAAGATCACCAGGTTCACTGACGGCTGATACGTTCCGTTCATATTGCGATCGATCATCCAGCGGTTGTCGGTGTCAAATGTCGTCATGTTTGGTACCGAGGCCCAGCTACAACCATCGGTATAGCAGTGCCAGGCTCCATAGATTTGCATCGGGGTTTGTGCGTTGGCAACGGTCGTCATCCCGGGCAGGACCACCAGAAACATCCCTGCCCAGCAAGCGCAAAGCATCGTCGTGATTCTTTGAATCATGGGAGTCTCCTTGATCAAATGGGCGCCCCATTTCTCCGTGACTTTGAGGAAGGTGGGGTCGTGACTTTCTATACGTTCTGGAATGCAACGCGAAACTGAAAGGGAGCGCACTCCTCGAGCTCGCTCCCCCCTTTGTGAACTCGGCTGCCTACGGTGTTCCCGAGGGTGATCCTGCAATCTCCCAGGCGAATCCCAGGAAAGAAGAGGCGGTCAGATCGATGGCAGGTTCTACCGTCGAGTACGATTGCACGTTGTCCCGGTAGACAGCACCGTTGCCGTTGAATGCCTTAAACTGATCCACCCCGTTAGGCGGGCAAGCCACCATCCCGCTCAAAGTTCCAGTCGAGGCGGCCGAGTTCGGCCCTTCCACCGCTGCGCCGAGCAGGAACGGCGGTCCATTGGGCGGAACGGGCACAAGGTTCGTCACCTGATGCTGCATGCACAGTGGAAATGTCCCTCCATCGCCGACGATGAGCGACGTGCCCCATGCATTTGCTCCGAGCACATTTGCCTGCCACCGATTTCCGTACGCTGCATACGCCGTGGAACTCGTCAGGTAATCGTATTCGTTTGCCATGACTACGAGCCCGCCGCCGTGCGAGGTCGTGTCGTAGGTATTCCAGGGAAAACCGAATCCAAACGGATCTTTGCCGGCTTGTGTGACCGCCTTGTCGAGTTGCTTCTTCAAGTCGGCGAGGAGAGCAGCTTCCGAAGTCGCCAGTCCTGTCGGATTGCCCGCAAGCACGATCGCTCGATACAGTTCGTAATGCGCCAGGCCGCTCACGTCATAAAGATTGAGCGTGTCGGCGGCGTCATTCGGACCGGTGATGTACGCGTTCGCCCACGTCGCGGCCTTCTGCAAATAGTACGTCGGGTCCGTATGCGGCAACCCTGAAGGCAAGCCGGTCGCGCCCTGCAACGCGAAGTACAACTCGGTAGCCCCCAATTCCAAGTCATCCCGCCATTCAGTTTCTGGATAGAAGTCAAATGGTCCGGCCGTGAGCAGGTTTCCCGTCGGCGCAGTGTTAGCCAGATCGAAAATGTGTTCCGCCGAGAGCAAGCACTGATTTGCATATGGAGTGTTGCTGGCGGCAAACACTTTGTAGCAGAGCGCGAAATCGGCGGCGAGGCGCCCTGCAATGTTTGGACTGATCGACGCGCCCGAACCTCCGGCTGAATTCAGAAACACCGGTCGGTGACAGATGTACTGATACGGCGAGGCGCAAGACTGATAATTGTCGTCAGCCTGAGGCAATCGCCAGATCTCGTGGTCTCCCGCGTATTTGCTTCCGCCCGAGGCCACCGCGACCTGGTAATACAAAGTCCGGGAACTATCGACCCACATCTTTTGCAGCCAGTCGAGGCCGAACTGCGCCTCTGCAGTGAAGTTCGAAGCAGCCGATCCCGAACCCATCTGTCCCGGGAAATCGCGGACACCGACAAGCATCATGGCGACGGTATAGCTGTGCGTCTCCACGAACTTCATGTAGTCTCCCGCATCCCACCATCCGCCGGACGCGTCCAGTACCACGCCGGTTGGCGTTAGAGCGCCAGCATTATCTCTTTTGTTGAAGGTCGGAGTGAGATACGCCTTTGCGCTCTCATCGTTGAGGTGTCCGGGCGCGGTGCGAAGGGAGTTCGCGATGTAGTTCGCTCCATCGCGCGAAGTCTCGTAGTAGAAGAGCGAGTTTGCGAGCGGGGTTCCGAAAATGTTTGTGCCCGAATCGATTTTGAAAGACGGTGAAGTGGCGGCAACGGGACCCGTGACAGCGATCGTGTACGCTCCGGCGGTCGATACTGAATCAAAGTCCAGACCGTACACCGTGAATGAGCCCCATGTGCCCAGGCTGTTACCGACGGACGCTGAATAAACGGTCGTACCACCGGAATTCTTCACTGCGTAGGTCGCTCCGGTTTCGGCAGCGGTCGACATCAGGTACGCCCGCTTCGTTGCGTTCGTTATGTATCCAACTTGATTGACGCGGACAAAAGCGCTGGCCGCATGCGCCACGCCGAGTCCGACGAAGACGGTTACAGCCGCGCACAGAGTGCGAGACAGGACACGCGAGGAATTCGCTTTGCTTTTATTCCCCATAACGCCTCCATTGGATTGAACCGTTTTAATAAAACGGATGAATAATTATCCAGGCGGAGAGTGCTGTCAATAGGGTGAATTGTCCATCGAATATGACCACGGGGCACAAGGAAGCAGTTCGTCTGAAAGGCGCACCGAGGTTCCTAAGAGACTCGTTGAGACCTCGGATTCTGAAACTTCGAAGCCTGTTCCTGCAGCCCTGGGCCTTGGTCCCTTGCTTCTAACTTTCCTCTTGCCGGCGCATGTTGCCGGTACGGAGATACCGGTTATGCCAGCCGAGCGACTCTGTCAGCAGATGCGGGGTGTGCTTTCCGTACGAAAGCTGCTCGGAGCGCGATAGATAATCTTTCAGTAGCGACTTATATTCCGGTGCCGCGCACTTCTCGATGACCAACTTTGCGCGCTCCTTGGGCGACAAACCACGCAGATCGGCCAGTCCTTGTTCGGTGACCAGCACCTGTACATCGTGCTCGGTATGATCCACGTGCGAAACCATGGGCACGATCGTCGAGATCGTTCCCTTCTTTGCGGACGATGGTGCCATGAAGATGGACAGATACCCGTTACGCGCGAAGTCACCTGATCCGCCGATTCCATTTTGAATGCGCGATCCCATGACATGAGTCGAGTTGACATTGCCGTAAATGTCGGCCTCGATCATGCCGTTCATAGCAATCACGCCCAGCCGCCGGATGATCCCCGGATTATTCGATATGTCCTGCGGGCGCAGCACGATCTTCTCGCGATACGTCGCCATATCGGCGTTGACTTCATTCAGCATCTCAGGACTTAGCGAAAAGGCCGTAGCGGACGCACACGTCAGCTTGCCCGACTTCAGAAGACGTATCATGCCATCCTGAATCACCTCCGTATAAGAGGTCAGCCCCTCGAATGGGCCTTCTTCCAGCCCGAACAGAACTGCATTGGCAATATTGCCCACGCCCGATTGCAGCGGTAGCAGATTCGCTGGCATCCGTCCCTTCTTCACCTCCCAGCTCAGGAATTCCAGAATGTGCCTGGCGATTCGCTTCGAGGCGTCGTCCGGAGCTTTGAATGGACTGTTGCGGTCGGGCGAATCCGTCAACACGATGCCCACGATCTTGTCTGCAGGAATGTTGAGGTAGGGAGTGCCAATCCGATCTCCGGTTTTTACCAGAGGGATGGGCCTGCGATTTGGTGGCGGCTCCAGACCGTAATAGATGTCGTGCATCCCTTCGAGCGCCGCCGGCTGCCAGGAATTGACTTCGAGAATCACGCGTTCGGCGCAATCGATCCACGTGCGGTTATTGCCCAGCGATGAACTCGGTACAACCCTTCCATCCTCCAGAATCGCCGTGACTTCGATCAGGGCAACATCGAGCTTGCCGAGGAATCCATACTCCACAAACTGCGCCACATGGCTCAGATGGATGTCCATGTAGTCCATCTCACCGGCGTTGATCCGCTTGCGCGTTTCTGGATCCGACTGGTACGGCAACCGCAGATGAATTCCGCCGGCCATCGCCAGGGCCCCGTCGAGCTCCGGACCGGTTGACGCTCCCGTGAACACGCTGACCTGAAACTTCTCGCCTCGGAAGTGGGCGTCGGCAATCCGCTTGGCCAGTTGCACTGGCACGGCCTTCGGATAGCCTGAGCCGGTAAATCCACTCATTCCAATCTGATCGCCCGACTGGATCAGGCTGGCCGCAGTCTCGGCGCTCATGATTTTTCGTTCCAGCTTGGCGTCCAAAACGCGTGTTTCCGTCGCAACAGACATAGAAGTCCCTCGCTGATATGAAAAGATTTCTCTTCCAAGATAGGTGCTGGATCTCAGCCCATCTGTGATTTCGATCACAGGCCGGTGTGCCGGCTTGTTGCTTATTTCGATCAGGTTAGTTCTTGGGAGCTTACAAGTTCGCCGCACGGATAGACTCGATGCGAAACCTATGGTCTTTGCCGGTTCATGGCCGCTCTTTGTCGCCGCCGGCGAAAATATCGCACGAGCAGCCATCCCAACGCGATGATCAGAACAAGTGTCACCGCCGCAATGAAAAGCAAGATCCGCATCGAATTCATCATCACAAACGTGCCATCTTCCGTGTAAAAGCCGTTGAACTTGCGGACGGCAGCCGGCAGCGCGAAAACATCCGCTTTCGTCATCTGGAGGGCGTGTTCCTGCGGATGGTTCTGCGACTCCCACGGAAAAAGATGGCCATTCGTGTCCGTCTCGATGTGTCCGCCCAAGATGTAGCTGACGGGCCGATCTTTCACGAACACGGCAAGACGCTCGGCGCTCGCCTGTTCAGCCCGCGTATCGTCGATGAGCAGGCGCGCCGGCATGAGGAAATCGCCGGAAAACAACAGAGCGGTACTCCGGTCGTAAAACGAAACTTCCGTCTCGTTGTGTCCGGGGGACGGAATCACGTCGACGACTCGCTCGCCAAGATCGATTTGTGCGATGCCGTTCGGCCAGTCACTGAACTGATAGAAGCGTTTCACGCTCGGCAGGTCGTATCCAACCACCTGCACACTAGGCAGGCTGGTAAACTGCCCATCCCCGGAGCGGTGATCCAGGTGTCGGTGTGTGTGGACGACCAGCAGCGGCAGCTTGCCAGATCCATTCTGCGGAACTAAGTCGAGAACAGTTTTCGCCAGTGGCATCTTCTGCGAATCGGCAACATCCCCGGTATCGATCAGCAGCGCCTTGGACGATCCCAGCAGCAAATATAAGAATGGCGCCTCAAATGTCGAGCAAAGGCTCTCACGCAAGATGAACGTTTGTGGGTTGTAGGTATGCACCTGCAGCGGCGAATGCGCGCTCTTTCCGCACTCTGGGGATCCCTCGTCCCAATGAATGTCCATGGAACCCGTTGCGACTTGGGCAGAGACAGATGCTAGTGAGCAGGAAACCGTGATTCCGCAAAGAAGCATCCGCATCGAGAATCTTGTGCTCATACCGCCGCTTGCCCCTCTCGCTTGCTATCCTCTCTTGCACACTGCCAGCATATCGCTAAGGGTGCCACCCACAGTCTCTCTGCGTGGTCGACACATTTGCAGTTGTGTGTGTTGCAGCAGCCGAGCGTCGTGATCTGCTCACGGCGTCGGTTGAAACTCGCTCTTGTACGACTCCCACTTCTGACGCACCTCGGCCATGATCGCCTTATACTCCGGGTCCGAGCGCAAGTTGTCGTAGTTCTTGTCCCGTTGAAACCAGGGATAGTTCACGTCGCCCAATTCAACCGTACGCTTTAACCATGCGAGAGCGTGCTGCTTGTCGCCAAGCAGGGCATAGATCCCGCCTGTCCAATAGGCCTCGTCGCCGTCGACGACGCGTGCGGGATCGGATTGCAGGATCCGGGGATCAATCTTCTCTCTCTGTTTACGCGAAGAGTACAGAAAGGCCGCCATGATGCTCGGTGAGTAGTCGTCCGACCGGCCTGAAAGCTGCACGCTTCGGGCAAGCGGCGCCTCGGCCTCATCGAGCTTGCCTTCGTAGTAAAGTACACAGCCAAAGTATGCCAACGCTTTGAATTGATCTGGATTCTTCGCCAGGATCTGTCGCATTTCCCGCTCTGCTTCATCGTGCCTTCCGATATACAAGAGCATGCGGGCATGCATCCAGTGAGGTTGCGGCGTCGACGGATTCAATTCGACTACCTTCTCATATGCTCGCTCCGCCAATTCACCAAGGCCGGCATAGTAGTAGGCATATCCCAGCATCTGCCATGCCGTTTCGTTGTTTGGCGCAAGCGCAACGGTTTGCCTGAGGTTTCGGATGGCTTCTCGCTCTCGCCCTTCTTCACCGTAAATCGCCCCAAGTGCAAGCATCGACTCCGAGGACTGTGGATTGATTCTCAGGCCGTTCTCGGCTGCCACTTCAGCGCGCTTTAAGTTCTCCTCTGCGCCTTCCACGAAGTTCGCCGCCTGAAATGAATAGAACTCGGCAAGCAGCGCGTAGGCATCGGAGAAATTCTTATCGATCGAAATCGCCTGCAAAAGCACACGTTTTCCTGCGTCGAGGCTAGCCAGTTGCGAATTCACGAGATATTCGTTGAAGTAGGATCGCGCCTGCAGATAGTCGTTGTAAGCCTCGACGCTGGTAGTTACAGGCTTCTGGATGGCCTGCTGCTCGCTTGGGGTGATTTCGATTTGCAGTCCGGCCACAACTTTCGTTGCCACTTCATCTTCAAAGCTCAGGATGTCGGCGTTCTTCAGATCGTAGCGTTGCGACCACTTCGTCGTACCTGTACGGCCGTCGATCAGTTGCACGGTCACCCGGGTCACTCCGGCAGCCCGCTGATAGGTTCCTTCCAGCACGCTCTCTACACCTAACGTTTTCGCCGCCTCCACCGGTTCCGGAGTCTCCTTCGCATATTTCATCACCGATGTGGTCGGTCTTACGGCAAGGTTTTGCAGCGAGGTTAAACGGCTGATGATCGCGTCCGTAATCCCGATGCCCCAGTTGTCACCCGTCGTCGCCGAAATATCGCGGAAGGGAAGCACCGCCATTGTTTCCGTCGAAGGTCTCAGCTGGACAGAATCAGAGCGCGACCTGCGCATCGAGTAGTCGTAGGCGCGATATCCGAGCACCGCAAGAATCGCAACGATTACCGCGGCAGGCAATATCCAGGACTTGCGCCTCGACCTCGACCGAGCGACGATCTGCCCGGATGTTGCCAGAACCCGTTGTGATTCGGTGTCGCGTTTCACTCGTTTCAGGTCGGCTTTCAGTTCGGCAGCGGATTGATACCGAACCTCGCGGTCCTTCTCCAGCAACTTCGTGATGATGTCCTCGAGTTTGGGTACTACGTCCGGATTGAGTCGCACGGGTGCGACCGGAGTGGCGTGAAGAATCGAATCGAAGATGACCCCTGACGTGTCGCCTCGAAAAGGCAATTTGCCCGTTGCCATCTCGTACAGAACAACGCCGAACGAGAACAGATCGGTGCGGCCATCCAGTTCCTGCCCCTTCACCTGCTCCGGCGACATATACGCCACAGTTCCCATCGTGCTTCCGGGACTGGTCAGATGTTCTTCAGCCACGGTGACCGTCGGCTGAGCGCCGGCAACTTCAGGCGATGAAGTCATTTTTGCCAGCCCGAAGTCGAGGATCTTGGCGTGGCCGCGCTTGGTCACGAAAATGTTTGCTGGCTTGATATCGCGATGCACGATGCCGTGACCGTGAGCGGCTTCCATGGCGTCTGCTGCTTCAATGCCGATATCGAGCACCCGGTCGAGCTCCAGCGGACGGTTTCCGATCAGATGCTTTAAAGTTGTGCCGTCCAGAAACTCCATCACGATGAAGGGACGGCCATTCGCCTCGTCGATTTCGTGGACCGTACAGATGTTGGGATGGTTCAATGCCGACGCTGCCTTGGCCTCACGCTGGAATCTGCCCAAAGCCTGCGGATCTCTTACGACGTCTTCGGGCAGGAACTTGAGAGCTACGAAGCGACCGAGCTTGATGTCCTCGGCCTTGTACACCACTCCCATACCACCCCCGCCGAGTTTCTCGACAATGTGGTAATGCGAGATGGTTTGTCCCGAGAGTTCGCCCGGCGTTTCCATTGGAAAAGATAGTAGGTGGATCGCATTAGCCGGTCAACAAGCGCGCCTATGGAGCGGAATCGGACGTGATGACACCAGAGAGTTCTATTCAATGAGGACATATGCTGCCATAATTTCGCCATGTTCTCCTCGCTCGCCGCTGACGTGGTGTTCGCGATCCGCCAGCTGCGGCGAAGTCCCGGTTTCGCGGCGTCTGCGATCATTACCCTCGCCCTTGGCATTGGAGCCACCACTGCCATCTTCAGCCTGGTAGACGGAATTCTGCTGCGACCGCTGCCGTTTCCCAACGCCGATCGGCTGGTCGCGGTGGAAACTCTTGAATTCCCTCCCGGCGTTGCGTCCACCAATATCGCCGCCGCCAACTATCTTCAGAACTCTTATCCTGACTACTTCGATTGGCAGCGGCAGAACCGTACCTTCGAATCCCTGGCGTCGTACAACAACATCACGCGGCTCTTCAGCCGGAATGATGGCGTTGGCGCGCGCGTACTGGTGGGCGGACGCGTCTCCGCTAACTTCTTCCCCACGATCGGAGTCGCTCCCGCGCTCGGACGAAACTTTACCGCCGAGGAAGAGCAGCCGGGGCAGCGCGTTGCCATTCTGAGTCATGGACTCTGGGTTTCGGATTTTTCTTCGTCGCCGGCCGTTATTGGCGAGACCGTCAAGATTAGCGATGAGCCCTACACAGTCATCGGGGTGATGCCGGCAGGTTTTCATTATCCGATCGGGAGCCCCGGTTCGTATTGGTCGACCTTTTCCATCGAAGCCGAAGGCAACTACAACATCGCGGCCAGGCGTGATTCCAACGATCTCAGCATCGTTGGCCTGTTGAAGCCCGGTGTCAGCATGAGACAGGGACTGGCTGATCTCAATACGGTTCAGCGCGGGCTCTCGCAGCTGTACTCCGAAGATCGCCTCCGGCTGGCGGTTGCCGTGATGCCCTTGCTGGACGAAGCTGTCGCTGACGCGCGTACGCACCTCTGGTTCTTATTTGCATCTGTGGGAGTGTTGCTACTGATCGGTTGCGCCAACGTGGCTGGATTATTGCTTGCCCGCGCCAATCGCCGCCGCCCGGAACTGGCAATGCGAACGGCGTTGGGAGCAAGCCGTGCTCGCGTCGTTCGTCAGTTGCTCGTCGAAGCTCTGCTTCTCGCGATTGCGGGAGGAATGCTCGGCGTCCTTTTCTCGTTCGCGCTGTTGCGAATCGCTCCGCGCTTCATTCCAGACAACCTACCCCGCCTTTACAATGCAAGCCTCGATTTTCGCGTGCTGCTGTTTGCGATAACGCTCTCCGCCGCCACTGCCATCGCATTCGGGCTGCTTCCAGCATGGATCATGTCGCGCCAAGATCCGGCCCACTCGCTTCGAGAATGCGGGCCGCAGATGACCTCGGGCCGCCGCCGCAACCGGCTTCATCAAGTGCTCGTAGTAGCGCAGACCGCACTGGGGTTCACGCTGCTCATCGGTTCCGGCCTGCTCATCCGCAGCCTGGTGAATGTTCTGCACATCGAACCCGGTTTCGACACTCACAACCGGATATTCTTCGATATCGCGCTGACCAACAAGCGATATCCGGTTCCGGGCAAAGCGGTTTTCTATGACAAAATCTTGCCGGAACTGGCGGCTCTGCCGGGCGTTGCAAGCGTCGGGGCGGCTCATCCTCTGCCGATCCTTCAGGAGGGCAGCAGCGCCAATTTCACCATCGCAAATCACCCAGTGGTGCCGGATGACACTCCAAATGCCCAGGCGACGATCGCGATGCCGGGTTACTTTGAGACACTTTCGATTCCTCTGGTCCGCGGCCGCCTCTTTGCAGCCCATGACAACATTGCCACGTCGCCGCGTGTCGCCATCATTAATCAGGCATTCGCTCGCCAATTCTTCCCCAGGGAAGACCCGATTGGGCAGTACATCACGCCCACATTTCCGTACACCGACGAGCCCATCGCGCCGCGCCAGATTATTGGGATTGTGGGCGACACCAGAGTCAACGATCTTTTTGAGCCATATCAGGCACAGTTCTTCTTGCCCTATGCGCAAGACCCATCGCACCAGCGACCGCTCGTCGTGATGAAAGTATCCGGAGATCCGTTGAGCTACGAAAATGCGGTGCGGAAGCTCGTCGCTCGCTTTGATCCTGACTCACCGGTCTTCAGTTACAAAACGTTTATCGAAGAGACAGACATTAAGGCCGCTCAGTCGCGCTTTGAGGCCGTGCTGATCTCCGGGTTTTCAGCGATCGCGCTCTTGCTGTCGGCCCTTGGACTCTACGCCGTACTGTCTTATGTGGTTAGCGAGCGATTCCGCGAACTCGGTCTGAGAATGGCTTTCGGCGCATCCCGTTCTGACATCCTATGGCTCGTGCTGGGGCGCGCCGCCATCCTGGCGGGGCTGGGGATCATGCTTGGGGCTCTTGCTTCCACGTTCAGCACGAAACTGGTTGCGGACCTGCTCATCAACGTCAAGCCGCTCGACCGATCCGTCTTCCTGATCGTAACGCTTGTGTTGCTCGCGCTCTCACTAATTGCCGCATTAGGACCTGCTCTGAGAGCCGCCACTATCGACCCGGCGCGCAGCTTGCGGGATGAATAATCTAGGCGCCGACCCGCATCCATTGCGTTCCGCTGACAAATCGGCGGAGACCGTCCTTCAGATGAACGACGTTGAAATTGATCAATAGTCCAAGCGACTTGCCGCTGAGTTTCAGATACGAGATGATCTGCGCCCGATGCACAGGAGAGATCGCTTCGACCGATTTGATCTCGACGATCACGAGATTTTGCACGAGCAAGTCGATTCGGTATCCGAGATCGAGTTTTTCGCCGCGGTAAACGACCGGAAGACCAAGCTGGACTTCACAGTAGAATCCAGCATTCAGCAATTCCTGGCGAAGACACGCTTGATATGCGCTCTCCAGCAGTCCGGGCCCAATTCCGAATGAACTCTCATCGCCGCAGTGACGATAGCGTGGCTGATTTCCTGGGCGCTGTAGCGTTGTTGTGAAGGCATGTGAGTATCTGTAGAGCGACGGCACGGCGGAAGTCCGTGTTGGTGGTCACAAACGATCGAAAAATGTCAGAGGATTTCAAAATGGGAATACAAGCAAAGGCTCTAACCACAAAGGACACGAAGTTTCACGAAGGAAAACAAACCCTATGCCGTCTTTTGTAAACCTTAGTGCCCTTTGTGGTTAACGCTTTTACCCTCGCCCACGGAATTGAATGATCCTTCTCCGATCCCTCTTTGACGGCCTGGTCGGTGGCAAAACTTCCCACTCTCGTGCCGCGCGACGCTCCGCCGCAGCTTTCTTCCTGGCTTCGATGCTGGCCTCGGTCTCGCGATACAGCTTTTGCGCTTCGGACGCTGGACCCCGCACATCGCTGAGGCCCCGTACCTCGATCTCGAAATCCCCGCCATCGTTCGTGATGCGAAGCATGTCTCCAACACGGATCTCCCGCGCCGCCTTCGATAGCTGTCCGTTGGATAGAATCCGCCCCAGATCACAACTCTTTTTGGCCAGCGTGCGCGTCTTGAAGAAGCGCGCCGCCCACAGCCAAGCATCCATCCGGATTCCGGTCATACTCGCCTCGTAGCTCCGTTTTTCTCATTCGCCGCGTGGAAGAATATGGTCTGGCCGATCTCCAGACGGCCGGCGCGAGTGACCGTGGCATAGACTCCCGCATTGTTCTGGTTCACGCGAACAACCGCCTTCAGCACTTCTGGCTGAGGACTCGCTGAATCGGGATCGAGATTCAACATCGAGCAGCGGAGGTCGCGCATCATGACGGTGACGGCGGGGCAACCGTCTCCATCCCCGAACGAAAGCACGCCGCCCAACCACCCGTCTTCCTGGAAGGGAACCGCTCGTAGCGAACGAACCGCGATATTCGGACGAAATCGTCGCACATCTGGACTCACGTGCGCGAGTCGTGCGATCTCGCGCACCGTATCCATCGCGATCACAGAGATGCTCGCTTCATCGAAGATGCCGTGTTTCAACTGCATCATCTGAACGGGAGCCCCATGCCGGCGCCCGATCTCAGTGGCAAGTTCGTCCCCGAAAACATCCAGCTTCTGGCCGGAGGGTGTGCGAACATGCGTAGGAAGGTCCCCCTGGCTTTGAGAAACAATTGCGGCGCCTTGCCCGCGCTGGGGCGCGAACAAGATCAAGTCGGGAAGCTTGCCAGCGGTTAGCCAAGGGAACCCGCTGCGATCGTCCATGCGCCGAAATGCCAGCCGTCTGTCACCCTCGAAGCCGTGCCAGCCAAGTTGGGCGGCTTCAAGTCGCTCGCCAGCCATCGACTTCACGGGATAGCGGAAGATCGCCTCGATCTGTCCTATTTCCATACGCACACCGGTCAACTCTGAGCGTTAGCGCCCGGCCCAAGCATATTATCATGTGGCTAAGTCTATGATTTCATTGCACCAAGGCCCGATTTACGGCGAAAATCTCCCGTTTTTGAACCACCTAATACCCGCCTTACAAATAACTACTTGACCCGAATTCCTTTTGCAGCTAGAGTAACGAGTTCCAAGGAACCTTAGGAACGCTGCTTCCGCTTCTTTTGTGCAGCTCCCGGGAACTGATGCCCAGAAAATCGAGCATCTTCGGGGTTCCATCACGCATCTATCTACAAAGAGTGAGTTTTACGCTAACTCCTTTACAACCTACTCGGAATCAGTGACTTAGGGCGGAAGCTGGGGTTTCCGGTCACCCTCCCATGGCAAAGGACAAGGCGGAAGGCCACAAATTCATACAGTAAGGAGATAGAAAGCACATGCGCTCTGATCGTGTGTTTGATGCTTTACAGACTCTACGGAATCGTTATATGCTGTGCCAGCTTGCCTCCAAGGCCACGCGGAAATTCCATCGGCCCAGTACCAGAATTCAGGAAACCATGAACGGCGTGCTGGATCGTATCGCTGACTCGGAGCGGCAAGCAGTATTGTCGGAACCAGAGAACGTTGCCGAGGCACAACGGCGGGCTGCTTAAAACCAGCCCCGCCTTCCCGCCTGGCGTTGTGAGTGCATCTTTCCTGAGTCCCCTCCTTTTGAAAATCTCCCGTCGACACTACCGAATAGGTGCTAGTGCACGGGTTCAGGTGAATCATGACCATAGCTGAACTGAAAGAAAAGAACATCACCGAGCTGACCAAGATCGCAAGGACCTTGGATTTGCCCGGTGCTAGCGGTATGCGCAAGCAGGATCTCATCTTCAAAATCCTGCAGGCGCAGAGCGAAAAAGAAGGCCACATCTTTGCCGAGGGCGTCCTGGAAATTTTGCCCGACGGCTACGGCTTCCTCCGCTCACCCGACTACAATTACCTCCCGGGTCCAGACGATATCTACGTCTCCCCGTCCCAGATCCGTAAGTTTGACCTCAAGACCGGCGACACTATCAGCGGGCAGGTGCGCCCTCCACACGAAGGCGAGAAGTATTTCGCCCTCGTCAAGATTGAAGCCGTTAACTTCGAGTCTCCGGACGAAGCCCGCAACAAGATTCTGTTCGATAACCTCACGCCTCTTTATCCGCAGGAGCGCATCAAGCTCGAAACGACCCGCGACAACGCCAGTGCCCGCGTGATGGATCTGCTCACCCCTCTCGGCAAAGGCCAGCGTGGACTGATCGTTTCTCCGCCCCGCGCCGGCAAGACCATGTTGCTGCAGAATGTGGCCAACTCGATCACAACCAACCATCCCGAAGTTGTTTTGATGGTGCTTCTGATTGACGAGCGTCCCGAAGAAGTCACCGACATGCAGCGCTCGGTAAAAGGCGAAGTGATCTCTTCCACCTTTGACGAACCTGCTGCGCGCCACGTCCAGGTCGCCGAAATGGTGATCGAGAAGGCGAAGCGCCTGGTTGAGCACAAGCGCGACGTCGTCATCCTGCTTGACTCGATCACGCGTCTGGCTCGCGCCTACAACACGATCGTTCCGCCCAGCGGCAAAGTGCTCTCCGGCGGCGTCGACTCCAACGCGTTGCAGCGTCCAAAGCGCTTCTTCGGATCGGCCCGCAACATCGAAGAAGGTGGCTCGCTGACGATCATCGCTACCGCACTCATCGACACCGGCTCCCGCATGGATGACGTGATCTTTGAAGAATTTAAAGGCACGGGCAATTCGGAAATCATCCTCGAGCGCAAGCTCGTCGACAAGCGCGTTTTCCCGGCGATCGACATTCAACGCTCTGGAACGCGTAAAGAAGAGCTGCTGATTCCCAAGGAAGATCTATCAAGGATCTGGGTTCTGCGGAAGGTGCTCAACCCCCTCTCGCCGGTCGAAGCCATGGAATTGCTGATCGACAAGCTCAGCAAGACCAAAGGCAACTCGGAATTCCTTGCGAACATGAGCGCGTTGTAAACAGAACAGAATTCGTTTTGAGAGCCAGAGCTGACAGCTCTGGCTTTTGTTTTTCCCTGTGTTCCTCTGTATCCCCTGTGGTGATGGGTAGGTCCGCCTGCCCGACGACATGCTCCGGAAGTATAATTTTCCTCAGTAGTGCTCGCCGACTCCTGCGAGGCGCCAGTGCGAAATAAACGGTACATAGCAGCCCTCTTCCTTGCGACATGGTCCACCCTGCTGTTGGCACAGACCCCGTCGGCACGTCAGTCTGCCACACCTCGGTCCGATGTCAGCAGTCCTCCCATCACCGATGCGGACGAAGCCCGCGAGCGTATCGCCCACGACATGGAGAAAAAGGCTGCGAAAGAACGCCTTGCCGCGCTCAAGAACGATACCGACAGGCTCCTGAAACTCTCTGTGGAACTGAAGGCATACGTCGACAAGTCTGACGAGAACGTCCTATCGCTCGATGTGATCAAGAGGGCCGAAGAGATCGAGAAACTGGCCAAGAGCGTAAAGGACAAAATGAAAGGTCCGAACTAGCCGGAGAGTACGCTCCCACGCAGGAATTGAGAGAATTTCTCGCCGAGAATTAGCAGGGCGTGCCGAGATGGGATCGCCTAACCAGAAGTAATCTGCAAAGAAAACGCCATCCAGATTGACCGGATGGCGTTGTGTCTTGCCCGCGCTCGCTATTCCGCGCCCTGCTTGATCCTCATCCCGAAGAACGAACGGTACACGAAAAAGAAGGACGCCACGAAGAACGCCAGCGCCAATACGATGGTGACAGTCGATGGATGGCCACCCGGCTTGAGACTCTCGGCCAATTCCACCGCAAGCAGCCCGAATAAGGTGGTGAACTTGATCACCGGATTCAGCGCCACCGACGACGTATCTTTGAACGGATCGCCCACCGTATCGCCGATCACGGTTGCATCGTGCAGTGGAGTGCCCTTCTGCTTCAGTTCGACTTCCACAATTTTCTTGGCATTGTCCCAAGCCGCGCCGGCATTGGCCATGAAGATCGCCTGGTACAACCCGAAGATCGCGATCGAGATCAGATAGCCGACAAAGAAGAAGGGGTCGACGAAAGCGAACGCCAGCGTCCCGAAGAACACCGCAATGAAGATGTTCAACATGCCCTTCTGCGCATACTTCGTGCAAATTTCTACGACCTTCTTGCTGTCGGCGATGGATGCCTTCTCCACGCCCTCGAGTTTGATATTGGCTTTGATGAACTCGACCGCGCGATAGGCGCCCGTGGTTACCGCCTGCGTCGAAGCGCCGGTGAACCAGTAGATCATGGCACCCCCCGTGATTAGACCGAGGAAGAAAGGTGCATACAGCAGTGACAGTTTGGCCACGCCTTCTGCGTCGGTGAGTCCGTTGGTCAGGGCCATGATGATTGAGAAAATCATCGTGGTCGCACCCACGACCGCCGTTCCGATCAGCACCGGCTTCGCCGTGGCCTTGAAAGTATTTCCCGCCCCGTCGTTGGCTTCGAGCAAATGCTTGGCGCGATCGAAGTTTACGTCTATGTTGAAGTCTTTCTTGATTTCAGCCTGCACGTTCGGCACAGACTCGATAAGCGACAGTTCGTAGACGGATTGCGCATTGTCCGTAACCGGACCGTAGGAATCGACCGCGATGGTAACGGGTCCCATGCCCAGGAATCCGAAGGCGACCAGCCCGAACGCGAACACGGCTGGTGCCAGCATGCCCGCCGCCAGCGCCAAGCCCATCGTGCTCATGTAATAGGCGACCGCCATCAGAATCATCATGGCCAGCCCTAGATAGTAGGCGGAAAAATTGCCTGCGACGAATCCTGAGAGAATGCCCAGCGACGCTCCGCCTTCCTGTGCCGAAATCACGACTTCCTTCACGTGCCGTGACTCGGTCGAAGTGAACACTTTCACCAGTTCGGGGATCAGTGCGCCCGCAAGTGTGCCGCAGGAAATGATGGTCGACAGCTTCCACCACTGTGAAGGGTCCGGGTGTGTGGGGTCCGCGGAGAGAACCGGAATTACGAAGTAAGAAATCAAGTAGGTCAGTCCAATCGAAACGATCGAAGTAATCCAGACCAGCGAGGTCAAGGGCGCCTCGAAGTTCATCTCGTTGGCCGAACCGTACTTGCCCTTCGCGATGGCTCCATTCAGGAAGTACGAGAACGAACTCGACACCAGCATCATCACGCGCATGACGAAGATCCATACCAGCAACTGCACCTGCACGCTAGGATCCTTCACGCCGAGCAGAATGAAAGCGATCAGCGCCACGCCTGTCACACCATACGTTTCGAAGCCGTCAGCCGAAGGGCCAACCGAGTCACCGGCATTGTCGCCAGTGCAGTCGGCGATGACGCCCGGATTGCGCGCGTCGTCTTCTTTGATTTTGAAGACAATCTTCATCAAATCCGAGCCAATGTCGGCAATTTTGGTGAAGATGCCGCCTGCGATCCGCAGCGCCGCTGCTCCCAGCGACTCGCCGATGGCGAAGCCGATGAAGCACGGACCTGCATAGTCCCCAGGGATGAACAGCAGAATGATCAGCATCATCAGCAGTTCCACGCTGATTAGCATCATGCCGATGCTCATACCGGCCTCAAGAGGAATCTGATATACGGGATAAGGCTTGCCGGGCAGGGAAGCGAATGCCGTACGCGAATTGGCAAACGTGTTAACGCGGATCCCGAACCAAGCGACGCCGTAGCTCCCCGCAATTCCCAGCAGGCTGAACGCCAGAATAATGGGAAGCGTCAGGCCGACAGGCTTTCCAGGGACCGGCGCCAGCCATCCGAAATACGCCGCAATAATGACCGCAATGAATGCCCACAATAGAAGAATGAACTTGCCTTGCGTCACCAGATAGGTCTTGCAGGTCTCATAAATAAGTTCCGAGATTTCGCGCATCGACCGGTGGACGGGCAGGTTCTTCAGGCGCAGAAAGATGGCCATGCCAAAACCCAGCCCGAACAAGCAGAACAGAATTCCAATCAGCAACAGTTTGTGGCCATCAATGGCGCCATTGAAAAAACTGACTTGCGACAGGTCGGGCAACTTGAGCGAAGCCTCTCCGCCGGCAGGCTTACCTTCGGGTTGAGCGAACGCCGCGGCCACGCTGAGGGTAAAAAGTCCAACTACCGCCGACATTTTCATAGCCATGCGGCGACTGAAGAACGCAGCAGTGGCGAGACAAGTACGCATAACGAGTCCTCCGAATTAGAACGGTTAAAAGGCTTACAAACGTGTTTAGGTACCGAATCCGAAAAAAGCAGCCGCACGTGCGCCGCGGTTCAGACGCCCGGCAACGCAACTTACAGCCGATCCTTTTTCGAAATTCCGAACACGCTTCCACCGCAAGACCTAAGGAGTGATGAAGCTTGGCCGCGTCGGAGTTTGCTCTGGAACCTACTCGACAGCCTGCCGTCGCAAAAAGACTGGAGACATAAGGCTCTAGCCACGGCGTACCAACGCAAAACGGGAATTTATAACACGTTGGATAGACATGGTCAATCGGAGGTTGACACAGAGGTTGACCTAGAAAGACAGACCCTTCCCGGATCGGGCAGATTACCGATTTTGCAGGCCCGCAGAGCAACTTGGGCGGGGAGCACTCCCCGTCCAGTTCCAACGCTCTTTTTACAAGGAGGTGACAACATTGACCAATCCTTGGGCTAGCCTCCTCCTGCGTCTCCACCCGCACTGACATAACCGACCAGGAGGATGAAATCAACATGCTTCGACCGACACTCAATCCATCCGTTCGCATCTTGCTGCTGCTGATCGCGGCAGTCGTTCTATCCGGCGATCGCGCGCTGGCGCAATATACCCTCACCAGTCTGGTGACAACCACACAAGATCCGAACTTGAAAAACGCCTGGGGCGTTGCTTACTTGCCCGGAGGCCCCTTCTGGGTCTCTGATGAAGTGACTGGGCTCTCCACTGTTTATGACGCCAACGGCACGATCGTTCCGCTCGTTGTAACCGTTCCGCCGGCGACAACCGGTACGGGAACACCCACTGGGATCGTGGCAAACACCACGAAAGGTTTCGTCGTCACCCAGAACGGCAAATCTGGTCCCGCTGCGTTCATCTTCGACACGCTGGATGGCACGATCAGTGGCTGGAATTCGACCGTAAATGGCACTTCCGCTGTGATCGCTGTTAACAACAGCGCTACCGCAAACTACACTGGATTGGCGATCGGAACCTCGGGCACGCAAACGCTGCTCTACGCTGCCAACCAGGCGAAGAATCAGATTGAGGTTTATAACAGCAGCTTCAAGCTGGTGAATACTTTTACCGACAAGAAGCTCACTGGGCTCACGGTGTACGGCGTCGCCGTTATCAAGGGCTACGTGGTGGTCACGTTCAGCGGATCTACCACGGGTGCGGTAGATGCGTTTAATGCCTCCGGGAAATTGTTGAAGACGCTGATTCCTCCAACTTCCGTGCTGAACGGGCCTTGGGGGCTGGCGCTCGCGCCCAAGAATTTCGATACCCTCAGCAACACGCTGCTGGTCGGGAACGTAAACGACGGCACGATCCATGGTTTCAGTACGACGACCGGCAAACTGGTGGGCACGGTCAAGGACAAAAACAACAACGTGATCAGCATTCCCGGACTGTGGGGGCTGCTATTCGGCGGCGGAACCACCACCAACGGAAAAACGAACCAACTCTTCTTCACCGCAGGAACGGGAGGATATTTCACGGGAGAATTTGGAGTGATCAATCCTTAGTAGTCCGTTCAGAAATGTCACGGCGGCATTCCCGGTACCGGGATGCCGCCGTTTCTGTGTGTGGCTGTGCTTGTTTTAAGGCTGCTGTCGCATTCCCACAGGATCAGTGCTACCGCCAACTCGATGCGTTATACATCGCGTCCAGCAGATCCTGCGAATGCCCGTCGTAGTCCTGATCTAACGCCCACATAAACGTCCCGCCCAGCCCGCGCTGCCAATCCGAATACCAGACGCGCAGATACGTGGAGTAGGCATCGTCATAGGTGACAAACCCGTTGCTCCCATCCACGCGCAGCATGTAAGGGACGAGCGCGATCGGGTCGTAGAGCGTGTGCCATCCATTCTTGTTGATATTGGGCTTGAAATTCATTCCGTAGGTTGCACTTCCCACGGAGTTGTCGCACTCGTGGTCCTGCGTCCACCTCGAATTCGGGCACAGCCCAAACACTTGATTCACATTGGCGTAAACGTAGCCGTAGAAGGGTGTACCCATGTTGATCTGCTTAGCTGGTATCTGCTTCAGGAAAATGGTCGCCGCACCGTCTGCGCTGCCGCCCGGCTGGCATTCATACGGAGCCGGGTCGCGGGGATCCCAGAAGATCATTGAATTTAGCTGGCCATGCGCTGTCCACGGCCCGGCGCAGTCATACATCATGATGTTGACGTAATCGATCGACAGCTTCAGTTGCTGCAAGCCGTACGCTGAGCTTCCCCACGGAGGTGCATCGACCGACAGAACGTAATCCGGATTCGATTGCCGAAAGCGAGACATTAAATCCACCAGAAAAGCAGTGTCGCCGCTGGTTGCCGGATACTCCCAGTCGATGTCCACACCGTCGTACCCGGATTGCTTCTCAAGCGCGGCAATGTTGTCGACCAGTGCCTGGCTCTCGCCGCTCGCTTCGAGTCCGCTAAAGTCTCCGCCCAGCAGCAACATTACTTTTACTCCTGCGGCATGGGCGCGAATGTTCAATTCGGGCTCGATAAATCCCTCCGGAACAGAGAGAGTTCCCGTGGAGTCAAACGAGACACCGTCGTGATTGATGTGAGTCAGTTTGTGATAGGGGATTTGCCCCGCGCCGTACGGCGGAGTCTGGTACTTGCTCCAGTACCCATAATCGCCCACCACCCGTTTTGTGAGGTGGTTCGGCAGTGCCGATTGCGCGAGGGCTGCCGGCAGGGAAGCAACCAGGAGTGCGGCTGTGATAAGAGGAAGGCAACGACTAAGAGAGCGGACGGGAAAGGCCATTAGAAGTACCTCCGGAAGAAGGTGAAACAGCCCGCTGGACGGGCCTTTTAGCTTCAGAGCCCAAGAATCCTATCACGGAACCATCGCACCACGGCCCTCTTATCCCCCTGCGTTTTCACCTGCTAAGGTCGTCGTTTCGAGTGTCTGCCACCCGGGCAAAATGCTAAAGGTTGTTATTCTGACCGGATCGGCTTGAATGAGTTCATGCAGCCGGGAGACATCGGCGGAATTCCCGAGGGGTGGAAGGTAATGGTAAAAATAAAAGAAAGCAGACCTGAGGAATGAAATTCATGCCGAAACCTAAGAACAAGACGAAGAAGATCCCAAAAAAGAAAGCGAAATCTCGCGCCAAGGCTCCTGCCAAAATCGCAACTTCGATCGCGCCGTGGTTATCCGTCAGTGGCGGAGCTCGCGCTGTCAGCTTTTACAAAGCGGCGTTCGGAGCGACTGAACTCTTCCGTCTCGAGGATGACGACAGCGTAGTCGCCAAACTCTCCATCGACGGTGCGGAATTTTGGCTCAGCGACCAGTCCCCCGAACATTACAACTTCAGCCCCGAATCCCTCGGAGGTAGCACTGTGCGGATCATTCTGACGGTTGCCGATCCTGACGCGGTCTTCACTCGCGCGTTGAAGGCCGGAGCGAAAGAAGTCTATGCGATGACCGACGAACATGAATGGCGCATCGGACGCGTCGTCGATCCTTTCGGCCATCACTGGGAGATCGGTCGCCCACTAAGCTAGTCTAGATGTTTGAGGGAAGAGCGTTTGACGCCGGCCCAAACCCCGCATAAAGCGCTGCGAGGAATCCTGTATTTTGCTGGTAGGAACACGGCATACCGCCAGACCTCTAATCGACATTTCTAAAACCCGCATGTCCCGCAACGCATCTTAATGGTCGCGATTGTCTCCGGTCCTTGTGCTCTCCGAGTGCAATCGCGAGGAGGATGCGAAGTTTTTTCCCCTATGTACTTCAAGTGGCGCCTGCACGCTCTCTATCGGGATCTGCATCGTTTGTTTCGCCTCAATTCCGCAGCTTACTTTCAGAGTCATGCTTCTCATCGCCGGATTATTCGGCGGATGTACGTCCGGACTAAGATTCCCACCCAGGTTCCGAGAAATGACTAGCCGAGAAGATTGACGAAGAAATGACTGGCGATGGAACAGGCAGATGAGACTCGAATGAGGGTGATCTCCAAAAAGGTCGAGCCGGTCACTTCTTCTTAAGAAGGGAAAGCGCTGCCACCTGACGCAAGAGCATCTTCCGATCGCTGCTGTGCGCGTCGTGGCACTCGATGCACGATCCCTGGACCGATGGCACATGCTGACGCAGCGCCGCCGTTTCATCGTGGCAAGCCGAACAGATTTTTTCTTTCGGCATCGAAAGGCTGACCCTCATCATGTCGCCCTGCGTCGCGGCCAAGTGACAGACCGTGCAGGTTGTCGCCATAGCCGAATGCACCGATCTTCCCGCTAGCTTGTTTGCGTGACATGAACTGCACTCCACGCCTGGTGGCACGACTCCGGGATGCTCGACGGCGCGAGCGGAGCCGGCCAGGAATAACAGGAGAGCCAGGGCGCTCGCGCGTGGCCGGCCGGTCATAGGCTAATGCTCATAGGCGAAGGATTATGGGCGACCGCCAATTCTAGTGAGGCGCTCGCTGCCTGAGCACTACTAAGAATCAATTACTGATCGCGTCTGCTTTTGTGCTCACCTCTCCGAGTCCCATGGTCGTAAACCGTGCGCAGATCTTGAGACACTTGCCGCTGCTCCGCTGAACGACCATCGAAAGCCGCGGATTAGCGCGGATTCGTGACTCATCTACTTCTTTATGTAGTTCACCTTCAAGAAATCATCAGAGGACTGCCCTCACATAACACGATCCACTCGCTTTACGGTTACAGGCTGAGGACTTACACCCGCGATGTTATGGAACGGGACTTGCCACAGTGTGTGCATTGAACTGTTCTGGGGATTGTGTTGAACACAAGACAGGGGAAA
>Ga0070735_10000298_pt1 | contig 58823 bp, 51 predicted proteins | sample Coa_R1_FD_66443 | JGI IMG/M metagenome (GOLD analysis project Ga0070735, IMG submission 66443) | Surface soil microbial communities from Centralia Pennsylvania, which are recovering from an underground coalmine fire - Coalmine... | ecosystem: Environmental > Terrestrial > Soil > Unclassified ... | reverse complement strand
TCGGCCTTCCCACCCTTCCCGTCATTGAACGGAATCCGGTAGAGGTCGTATTGCATCTGGGTTTCATTCGGATCGTTGGCGTACTCGGCTTTGTGTCGCCCGTTCGGATAGGGATCCTTCGCCGGTCCCCGCGAATAAATCAGATACTTTCCATCCGGACTCCAGAACGCGCTGGTCTGCACATAATTCGGATCGTCAGCCCCCGGCAGCACCTTGAATTCACGAGTCTCCTTGTTGTACCAGGCCAGCACGCCCCGCGTCGGATAGAATACCTGCCCAAACCCATAATTCGAGAAGAATCCGTTGTAGAGCCTGTCGACGACGCGCACGCCGTGGGCTCCCGGAACATCGATCGACGTGATCACATATTTCCCATCCGGCGAAACCTGCGACATGAATCCAAAGCGCTTCTGCGCCGTTTTGTCCGGATCACTAAACGCGCTCCAATGGACGACATAGTCATTGCTGATCGAACTGACCTTGTGGATGGGAATCAATCCATACAGCCCTTTATCGTTCTGTGGGCCGTCGACGTCGATGCCCAGCGTCTTGCCATCCCGCGCAATCGAGTGACAGTTCGCGCAGGTCGGCAGCCCCTCCATGATCACCTTGTTTTCCGAATTCGAAATGTAGCGCAGCCGCCACTTGATCTTCGGAAGAACCGAATCCGGCAATGGCTTGATCACTCCGCGTTCGCCTTCTTCCGGTGGCGTCGGAATCAGTGGAACGTCGCGGTAAAAAATCGGCGCTCCGACCGGATCCACAGAGGTCTGAATCGTGACTTTTCCCCTGGATACCGCATCGTGTGATCCTTCGCTGCGAAACCCAGTGATGATCACCGTTGCCGGTCCGGTCACGGAGTGCTTCTTGATGTTGTCCCAGGTTTTCGGGTCGGGCCGCCACGTGTGCGAGATTGCCTGCTCGGGGGTGAGCGTCGGCGGTACGTAGCCGGTCAAGGTTGTATCGAGCTCACCAAGCTTCATGAACTCGCCCTGCGACCACAGCTGGATCGCGTGCGATCGGTCGGCGAACGTCACTTCGATTCTCCAGACTGTCGCGCCGGAATCCGTGTCCCGCCATTGAAACAGCGGCGCAATGATATCAGGCGGGAAAAGCGATCCCTGCGAAGGATAGTCGACCGTGATTGCGCTCGCCCCGGAGGCAGGACCCCCAGCATAGAGTGCCCCCGCCAGCGAAACAGTCGCCAGCACAACCAGCATCCATTTCATGCAAATCTCCCGAGAAACTCATCGACAAGACTAGGGAGACAGCGGAGAGGATGCTGTGATTTCAATCACAGAGTGGATTTCAACCAGGAAACGTGGATTTCACTCAAAAGGCGGGATAGTTGCTCGGTGCTTCCGAGTGAAATGGCATTTTCGACACCGAAACGCAGAAAAGAATACACACTCACTTCATCCGCGGCTGCCGGGTGACGCTCCGTCCCCAGTTCGCATCCAATCTTCTACAGCCGGGCGAGAGCATTTTGTGCCCAATGGGTTTAGAACTGGCATGATCCTTGCTCTCGCACCCGGCGCAGGAAGAACAATCGCGCGACCATCTTTAGTCATTAGATCAGAAGTACGAAAAAGGATAAGTTAGCTTTACTCATGGGCCTCCAACTCAGGTCGGGACGCGTATGCCTCGCCTTACTCTTTTTGGTTTGGACACCCGCCTTCGGCCAGAATTCTCAGCTCACGCCCCCACCGGGTCCAGTCCAGGAGGCTCCGGAACCAGGCACCCAGTCACAAGCTGTCCCGTCCTCGGGCACCATTAACGGAACCGTTGTCGACCAAAGCGGAGCGCTCGTGGCTGGAGCCCGCGTGACCCTGACCCGGGAGGATATGTCTCAACGACAGGAGGTCATTTCTGGGCCCGATGGACAATTCTCCCTCGCCAACGTCTCTCCCGGCCCGTTTCAACTCGTGGTGATCTCGACCGGTTTCGCGCCCTACAAATCTTCCGGGACACTGCATCCGGGAGAGATCGTAACCATCCCGCAGATCACGTTGGCCGTTGCTGAGAACGTCACTGAGGTGGTGGTCGGAATTCCCAGGAGCGAGATCGCCGCCGAGCAGATGAAAGTCGAAGAGCAGCAGCGCGTATTGGCCGCTATTCCAAATTTTTACGTCACCTATGATCCGAAGGCTGTGCCGCTCAGCCCGAAACAAAAATTCACCTTGGCATGGAAGACGGTGATCGATCCCTTTACCTTCGCGGTGGTGGCCGGCACTGCGGGAGTCCAACAGGCTCAGGATCATTTCAAAGAATACGGGCAAGGGGCCGCAGGCTATGGGAAGCGGTTCGGCGCCGTCTACGCCGACACGGTGACGGGTACATTCATCGGAAGCGCCATTTTTCCGTCTCTTCTCAAGCAGGACCCACGTTATTTCTACAAAGGCACGGGCAGTGTGCCATCGCGGACTGCCTACGCCATTGCCAACGCGTTCATTTGCAAGGGTGACAATGGACGCTGGCAGCTGAACTATTCCGGTATTCTCGGAAGTCTCGCGGCTGGTGGGATTTCCAACCTCTACTATCCCAAGAACGACCGCGAAGGTTTTGAACTGACGTTCGAAAACGCGGGGATCGGCATTGGCACGACCGCCTTAACCAACATTCTGCAGGAATTCTTGATTCGGAAGCTGACTCCCAAGGCGCGCGAACACGACCCGCCCAAACCTCCCGAACACTCTGCGCAGTGAAGTCCCATAGCCGGCTAATGTCAGTACCGGCATGGCAACTGTCGTCCGTCTCAAGCACAAATGCCAAGTTGTCTTCGCAAGCCGGCCTTCGTTCATGGATGACGGTGCAAAACGTGCACGGCAATGTCCGGCCAGAACTCACGGAAGACGTTCGTGAGGGCATCGCGGCCCATGGCCCAGCCGAATTTCACGGCAAGATCTCCGGGTGTTCGATCGGCTTGCGGATAATATGTCGTCGAAATACCCTGCGAGATTGCTCGCCCCAGAATTTCTGAAGTGTTGAAGGTGTTTTTCCCCTGATAATTCGGTGTGATCAGGATTCGGGATGCCGCGTAAACTCCCCGCTTCAAAATGCTGCCGTTTCCCTCGCCTCGGGCAAAATATCGCTCGTCTTCGTGAAACACCGTCGGCAGAGCGAAAATGACCAGGTAATTGCCGCTCGCCTTATCCAGAAATCCTCGCCAGTAGTACCCGGCAAATGCGGGGAATCCATTTTCCCCAATCGCGGGATGCGCCTCGGTCACGTCGGCCAGCAGCGAGGTAATGCCGACGAAGACGAACGATGAGTAATCAAACGTGTTCTGGGTGGCGATGATGAACGCCTGTTTTGGAGTCGGTGGAGGTGGGAGCGCGCCTGCGCTAACCGCCCGGTAGTTCGGCATGACGCCAAGAATCCTCTTTGGTTGTTGATTCACCGCCGGCACCGGATTTCCTTCGGGGTTCAGTTTCGGCGGAATGGATTGTTCCTTCTCGACTTTCTTCTCCTCCTGTGGAGTGGGCGGCTGTTGTTGGTTGGGCGCTGGCTGACTGGACTGCTGCTGTGGGGACTGCTGCTGTGCCGCTTGCTCAAATTCGAGAGTCTGTTCTCCAAAACCGGGGGCCGACGGCAATTCGGCCTGCTGCGCCCAGCCCAGACTGCAGGCCAGACACACAAGAGTAATTGAAGCTAATGCTTTCACAACTCGCCTGATGATCAAACATCCCCCCGAATCCAAAATGAACTGTTGCTGATAAGCCCACTTGTCGCATTCTACCAATGGGCTTTCTGTGGATGTGAATCCGCACGCATCTTTTACATTCGTTGACACAAACTTTGGTAAGCATCACGAAATATCACACGCCCAATTTCATCATGTGGAGACAGAGATGCGGAGGACGGCTTCTGTTCTGTAATTCTCCGCGACTCGGTGTCTCCGGTGGTAAGAGTTGCCTGCTAGAAATGAAATCCAATCTCCGCCGTCAACGCCCGCGGAGTCACATAATGCGTTCCGCTGAACGTCGAAAGAAAGTTGTATAGCGCGTACTTGTTCGTGACGTTGATCGCCGTCAGTTGCAGGCTGACCTTGTATTTGTCTCCGTGAAACAGATTGTCGTGGCCCACCGCGATATCAAACAGGCTTCTCGGCGCGATCCGCGGAGGATTCGTATCATCATTCTCAGTCCCTGGCGCCGGGACTTGCGTCAGAGTTGATCCATACTGCGATGCCGGACACAAGTTCGTGCCCAGGCCGGAACTCAGCGGCGTTGTCGGCGTTGCCCGAACCGATCCACAGTACAAACCGGCCTGGAACTGCTGATTTGCGCTGATGATCGATGTATCCACAACGCTGTCGCTTCCCAGCGGACCATTCGCGCAATTGCCTCCGGCGCATGGCAGATTTCCGGCGACCAACCCGCTGTCGTATCGCCAGTTGAATCCCAGCCACGGACCCTGCTTGCCAATCTGATACTGGAAGTGCGTTGTCATATTAAATCTCTCGTCGTGATCGATCCGGAAGGGAACAGATCCCGACGAAAACACTGCCGACGGCACCGCGCCCGCGCCGCCCAGCTGAGGCGTGAAGAATCTGGCAGCCACGCTCGAGAACACCGCCAGCGCCGAAAATCCATGCCAGCTCGGCATGCTCACGCGTCCGGCGAATCCCGGAATCTTCGACCGGTCCCACTCGATCGGGAATGTAATGGGAGTATTTCCGAGCACGCTGAAGTCGAAGGCATTATGCGTGTACTTCCAGATGTACTCGCCCGAGAAGACCAGATATTTTCCGAACGCTTGTTCCAGTCCGGCATGAAATTCATTGCGCCAGCCTGGACTCAGAGGAGTCGCCTGCCCCGACTCGAAACATCCGAGCAGAGGATTCAACACGGCGTTGTTGCATCCGACGCTCGCCAGGATCAGATTCTCGTTAAAGGGCGTTTCCAGCGTACGGGCATACGAAACGCGCAGCACCGTATTCGTCTTCTTGATGTTGTATGAGACGCCAACGCGCGGCTCGGCTTCCTTGTTTTCCGTCAGCCCGTTATAAAAATCGCCACGTATCCCGATGTTGAACACCCAATCGCCCTTGGTGATATTGTCCTCGGCAAAAAGCCCAAGCTCTTTCACGTCAGTATGTCCGTTGAACCCGTAGTAGCTTCCGCCGCCCGGCTGGGTCAGGTCATAAGGCGCCAGCGTGGTGCAAGGCGCGGCAATCGCAGTATGCGTGATCGAGTTGTAGCAAGGGACTCCATTCGCATCCACAAGCGACGGGAGAAACGTCGGGTCCACAATCCCCAGCTGATCGTTCTCATTCAAGAACGTCTGCTGATACACCGCGCCAATCTTCACATTGTGGATGCCTTTGACATAAGACCAGTCCGAATGTATCCCGGCATTGGTCAACGTTCGCTGTTGCCCCACGCTTTCCCGCTGCAGATCGATCGGGCCGAGGTCGGCAAACGGATTCCCGCTCGGATAGTAATTGAAGTGATCGTGCCGCACGAATGCACCCAACGTATACACAGAATTCGAACTGATCAGCCGCGTCCACGAAGGCGCAATATTGAACGTCTGAATTTGCGACCGCTGATCCGTCGGACCAACGACACTCCCGTTCGGGTCCAGCCCGCCGTTATTCACCACGACGCCGTTCCACGGAGTCGCATTCTGTGAATCATACGAATTTGGCGTCTGAAACCATGACCGCGTATACCCAAAATTCACGTGCACCGAGTCTTTCGGAGTGACCTGATAATCCACCCGGTCAAAAAGATTTTCCTCATTGCCCTTGTCATGCATCACGACAAACTCTGGAGGATCCAGAAACCTTCCCGTATTCAACCCGCTTACCGAAATGAAGTTTCCCCAGTTCTTTCCGCCATAACCCAAATTGAAACCCACATTCGAAGTCCCAAACGATCCGTATGAGGCTGTTACGCTCCCGTGCGGCGTCGTCACGCCCATCCCCGATTGCGTCGTAACATTGATGACCACGCTCGTTTTGTCACCATATTCTGCCGGTGGCGCGCCCGAGATCACTTCCATCGACTGGATCGCATCCATCGGAATCTGATTGGAGAAGACCTTGCTCTGCTGGTCCGTGATCGGCTGCCCATCGACAGAGAACGAGTTTTCGGCGTGGTCCCCCAGACCATGAAACAGGCCGTTCGAATCCGCCGCGATTCCCGGCGTCGACAAAGTCACCAGGGAACTCACCGAAGAGGACTGGCTTTCCAGCGGCAGCTTGTCGAACAGATTTTTATCCACGTCAGTATGAAACGTGGAATCGTTTTCGACCAGATCCCCGCCATTAGCCTCAACCGTCACTGAAGTATTCGAGGTTGCAACATTCAATTTGGCCTGAACAGTCACCGGGACAGTCGACCGCGGCTCTACATCCTGCACAAATGGCGAGAAACCCTCCGCCGTAACGGTCAGGTGATACGGGTTAAACGGAACATTTGTGAATTGGAATCGTCCGGTCTTGTCGGTTGTGGCCGACCGGTCATAGCCGCTCACCGGATTCCGAATCTCAACCTTCGCATTCGGAATGACGGCGCCAGATGTGTCCGTTACGGTGCCATCCACCGATCCTGAGTTCCCAACGGACTGAGCTCTCGCGACCGAAATCGAGATGAGAACCATCAGAGCTGCGAATCCAGCAAAATTCCTGTAAATGCCACGGAGATAAGGCCAAAGCATGAATTCCTCCTGAAGTATGAAGTGATCGAATAGGGAATAAGCCCGCGGCATCGAGAGAAAACAACTCGAGCCAGCGCAGAACTAATTAGCTTTTGGGGATTCCCTACAGGACAGGAGGACCGCGAATGCCGACATCAGAAAAGTCGAGCCAGGCGACAGCAACAACATCTTCTTCCCGCAGCACGCCGATCGTCGAAAAAATCGGAGCGAAGTGCGCGGAACTTACGGCAGGCCTCGTGCTGTGCGCAACCACACAGATCGAGCACGAGTTGGCTTCGGTCTGATTCGGGTGAACGTGGACAGACTCCGCCGCCGCCGTCCACAACATTAGCGACAGGCAAAGCCAAGCCGACCATCGCACCCAAACCCGCATGACTAGCCGATGACCTTTGCTTCTCAGAAATAATTCCGAATCACTTGCCCATTTAAACAACCTAAAGGAACTTCAGCGGCCCATTCAAGCCCGAAGTTGGCTTGAGTGGGCATTGCATCAATCTTCCGATCCACATTTCCACTTCGGGATTAGACTCCTTTGAGCTTATAACGGTTATCCAACCCAAGGCAACGCCGGGCAAGTTACTATAGAAACTGCAATCATCCTGAACAAATGTGCGGGGCAAACTTTCTGCCTCGCCCCGAAAGAGGAAATCATGGCTGAACCCACCTACGAAGAACTAAAAGCGAAACTCGCGCAACTGGAAAAAGAAGTCGAAACCAAGAAGCGCAGCGGAGATCTCATCTTCAAAGTCGGAGAAAAGGGCGGAGTCAGCGTCTACGGACTCGGCCGCTTCCCCGTCACCCTCTACTACGAGCAGTGGAACCGCCTGCTCGGCGCCGCCAATGACATCAAGCAGTTCATGGAAGAAAACAAATCCAAGCTCAAGCTGAAAGAATCGGCTTAATAATCGTAAGGGTCGTTTGGGAAGGGCACGAGTTGGGGCGCACCGTTGAGCGGCAGGAGGAATGCGACTCTCTCACGGCTCAATACTGGGAAGGGCACGAGTTTACTCGTGCCGTTAGGCCGCTAAAAAAACTCCAGCGCTTTAGCGCCTGAGGGTCGCTCCGCCTTGCGAGGTGCAATACTCGTCATTCCGTAGCATTCCCTCGTCCACAGGTGACTGCTGATCGGTCTCCACGCCCTGCTATTACCTCGGATGAAACGAACTTCAGCCCTGCCGTCCGCGCGCGAAGTACGAATGATTCCTAGAAACCTCTGAACCTCCTGCCCATTCCGTGAATCTATCCAAGTAGCTCATCAAAAAAGGAGTACCCATGAGAATCGGAATCATTGGAGCAGGACACATCGGCGGCACTCTCACTCGCCGCTTCAGAGCATTAGGCCATGATGTTGCAGTCGCGAACTCCCGCGGCCCCGCAACGCTCAAAGCTCTCGCGAAAGAAACGGGAGCAACAGCGGTCACCGTAGTAGAGGCGGCCCGCAGCGGGGAAGTCGTGGTCGTCACCATCCCCATGAAAAACATTCCCCAACTGCCGCACGACTTGTTCAAGGGAACGTTTGACAATGTGGTCGTAATCGACACGTGCAACTACTATCCGCGCCAGCGCGACGGACGCATCGACGCCATCGAAAACGGCATGCCCGAGAGCCGCTGGGTCGAGCAGCAACTCGGCCGTCCAGTCATCAAGGTGTTCAACAACATTTACGCGCAACATCTGATGGAACTGGGGTCGCCCGCCGGAACACCCGGACGCATCGCGCTCCCGGTTGCCGGAGACGATCCCGCTGCTAAAGAGAAAGTCATGCAGCTTGTCGACAAACTTGGATTCGATCCGGTTGACAACGGAACGCTCGATGAATCCTGGCGCCAGCAGCCAGGCACTCCGGTCTACGCCAAAGATTTCGACGCCGCCGGCGTCCGCCGCGCTTTGAACGAAGCGACCAAGGAGCGCAAGCCAGAATGGCGCGCTACGCCCAACAGCCCAGGCGACTACGCCAAGCCCGCCTGAAAGGAGCACCGTGGCAACGTAGACGGCTAAGTCTCACGATGCACCCGTGCTCTAGCCCAGCGGCGGATAGAGCCTTGCTGATTCTCGCTCACCTGAGGTGGAATTCGGCTAGGGCATGCGGTGGGCACGGCGAACCGGGAAGGATTTCGGTTCGGAACGGGCGCGCGCTACTGAAGAGAGCAAATCCCGGCCGAAAGCGGCGATGCTCACGGCCGCGATTACTAGACTCCACACTACGAAAAACAGAGATCCGAGATCGGTAAGAATCGAATCACTCATTAGCGGGTTTCTCCGGTCGCGCGGAGCCCGGAAGATGGGCCCCGCGCGGCAAACAAGACACCCTCTATCCCAGTCAGAGAGTGTCGGCTACCTCATTGTTCGTCCGATGACGGAGGAGGCGTCTGATTCATGCGCTGTTGCATGCGTGCCTCATGCTGCGCTTCCAGTTGCTTCAGTTGGGACTGCTGATCGGGCGTCAGCAACTGGTACAGCTCGTTGTGAATCCGAGTCTGCTGCACCGTTAATTGCACCTGGATCTGCGCCTTTTGCACGGCCAATGCCTGCACCTTTGCCTGATCGAAAGTGCCTTGGACATATTGCATCAGCTGCATGTCGATCTGGTGCTCTTGCTTCATTAGCGGCTCGACCGTCGGTCGTTCCTTCTGCAGGACCGCCTTCATCTGGGTCTTCTGATCCTCGGTGATATTCAGCTTCTGAGCGAGGTGCCACATCATTGGTCCGCCCAGGCCGAATTCATGCATGTGCATCGGCGGCGGGGGTTGTGTAGTGGCATCTGCGGTTTGAGACTTGGCAATCGCTGAGCCGAACAGAACGGCCAAGGCGGCGACCATCAAGCGAAAATGAATCGATTTCATCGGTAACTCCTGGTTTGGGACTTTTGCTGTCTATGATAGGAACACGACTCCGCCCCAAAAAGCGGTAAAAAGACGGTCAACCAGAGTAAAGATTTGTAACGCCAACCCCTTCCGTGAACCCGCCAAGTGCGATTTGACAATTCTTTACTGCCAACGATTTGGCAGTTGATGCAGAATGGATAGCAGCATGGAAAGAATTCTGGTGATCGACGACGACGTGGAACTCTGCCATCTTGTCGGCGAATATTTGCGGGCAGAGGGATTCACCACCGAGTGTGTGCACGACGGCGAAAGCGGATTGAAGAAGGCGACAGCAGGAGAATACCTGTTGGCGGTGCTCGATGTGATGCTGCCGGGCATCAACGGATTTGAAGTGTTGCGCCGGATTCGCGCAGTCTCGCGGTTGCCTGTTCTGCTGCTCACCGCGCGGGGAGAAGATGTGGACCGCATTGTCGGCCTGGAAATCGGAGCCGACGATTATTTACCAAAGCCATTCAATCCCAGGGAACTCGTCGCGCGCATCCGCGCTGTGCTCCGACGCACGCGCGGCGAAAGCGGCTCTCCGGCCCCTGAGGTGGTTAGCGTCGGTGATGTCGAGTTGGACCCTGCCACGCGCACCGTGCGCATGGAAGGGAAGCCCGTGGAGCTCACTTCAGTCGAATTCAACTTGCTTGAAGTTCTGTTACGCGAAGCGGGGCGCGTGGTTCCTCGCGAGCGGCTGGTAAACGCCGTGCTCAGCCGCAAGTTCTCTCCATTCGACCGCAGCATCGATATGCACGTGAGCAAAGTGCGCAAGAAGCTGGGCGACACCGAGAACGACGAACACATCAAGACCGTTCGAGGTGTAGGCTATATTTTTGCGCGACCGAGAGAGAAGCCCAAAGTTACATAACCGCAAATGAAAAGCCTCTTTGTACGAATTTTCCTTTCGTTCTGGATTGCGCAGGCGCTCTTTGTCGTGCTGGCGATCCTGGTGACGGTCGCGTTTCGTCCGCGTGCTGCAACATGGGAGGCTCTGCGCACGACTGTTCTGAACGACGCGGTGAACGCTTACGAGGAGGGAGGCGAGCAGCAGCTCCGCAAATACCTCGACAACGTAGATGCCAAGGAGCATGTGCGCGCGTATCTGTTCGACGAGAACGGAGACGACGTATCCCGACGCGGCGCACCGGATTGGGCGATCCGCGTGGCTAACGGTGGCCCGCGCGCTCCGCACGATGGATTTCTGTTCCCATCTCCTCCGGTACAGCGAGACTCCCGCGCATCCTCGGATGGCAAACATCGCTATACCATTGTGCTCGGTTTTCCGCCCGGGCCGCGGGTATTTATCGGACCGCGGGGGGTTCCGCTCACCGGCCTGATCATTGGAGTCATTACTTCAGGGCTGGTCTGCTATTTGTTGTCGTGGTTTTTGACGAAGCCGATTGTGCGACTGCGCACCGCAACTCGCCAGCTGGCCGCCGGAGATCTCACTGCTCGCACGGGTGCTCCCACAGCCGTGAGGAATGACGAAGTTTCCGGTTTGATGCGCGACTTCGACGCCATGGCCGAGCGAATCGAAACGCTCCTCAAGGCACAGTCGCGCCTGCTCAACGACATATCGCACGAGTTGCGCTCGCCCTTGGCGCGGTTGAATGTTGCGCTCGGGCTAGCGCGGCAGCGCGCGGATTCCGAAAGCTCCGATATGCTGGATCGCATCGAACTGGAGGCCAGCCGTCTCAACGAACTGATTGGCCGGATTCTTACTCTCGCGAGACTGGAAGATGGGGAGCAACTGGTGCCACAGACTCCCGTGCCTCTCGATGAACTGATTGCGAACGTCACCGATGATGCCGACTTCGAAGCCCAGGCGCGTCATTGCCACGTGCAGACTAATATTCCGGAAGGAAACTGGGAAGTTCGGGGCAATGCGTCGCTTCTGCACAGTGCGATCGAAAACGTTGTGCGAAACGCGATTCGCTATACGCAGGAAGGAACTGCAGTGGAGATAACTCTGTCGCGCGAAACGCGGGCAGGCAGCGCTGAAGCTGTAGTCCGCGTGAGCGATGCGGGGCCGGGTGTTCCGCCGGATGCCCTAAGCAAACTCTTCGAGCCGTTCTACCGCCTAGACGAAGCGCGCGGGCGGCTGACCGGAGGGGTTGGGTTAGGGTTAGCCATTACTGAGAGGGCCGTGCGTTTCCATGGAGGAAGGGTCTCGGCGTCGAATCGGCAGACGGGTGGCCTTACGATTGAGCTGCGCCTCCCCTTGATTTCCACCGCACCGATGCCTCAGAAGCCCACAGAAGCCATTCCGGTAGCGCGACATGCCTAGGATTAATGCCTGCTGCCTCAACTTCGACAGTCTCCGAGTTTTAGCAATGTGAGATCCGGAGGGCGAGATTCCCGTAGGTTCCAACTTCTCGTATACTGTCCTGCAGCGATACGGGCAACTCTACAGAGCTCCCAGGGTTCCAATCAGTCTTTGTGGGAGATTGCTCTTCCCGCGCATTCCTGATACACAGATGGGTTGAGATTTCCTGCGCTTACCAGACTCTTGCCGCCCGGGTTTGAATCAGGCACGGGCGCGGTATGTGCGCAAACCTCAGAGAAATATGGAGAAGAACGAGAGAATGTCGAAACGATGGTGGCCGCTCGGGTTGGGGAGCTTGGTTCTGATCGGATTTCTCGTAGGTTGTGTAAGCAGCTATAACAACTCCACCGACGGGCTGCTTCTGGTGGGCAGCCAGGGTGGGGGGCTGATCGAAACTTTCAGTTTCAGCCTGAATAACGGGCAAACCGCTTCTGTTGCCAACCCCGTGGTGAATACGGCGCTGGAGAGTTGCGTTCTGAACGGTTCGCCGGCAGGAATGGTCGCGAATCCAGCCGGGACATACGCGTTCGTCATCTTCTATAAGAGCGATCAGTGCCCGAACGCAACTCAGACAGGAATCGCCACCTTCCAGATTAAGACCGATGGCACTCTCTCCCAGGTTGGCAATCTCACTCTTGATCCTAATCCGATCAGTCTGGCAATGGATCCGGCTGGAAAGTTCCTCTTTGTGGCCGAGGGGGGGAACTCTATGGCCTCCGCTCCGAACTCAGCGCCTTGCACCGGCACGACTGCCCAATATGGGGTGTGCGTCTACGCGATAGGCAGCGGTGGGTCTCTCACGGCTGTCCAAGGCAACTATACCTTCGTAAACGGACCCGGTTTTGCAACTCCTAACATCGTCGCCGTGGCCGCCACTCCAACAATACTGCCCAATATTGGAATCAACGGAACCGTGAATGCCGTCTGCTCAGTTCCCGGCTTGGTTGCTCCTACATCCGAGTTTCTATATGCCGTGGATGCTGTGAATTATGTTCTCTGGGAATTTTCGGTGGATACTTCGACCGGCGCCTTGGGAAATCCGCCAAACGCAACGCAGGTGAACTATTTTGCGACCGACCAGGTTCCCATGGGCGTCGCAGTCGATCCTTGCGATCGGTTTGTCTATGCCAGCGACTTCAAGACGAATAAGGTCAGCGCCTACACGCTCTGCGCGGTGGTTCAGTTGACTACGATGCCCCCCTGCCAGGTTCCTGATGGCAGCCTCCACCCTGTTACTGGATCGCCCTTTGTGCTCTCGGGTAACGCCAACGGCCCCGGTCCGATTCTCGTGGATCCATACGGAAACAATGTCTACGTTCTCGGAACGCTTTCGAACACGATCTCTCCATTCAAAATAGCCCCCATCACAGGAGCAATAACCGCTTTGACTCCGGCAACTGTTGCCACCGGAATTCAGCCTACGTCGATGGTGATTCGCGGTGACGACAACTGGATGTTTGTCGCGAATTTCGGAGGCGCTACAGTTTCGCAATACTCAATCACCCCGGGCACGGGAGCGTTGAGTGGGGCACCGCCTATACCAACAGATAACTATCCGTTCGGCGTCGCGGTGAAGTAGCGGACAACTTCGAGGGAGTTTTCAGCGCGCTAGGTCGGCACTTTCAGGATCAAATATCCTCCGACCAGCGCGAATATCAGGTCTGGCGACCAAGCTGCAAGCGCGGGAGGGAGCTGGCTAAGGTTTCCCATAGCCTCGAACAACCTCGATACCACCGTATAGAAAACCGCGATTCCGACCGCCACGGCCACGCCCGTGATTGCGCCGCGCTTTCCAGTCGATAACGCAAAAGGAATGGCCAGAATGGCCATGATGAGCGTGATCAGTGGATAAGAGAGCTTCTTGTTGAGCTCGACCCGGAGCCGCACCACGTCAAATCCACTCTGCTGCAAGTCACGAATGTAGCGATGCAGTTCCTCGTAGTTCATTTCGCTGTATTGCTTCACTTCCTTCTTGAAATAGGCGGGAGTCTCAGGCAGTTGAGCGAAGGTCGCGACATCGAACTGATGATAGTTTTCGATCGCGGAGACATTCAGTGTCCGCTCCCACCCGCGCTCGTATTCCCACCGGCCTAAATTGTCGGACCAGCGCGCGCGATCGGCATGAATTCTGCGGGTAATGGTAAAACTCGCGCGATCCAGTTGGAAGACGGTAATGTTTCCGAACTGATCGCGGTCGGGATCGAAAAATTGATAGTAGTAGATGTCGTTGTTCTCACCGAAAATCCACTTCCGGTCAGGACGCAAGTAGGTCTGAGGTGGCTTCCCCTTGATTTCGTTATGCAGCGCTTCCTGCCGCTTGTTCGTGTGTGGCAGATAGAACTGGTCCGCGAGGAAAAGTCCGACAGATAAGAGTGCAGCCGCGACAATCACCGGTACAACGATGCGGTAAATGCTGGTTCCTGTCGCCTTAATCGCAGTGATTTCGTTCGAACGCTGCATCAGGCCGAACGTCACCAGTACCGCGAGCAGCATGACCAGCGGAGCAACGTTGTAGAGCAAATAGGGAGTGACGTTCAGCAGATATTCGGCGACGGTTGCGGCCGGAACCTTGTTGCGAAGGATATCCCCCAAAAGCTCGAAGAGAGTAAAGACGAGCACCAGCACCAGGAACGTGGAAAGGATCATTCCAAGATAGACGAAGAAGTCTCGAAGGACGTAATCGTCGATTAGGGTGGGGAAGCTGGCGCTGAAAACGCGTCTCCGACTTGCGGCACGCTCGAAGGCGTTTTCCGCTCGTCCACGGCCGATGCCTGCTTTCAGCGACCGAGGGCTGGAACTCGACTTGCGGAACGACGCCAACTCGAACGGGCGCTTTTCGGCCCTGAACAACAGCACGAGGCCAATACCCAAGAAAACGAAATCTGCAAACCATGCGCCGAACCATGGCGTCACGCGGCCCTGCCGGGCGAGGGAAACGCCGATCAGAGAAATAACGTAGTACACGAACACGAGCAGGATCGTCAGAACAAATCCGCCGGACTTGCCACTTTTCTTCGAAGAAAGCCCAAGTGGAATTCCAACCACAGCAAACACGAGGCACGCCGTCGGCAGCGCAAACCGCCGGTAGAACTCGATGAGATATAGTCTCGAAGTGTAGCGATCGACGTGGCCGACCTTCTGGAGCAGAGTCCACGTATCCATCATTCCCACTGGTTGTGATTCGTCGGCCTTATTCTCAGTTGAAGGCAGCTCGATCGGGATATCGTTCTGCTGGAACGTGATGATGTTGTAGTGGTCGGGATCCTTGGGATCGGTCTCGTGCTCGGAGCCGTCAATCAGGTGGAGATGCAAGCGGTCCGGGCCCTCGCTGATAACAACTCCTTCTTTCGCCAGCGTGATCTTCGGGTTGGCGGCATCGGAGATATCCGCCATAAACACGCCCTTCCAGACCGCGGCGCCTTGCGCGCTTTTTACGTCCTGTACGTACAGGATGTATTTCGGGAATCCTTCATAGAAGACGCGCGGCTGGATTTCGAACGAAACCTGCGATCCTTTGAGGCGATCTTCCAGATGCCCAAGTGCAGCTTGCGACCGAGGAGCGATGTAGATTCCGTTGGCCATCGCCAGGATCCATGCGGCCACCACGAAAATCGACAGTATGCGGAGAAAACTCCACACTCCCATGCCGCTGGCGCGCATGGCGGTAATTTCGCTATCGGCGGCGAGCCGGCTCAGCCCGATCAGGATTCCCACCAGCACGCTCATGGGAATCGTGTAAGTGAGCGCCAGGGGAACGGTGAAAGAAAAGATTTCTGCAACGCTCGGCAGCGGCGCGCTCGCACGCACCACCAGTTCGAGAATATGACCGAGGTCGCGCGTGAACAGGACGAAGGTGAAGATGGCCGCGCCGATCAGGGCATGGGCCGTCACTTCACGCAGAATGTAGCGGGTCAGAATCCGCATGAGAGAAGCGCTTAAGCCGAGGATAGCATGGAGGCAACCGGTGCGCGTCCGCTATACGGCTTTGAAGAATAGCGCTGAAAGCGGAGGCAGAGTCAGCTTCAGCGAGAAAGGGCGGCCGTGCATGGGGGTCTCTTCGGCATGGACACCGCCCAGATTGCCCATCCCGCTTCCGGCGTATTCCCGGGCATCGCTGTTGAGCATCTCGCGCCAATAGCCGCCGTGCGGCACGCCGATCCGATATCCGAGGCGCGGCACGGGCGTGCAGTTGCAGATCACGACGATGGTGTCTGGTGGCGACTCGCTCTTTCGCAGAAGCGAAATCGTGCTGGTCGCATTGTCGTTCGCATCGATCCATTCAAACCCGGCTGGATCGTTGTCGAGGACGTGCATTGCGGGTTCACTGCGGTAAAAGCGATTAAGTTGTTCCATCCACGCTTGCAGTCCGCGGTGCACCTGATACTTCAGAACGTGCCACTCCAGGCTGGAGTCATGGGCCCACTCGCGTACCTGGCCGAATTCGTCGCCCATGAAGAGCAATTTCTTGCCGGCTTGTGCGTACATGTATCCAAAGAGCAAGCGCAGGTTGGCGAAGCGCTGCCATTCGTCCCCAGGCATTTTGCCGATCAAAGATCCCTTCCCGTGAACGACCTCGTCGTGTGAGAGGGGAAGCACAAAGTTTTCGTGCCACGAATACAGCATCCGGAACGTCAGCAGGTTGTGATGATACTTGCGATGGATCGGATCATTCTGAAAATACTTGAGCGTGTCGTGCATCCAGCCCATGTCCCACTTCATCCCGAAGCCGAGTCCGCCGAGATAGACAGGTTTTGACACCATTGGCCACGAGGTGGACTCTTCCGCTGTCGTCTGAATATCCGGGTGCTCTTTATAGGCTTCCTGATTGAAACGGCGGAGAAAATCGATGGCTTCGAGATTTTCACGCCCGCCGAATTTGTTGGGAATCCATTCGCCTTGTTTCCGCGAGTAATCCAGATAGAGCATCGAGGCGACGGCGTCCACACGCAGGCCGTCGACATGATATTTATCGAACCAGAACATTGCGCTCGACATCAGGAAGCTGCGCACCTCGGCGCGGCCGTAGTTGAAGATGTGGGTTTTCCAGTCCGGATGAAATCCCTGCCGCGAATCCGAATGCTCGTAAAGATGCGTTCCATCGAAATAGGCAAGGCCATGACCGTCGGAAGGGAAGTGCGAGGGCACCCAGTCGAGGATCACGCCGATTCCATGTTCGTGGAGATAATCCACAAGGTACATGAAATCCTGCGGCGTGCCGTAACGTGATGTGGGGGCGAAGTAGCCCGTTGTCTGGTATCCCCAGGAGCCGAAAAATGGATGCTCCATCACCGGCAGAAATTCAACGTGCGTGAAGCCCATCTGGCCGACGTATTCGGCGAGCCGCGGCGCCGTCTCGCGATAAGTGAGCGGACGGTTGTGCTCTTCAGGGACGCGCATCCATGAACCGAGATGCACCTCGTAGATCGCTTGCGGCGCGCGCAGAGAGTTTCGTTCGGCGCGCTTCTGCATCCAGTCGTGGTCTCCCCATTGATAGCCGAGATCCCAAACGACCGAAGCCGTGCGGGGAGGCTTTTCGTTCCAGAACCCAACTGGGTCGGTTTTGTCGATGCGATATCCGTGATGCTGCGATTCGATGTGGAATTTATAGAGCGCGCCATGAGTCGCGCCGGAGATGAAGCCTTCCCATATTCCGGAAGATCCTCGCGAGTGGAGGTAATGAGTTTTTGGATCCCACCCGTTAAAGCTTCCTACCACCGATACCGAACGCGCGTTCGGCGCCCATACGCTGAAGATGGCGCCGGATTGACCGTCGCTCGCAGCGAGATGCGCGCCCATCTTGTCGTAAATGCAATAGTGGCTGCCCTCATTGAAGAGATAGAGGTCGTTCTCGGTAAGAAGCTGTGGGCTGCTCGGAGTATTTTCGCGGCTCATGTGTGCGCTGCTGCCTGTGCGGGCCTTAGTTTACCGGAACACAGGCAACAAGCGCATCACGCAGGGACAAAACCCCGCATGCTATTCTGACTGCTTGAGCCATGCCCGTCCTGCGCGTAATCCTCCTTTGGCATCAACACCAGCCGTTTTATAAAGATCTGGTCACTGGCGAATATCGTTTGCCGTGGGTGCGATTGCACGGTCTGAAAGATTATTACGGCATGGTGAAGCTGCTGGATGAGTTCCCCAAGGTTCATCAGAATTTCAATCTGGTTCCATCGTTGATGGTCCAGATTCAGGATTATGTCGACGGCACAGCGCAGGATCCATTCCTCCGCGTGGCGGCGACGCCCGCCAGGGAACTTACGGAAGACGAACGTCGTTTTGCGTTGCAGTATCTTTTTCAGGCGAATCCACAAAACGTGATTGGCCGCTATCCGCGCTACCGCGAGCTATGGGAGCGCTTTCGCGAGCACGGAGATCATCCCGAACGGGCGGAGCGATACTTCCAGACGCAGGATTTCACCGACCTGCAGGTTCTCTCGCAAATCGCCTGGTTCGACGAATTCTTCCTGGAAGAAAAAGATATTGCGGCGTTGGTCGCCAAGGGCCATCACTACTCCCTCGACGATCAGAAGTTCGTTATCGCGCGGGAAAGAGAATTACTGGCTCGCGTCTTGCCAGCCCATGCCGAAGCTGCGAAAAAAGGCTCCATCGAGATTTCGGCGACTCCGTTCTACCATCCGATTTTGCCACTGGTGTGCGATACGAGCATCGGGGCAGTTTCGTCTCCGGGATTGCCCCTGCCGCAGAACCGGTTTCGGCATGCCGAGGACGCACGGGAGCAATTGGTAACGGGTCTCGATCTGCACGAAAAGTTGTTTGGTATTCGCCCCAAGGGAGTTTGGCCCTCGGAAGGCAGCGTGTCGGAGGAGGTTCTCGCGATTGCCAGCAGCGTCGGCGTGCAGTGGATGGCCACGGACGAGGGCGTTCTAGGCCGCAGCACCGGCCTATTCTTCGCGCGCGACGGAAACGGTCGTCTCCCCGCGAATCAGGCAGAGAAGCTCTACAACATCCACCGCTACGAAAAGGGTTCGACCGAGATGCATCTGGTCTTCCGCGACCACACGATTTCCGATCTGATCGGATTCGTGTATTCCGGCATGCCTCCAGCGGATGCGGCGCGCCATTTGATCAACAGCATCAAGGAAGCCGCGAAGCCGGTTCTGGCCAAAGGGCGCGATGCCGTCGTCTCGATCATTCTCGATGGCGAGAATGCGTGGGAGTATTACCCGAAGTCCGGCCGGGAGTTTTTGCGCAGATTCTATGACTGGCTGGAGCGCGAGTCGGGAATGGAAGCGGTCACAGTTTCAGAGGCGATCTCGCGCCACAAGGATTTCAATCAAATGACTTCGCTTGTGCCGGGATCCTGGATCAATGCGAATTTCAACGTGTGGATCGGAGCCCCCGAAGATAATCGTGCCTGGGATTATCTCCACCATGCGCGCGAGTTCTATGCCCAAAATGCGGCGCGCGCGAGCGAGGCACAGCGCAAGCTGGCGTTCGACGAGATTCTTATCGCCGAGGGAAGCGACTGGAACTGGTGGTACGGCCCGGAACATCATTCGGCCAACGACCGCGATTTCGACGAACTCTATCGCAAGCACTTGTCGAACGTCTATCAGGCGCTCGGGGCATCCCCACCGGATTACTTGGCGCAGCCGATTACAGGCGCGGAAGTGCGTCCAGCGTTCATTCCGCAGAGTGCCTACATTCATCCGCGGGTGGCCGGCGATAAAGTGCGCTACTTCGAGTGGATGGGCGCAGCTGTGTACACCGCGGATCATCGGGCGGGCGCCATGCACGGCAAGCAATTCCTGCTGGATGCCGTCTATGCCGGAATCGATGCCACAAGTTTGTATGGCCGACTGGATTTTGCGGGCAAGATTCCTGAAGAAGATTTTGAAGTGGTCGTTAACGTCGAATCCTCGGCCCCGGGAGAGCCCCGTCCGCGGCGAACGCTGCGCGTCGATTCATCGGTGAAAGGGCGCAAGCTTTCCGAGTGGAGGATTGAGAACGGCTCGGCGGAACGGATTCTGGCCTCGTCTTCGCATCCGGATGAGCACGTTAAATTGGCGCTGTTGCGGAACTTCGAATTCAAAGTGCCTCTCGCGTGGCTCTTGGCCACACCCGGCAATACGCCGCCGGAAAGAACGGAAGAACGGAAGCCAGGTTCAACGACCGCGGCGGCGACCAGCAAAATCCGGCTTCGGATGAGCTTGTGGCAAAATCGGCTTCCCGTCGATTCATTACCGCTTGAGGGATGGATCGAATTGCAGGTGGTCAGCGAAGGCGAGCTTTTGTTCGGCGCCTAAGCATAGCTTTTTCGTGAAAGAATTTGCGTCAAACAGCCCCCAGGCCCCATCCTTGTATCGTGACTCATTCCGGATCTGCCACGTTACCGCGGCGCATGGGGTGCCGCATTTCATCTGTATCGCGTCGTTATCCACTTCTGGCCAGTCTCTCCGTGTTCCTGTTGGTTGGAGTTCTCGCGGCTCCGTCGCAAGACTCGGCAGCCGCGAAGAATCCGGCTCGAGGTTCGTCACAGGCTGCCGTTGCCGAGGATCACGTTCTGTCCGATCCGCCGGGACTTCGATATCAAGGCGTTCCCGCTCCAATCCCGCAAGATGAAGGCGTTGACGGATTGCGCCTGGAATTGCTGCGTGTTGGCACAACCGCGCGATTGATGCAGGTTGTCGCGCATCCGGACGACGAAGACGGAGGATTGCTGACTCTCGAAGCTCGCGGCCACGGAGTGGACACGCTGCTGATGACCTTGAACCGCGGCGAGGGCGGACAGAACAAACTCGGCAGCAATCTGTCCGATGTTCTTGGGGTGGTCCGCACGGAGGAATTGCTCGCTGCGGATCAGTATTATGGCGTGCAGGAGCGTTTCTCGCGCGTTGCGGATTTCGGCTTCTCGAAAACCGCTGAAGAAACATTCCAGAAATGGGGAGGCCATGACATTGCTCTGGGCGACATGGTGCGCGTAATTCGCACCTTCCGGCCAGACGTCCTGGTTGCGCGGTTCTCAGGCACGACGCGCGATGGACATGGTCATCATCAGGCGTCGAGCATTCTGGCCCGGGAGGCATTTCGCGCCGCGGCGGACCCCAAGCGATTCCCCGAGCAGATCGCCGAAGGACTGGAGCCTTGGCAGGCGAAGAAGTTCTACATCGGAAATGTGTGTCCCTGGGGATCGATGACCTGCCCCGACGCCGACTGGACCGTGAAGTACAACACTGGCGAGCAGAACAAGCAACTGGGCATGTCGTACATTCAGTTTGCCATGCAGGGATTGCGGCATCAGATGTCACAGGGGGTGGGCAACTGGAAGATTGAGCCGGGCGATCGCTTTACTTTTTATAGGCTCACAGATTCGGTGATTCCGTCCGCAGCGGGCAAGGACGGTCACGAAAAGAGTTTCTTTGATGGGATTGATACGGCTCTGCCGGGCCTGGCGGCGAGGCTCGGTCCGGAAGAGAAGAAGCTGCCCAAGCTGAAACAGCAACTGGCGGAAATTGCGGGATGGATTGCAAAATCTGAGGAAGCGGGGGAAGGAAACGATCCTTCCATTTCCGATCTGCCGCTGATGCATGTTGTATCCGGCTTGCGGAAGGTAAGCGCCGAGATCGAGCGCAGCAGTTTGAGCCCACTGGCGAAACGAGATTTGCTGACGAAACTTGCCAGCAAACAGCAGCAGGCAGAAACTGCCCTGAACCTGGCGTTGGGAGTGAATCTTTCGGCGGATGTTTCGGCCAACGATGCCAAGAATTCCGCTCTCCCCAAAGAGGCGGATGCGCTCACGACCGTTTCGCCAAGCCAGGAATTCGTTGTCGCAGTCACCCTTCACAATGGCTCGAAGGTTCCAGTACTCATTGATCATGCCGCGCTCGAAGTTCCGGCCGGATGGAACACGATCAACGGAAAAACCAAGGCTGAGATGATCAAGCCAGGAGACGATCTGCACGTAAATTTCCGCCTTCACGTGCCGAAGAACACGCCCTACACGCGTCCTTACTGGCACCGTGATAATCCCGAGACGGAAAGCATCAATCGCATTGATAACGAGAAGTACATAACCTTGCCGTTCCTGCCTCCGGCACTTCGCGCGCGGGTTGAGTACTCAGTCTCGGGATCGAATGGCGCCCACGCGACAGATGGAGTCACCGCTGCTGTCGTCACTCCTTTTATCTCAGAGGATGGGAAGCCACGCTCTCAGCCTCTGGCGATTGTCCCGGCGTTTTCCGTGATGCTGGAGCCTGGAACGCAAGTTATCTCCACGCACAACGGCTCGAAATCCACGGTGACGGTAGGAGTCACCAGTAATCTCGATCGCAAAATGCACGGTAACTTGCGGTTGGAGTTGCCTCAGGGATGGCGTTCAGAGCCGGCTCAGTCTTCGGTCGATTTCACCCACCGTGGCGAAAAGCATGATGTGGAGTTCAAGATTTTCCCGGCCAATTTGCAGCAAAGCCGTGCGACCATCCGTGCCGTGCTCGAATCGGAAGGCGAAAAGTACAGCGAAGGGTATTTCCTGGTGGCGCGCGAAGATGTGGGCAGCTTCTACTACTACGAGCCCGCCCGCCAACGCATAAGCATCGTCGAAGTGCAAGTTCCGCAGAATCTAAAAATCGGCTACATCATGGGCGCGGGAGACGATATTCCAACGGTCCTTCAGCAGATTGGAATGAACGTCACATTGATCCCCGCGGAGAAGCTCGCGACCGAAGACCTCAGTCAATTCGGCACAATCGTGCTCGGCATTCGCGCATACGACACACAGAAAGATGTGGTCGCCAATAATAAGAAGCTGCTGGATTTCGCGTACAACGGCGGAACGCTGGTCGTGCAATACAACAGCAGCACGGGCGAGTTTAATAGTGAGAAGCTAACGCCCTACCCGGCGGAACTCAGTCACGAACGCGTTTCTGTCGAGGAATCGCCGGTTCAAATTCTGGCGCCTCGGAATCCGATTTTCCACGAGCCCAACGAGATTACGCAGAAAGATTTCGACGGCTGGGTACAAGAGCGCGGGCTCTACTTCATGGATTCTTGGGACGATAACTTCCAGCCTTTATTGTCCTGCCATGATCCGGGCGAACCCGCTCAAAAGGGCGGCATGTTGGAAGCTCATTACGGCAAAGGAATTTACATCTACACTGGATACGCTTTCTTCCGCCAATTGCCGGCCGGAGTCCCCGGGGCAGTGCGTTTGTTCGTCAATCTCGTGAGCGCGAAAGGCGACCGTTAGCCGTAGAGATGTAGCTTGCTACGTCTTTCTTCTTTGCGGTGAGAAGAGCAAAACATCTCTACGAATATGGAATCTTCTTCCCAGAATCCGAGTTCGCCCGGCCTCATCCGCGGAATGGGCCTTTGGAGCGCGACTTCTCTCAACATGATCGACATGATCGGCGTGGGGCCGTTCATCACCATGCCCCTGGTGGTCAGCGCCATGGGAGGTCCGCAAGCGCTGTTGGGGTGGGTGGCAGGGGCTTTGCTTGCGGTTTGCGACGGACTCGTATCTGCAGAATTAGGCGCGGCCTTGCCCGAGTCCGGTGGATCGTATCGATATCTGCGCGAGATTTACGGGCCGCAAAAATGGGGACGGCTCATCTCGTTCCTGTTCATCTGGCAGGTATCCTTCAGCGCTCCCCTCTCGATTGCCACTGGCTGCATCGGTCTCGCCGGGTACGCGGCATACTACTGGCCGCATCTAGAGACCGTGTACGCCCACCATGACGCAGCGGTGCACATTCCGTGGGCCGGATCGCTACAGGTAAGTTGGATCGTGACTCCGGGAACCGGCGTTGCGATCCTGATCTGCCTCTTTACCGTTCTGCTGCTTTACCGGCGCATCACAGTGATTGGACGCCTATCGAAGATCCTATGGTTCGGCGTAATGGGGACGATTGGATGGATTATCTTCGCCGGCCTCACGCATTTCAGCGCGGCCCGCGCCTTCGATTTTCCACCGGGAGCTTTTCACCTTTCTCACAATTTTCTAGTGGGGCTTGGCGGAGCCATGCTGGTCGCCACCTACGATTACTGGGGATACTACAACGTCTGCTTTCTCGGCGATGAGATCGAGGACCCCGGAAAGAACATTCCTCGCGCCCTTCTGCTTTCTATTCTGCTGGTCGCCTGTCTATACCTGATGATGAACATCTGCATCCTTGCCGTCGTGCCGTGGCAGGAGATGCTGCAGGCAGGACGAAACAACACAGGATTGTACGTTGTGTCTCTTTTTATGCAGCGGGTGTATGGCTTCTGGGCGGCGCGGCTTGTTACGGGACTTGTAATCGCAACCGCATTCGCCTCGGTCTTCTCTCTGATGCTCGGATATTCGCGGGTTCCATACGCCGCGGCCAAGGACGGCAACTACTTCAAGGTGTTCGCCAAAGTGCATCCTGTGCATCGCTTTCCGCATGTTTCGCTCCTGGCACTGGGAATCGTGGCAGCGGCGTTCTGTTTCCTGCGCCTCAAGGACGCGATTGCCGCTCTCGTTGTGATTCGTTTGATCCTGCAGTTTCTGGTACAGGCAGTCGGGCTGATTGTGCTGCGAATCCGGCGTCCGGATCTGCCTCGCCCCTTCAAAATGTGGCTGTATCCCTTGCCGGCATTGTTGGCCTGCGCAGGATTTCTTTTCATATTGTTCAATCGGGAAAACTGGCAGAAAGAAATGCGCTACGCTGCGGTGATCCTGCTGACCGGACTCTTCATCTATCTCGTCAAAGCGTGGAAGGAGTCGGAGTGGCCGTTTGCGCTGACGGCCAAATCCTGACGGCGAATGGCAGACAACGTATCCATTCCGGCGGTGGGCAATGCTGGCCTTCGCCGTGCCGATTCACCGTGGGCTCCGCTTAGGGAGCCGCTGTTCCGCTCCTTGTGGTTCGCGGCTGTCGTGTCTTACACCGGCACCTGGATGCAAAATGTCGGTTCCGGCTGGCTGATGACTCAGCTTTCGGACTCTCCGCTGATGGTCAGCCTCGTTCAAGCCGCTTCAGCCATTCCCGTATTTCTGGTCGTTCTTCCGGCAGGAGCCCTCGCCGACATGGTAGACCGGCGCCGCCTGCTGCTGTTTACACAGAGCTGGATGATTGTGGCGGCAGCCGCCCTCGGAGTGCTGACTCTGTTGCACTCGATCAGTCCATGGATGCTCTTGGCATTCACATTTCTAATGGGACTCGGCGCTGTGATGAACGATCCCGCCTGGCAAGCTATCACTCCAGATGTCGTCTCACCCGGGCGCCACGCGTCCGGAGTGGCGTTGAATTCGGCGGGATTTAATGTCGCGCGAGCGGTCGGTCCGGCTATCGGTGGAACGGTTGTAGCCGCAGCCGGCGCAGGATGGTCTTTCTTAGTGAACGCTGCTTCATTTTTCGGAGTCGTTTTATTTTTGTATCGCTGGAAGAATGCTCCGGAAACATCTCCACCTGCACGAGGAGTTCGCGAGGCCATCGCAGAGGGGTTCCGCTATGTTCGAGGCGCACCGCAGGTCAGGTCAGTCCTGATTCGCACTGGCGCATTCAGCATAGGCGCGGCCTCACTGCTCGCATTACTTCCAGTGATCTGCCAGCCGCATGGAGCTCAAGGCTACGGTTTCCTGCTCACCTGCTTCGGTTTGGGCGCGCTGACGGGCGCAGCGGTCCTGCCCCGCTTCAGGGTGCGGTATTCGGTGGACGGACTGGTGGCGGGAGCGACTGTCGTTTTCGCCGCTATGACCTTCGCTGCGGGGCAGGTCCATATCTTTGAATGGCTTTGTCTGGTATTGTTTACGGCGGGCGCGGCATGGATTGGAATTCTCGCCTGCTTCAACGTTGTGGCGCAGACCATGTGTCCTTCGTGGATGCGCGCTCGGGCACTCTCGATGTACTTGCTGGTTCTGCAGGGCGGAATGGCGATTGGCAGCGCGCTTTGGGGAGAACTTGCAAATCGTCAGGGTGTTCCAGCAGCGCTGGCTTGGTCTGCGCTGGCTATGGTCGTGGGATTAAGCACGATCGGAAAGCATCGGCTGACCGGAGCAGAATTAGCCTGCGCTCCGGCGGTGGTACGAGACTAAAAGCAAAATTTGGAGAACTCATGAGACGAAACCTGGGAATGATTCTGTGCGGAGTATTGCTGCTGAGCCTTTCAGCCGCAGCTCAGACCAGCAAGCCCAAGGAAGAGCATCATACGATTACTCAGCTATTAGATCGCTCAGTCAGCAATTTTGAACACGAGTTCGTCCCCGCGGCCGAAGCGATGCCGGAAGACAAGTACGGTTTCGCCCCCAGCAGCGGCGAGTTTAAAGGCGTGCGGACCTACGCTCAGCAGATCAAGCACGTCGCGGCCGTAAACTACGAACTCGGAGCCGCCATTCTCGAGCAGAAACCTCCCGTGGACATTGGCGATGAATCCGGCCCGGCTTCCCTTACCAGCAAGGCTGACATCATCAAGTATCTGAAGGATTCCTTCGCGTATGTGCACAAGGCCATCGCTACGATCAACGAGGGCAATGTAACGCAAACCGTGCGGAGTCCTTTTGGCGAAGGCAAGGTATCGCGCCTGGGGCTGGCAATGTCGGTTCCGTCCCATGGGTTCGACCACTATGGTCAGATGGTGGTCTACCTGCGTATGAACGGGATCATTCCGCCAGCTAGCAGGATGTAACGAGTTTTCTCTTAAATCCAAGCGCATGTCGATTGATTGGCAGACATTTTGGCTGACGCTAGAACTGGCCGTAATCGTCTCGCTCCTCCTGCTTGTCATTGGCCTTCCGCTCGCATACTGGATTGCGTTTTCAAAGCGGCGCTGGAAGTTTCTCGTCGAGGCAGTTGTAGCCATGCCGATCGTGCTGCCGCCTACCGTGCTCGGATTCTATGTGCTGGTCGCTCTCGGTCCGCGCAGCCCCCTCGGGCGATGGTGGATTTCGCTCACAGGCCACACGCTCGCCTTTACCTTCACCGGCATCGTTATCGGATCGATTGTCTACAGCTTGCCGTTCGCTGTACAGCCGTTTGCCGCATCGTTTGCCGCAGTGGATCGCAAACTGATCGCGGCGTCGGCGACGTTGGGAGCATCTCCGGTCCGAACGTTCCTGCGGGTGACAGCACCCCTGTCCGTTCCGGGTCTGATCAGCGGAATTGTCCTCTCGTTCGCACACACGATGGGCGAATTCGGCGTCGTGCTCATGGTGGGGGGGAACATTCCGGGAGTCACGCGCACGGTTTCAATTGACATCTATGACCGAGTGCAGGCCTCGGACTACGCTGGTGCAAATCAGACTGCCCTTGTGTTGCTGCTCATTTGCTTCGTGCTGGTGGCGATCGTGTACGGCCTCAACCGCAAAGCGTGGGTGATCGATCCCGTACAATAAGCGCGATGAACGAAACGCGCACTCGCGACGAGGACGCTCTCTCCGTGCCGGGACACGTTTTTGAACGTCCATCCATCCTGAGAGCCAAATTCCGCAAGCATTGGACGCGTTCGGGCCAAGCTTTCACCCTTGATGTTGATGTCGATGCCTCGGCCGGATTCACGATTCTTTTTGGCGCGTCCGGAGCAGGGAAGACGACTCTGCTCGATTGCGTTGCCGGCCTCATCCCGCCGGGTTCCGGACAAATTCAACTGAGAGATCGGACACTATTCGATTCTTTCCGGCGGATTGACCTGCCCGTCGCCAAACGGCGTGTGGGATATGTTTTTCAGGGGCTCGCGCTCTTCCCACACATGACTGTCGAACAAAACGTGATGTACGGCCTGAATCGTCTTCCCCAGCAGACGCGCGTGAAGGCTAGCGCGCAGATTCTTGAAGCATTCCGCATCGCCCATCTAGCACAACGCAAGGCACGTCAGATATCCGGTGGCGAAAGCCAGCGCGCCGCTCTGGCCCGGACGCTCGTGACTGATCCCGAATTGTTGTTGTTAGACGAACCGCTCGCGGCGCTCGACGCTCCGACGAAGGCGCACATTATTGACGATCTACGAGAGTGGAACCGCGTGCATCAGATTCCGATCCTGTACGTGACGCACAGCCGGGAAGAAGTCTTTGCCCTCGGCGTGCGTGTGATTGTTTTACAGGACGGACACATCGTGGCTCAAGGAACGCCACATGAGGTCATGACGGCACCCCGGCAGGAGACCGTAGCTCAATTGGCAGGATTCGAGAATATTTTCGATGCGATCGTCGAAGCCGCACATCCCGAGCGCGGAACCATGGTCTGCCGTCTGGCAGATGCGGGCGCCTCACCCGATAAGAAACCCGTCTTGATTGAAACCCCACTCGTGCGGGCAGACGTGGGTTCGGAACTTCGCGTCGGGATTCGCGCCGGCGACATTCTGCTCGCCATCTCGTCTCCCGCAGGATTGAGCGCGCGCAATGCGATTTTCGGGAAAATCGTCACAGTGGAGCAGCGAGATGTTATGGTCATCGCTCGAGTACGCTGCGGCGTTGAAATCGAAGTTCACCTCACGCTCGCCGCACGCGACTCTTTGGAACTCAGTCCGGGCCGCGAAGTTTGGCTAGTGATCAAAACGCACTCGTGCCATTTAATGCAAAAGCTGGGTCAAGGCTAGTGACGCACCGAATCCAGCCGTGCGTCGACGACGTTGGAGTGCTCGATCTCTATCACTGCGATCCACTGCCCCTTTCGCTCTTCTAGAAAGACAACTCGTCCTCCGAGAATTCGTGCCGCGGTGGAGGGCGGCAGGTCTTGATGGAAGCCAAAGAATCTCTGCTTCAAGCGGATCCACACAGGCCAACGGTCGAATGGAAAAAGCCCGGGATCATATTTCGTCGAAAAGATAAGGGCGACGTCAAAGTGTGAGCGAAAATCTGCGGCAGAAAGGACTTGCTCAATCGAGAAATCTTCAATACGAACCACCTGGATCGGTCGCGTCGTATAACCCAGCCATGGCCTTGCCAGTTCGTCCGAAGCCGGCCACGCCGTCAAGGCGTGCGCCATGGGATATCGCGCCTCGAGAAATCGTTCACCATCCTGATGGAGGACCACATAGTCGCGATACGCGAGGTTGTCTTCGGGCGAGAACCCGTAGGGCGGATTCCAGTACCACGCGAGCACGAATACAGCGGCGATTCCGGCAGTGATCAAGGGCCACTGCCGCATTCGCCTCCAGATCGTGGAAACCGCCAAAATGACTACCAGCGGAACCGCCGTCAGCATGTATCGGGCTAGAACCGCGCCCCCGATCAGCGAGAACGCCACGAGATAACTCGCGATAAGGGCAAAGAAGATCATCTGCACGGGAATCGAAATGCGTGGGCGCTCAACGCCGTCATCCTTTCGTGGAGGCAGGGACATCGCGGCCAGCATAGCCAAAGTCAGCAACCAGAGATGTAAATATCCAAACGCTTGCCACATCCGAAGCAATAAGGCCAGCAGAAAGCGCACTGGATTGAGAGTTGCGGCCACGTTATAGCGGAAGAACTCCGGGTTACCGAAAACGTATCCTGTCTGCGAGTAGTGATATCCGTACCAGAGCGCGAGCGGCAGAACAGGAATCGAAAGCAGGGCGACCCTTCGTATGGCCGATTCGCTCGGGTCGGCTTTCCGCCAGAGGACGCGAGACAATGCCGCCTTCGGCGCAAGCAGCCGCAGGATCTCCCACCCGGCCAAGGCGACTGGCGCCAGAATCGCGGTTTCCTTAGCCAGAGCGGCGAGCGAGAACCAGATTGCAGTTCGGGCGGGATTTCGTTCGATGTAAGACCTCAATCCCCAGAAGGTGAGTCCAGCCGCCGCCAGGTCCACCTGCGCCAGGGAACTCTGTGAAAAAAATACCGGATACAGGCCGGTGCAGATCGTGGACGCGATTGCCACCGGAGTATTCGCCACGCGTTCTGCCAGCCGGAACACCCCAAGAAGAGAAAACGCGGCCACCACGAGCATGGCGCAACGCGTGACCAGCGGAGCGTATCCAGCAACCTTCCACCACAAAGCCACCCACGCCATGATCAATGGCGGATGCGCGTTCGAAAGCGTCGTGTGGGGAATCAGGCTTCCCGTCATCAGAAGATCGCGAGCCGCAGGCACGTAATATCCGGCCTCGTCCCAGAAGTAGGCTAAGTGAAGCAGAGGCCAGTGCAGAAGAAAGAGCGGGACAAAGATGGCTACAAACACCAATGCCGGGTGGGAGCGCAATCGCATGAAGGGAACAATTCTAGCGTAGAAGGAATCCGCGCTGCTTCAATGCGGCGTGATCACTCAGTGGATGGGTCCCGGCGGTGCCATGCGCGGATCGAGTTTGATCTCGCCGAAAGCGGTCTCGTATCCAGCCACGTTCTGTTGCAACAGTCCAAGCAGCGCCTTCGCCTGCTGTGGGCTCAAGTAGATTCCCTGAAAATTTCGTATTTCGACATGCGATTCGGTCTGTTGCTGCAGCGTGCCGAAGGCAAGGAAGAAATCCCATATGTTGACGCGCATCTGCACGCTGTTCGCATAGTTCTCGCGGTAGCTGGGATCGTTGGTGAGCTTCACGTTCGGTTGCGCCGGATTGTTCATAGGGAGAAAGTGTAAATGAGACGACAGGAGGAAACTCAATTTTTGCTCGTCTGAGAGGGACTGCACCGGCTCTGGTGCCATGACAAAAACTGTCATTGGAGTGTTGGTTTGCGGCTGACCCGAAGGTGGGGGTGAGGGTCAGAAAACTGGCCTTTCGTGCAGCTTGTTGCTGAAAACAAAGCAGTTATGCGTGGCTCTCTCATTACTTTCGGAAGTACCTTATGGCCGGGAAAGTGCGATAGATTGAATGTTCTCCATGCGATTGGAGACGGGACGAGTCTACCCCTATGACCCAAGAAAACGACCAGACGATGATGGAAGAAGTGGTTCTTCCCGAGCATCTGCTCCCCTTGGGAACTGTGCTGGGCCAGGGAGTGTCGGCATTGGATCTTTGTATGGTCCTGGCCAAGATTTTCCGCGTGCAGTACACCGAAGTCGCTTTGCTTCGTCTCGAGGGCGGATTGCTTCGCTTCGTTTTTCCTGAGCACTTGCGGACGACGGGCGCCATTCCTCTATCGAGCAAGGCAGTTGCAGCTCACACCGCGCTCAGCAAGAAGGCCGAGATTTTCAATAACTTCGCGCGCGTCAAGCACGCCAGCATCTTCGAAACGATCAAGCCCGAGACGAACCCCACCGAAGAGCCGGCGGCACCGGCTCCGATTCAGAAACTCATGTCCGTGCCAATCATGGATCGGGACTCCGCGGTTGTGGGAGTGATTCAGATCTCGCGCAAGGGCCTGGATCCACGATTCGCGCAGGATTTCAGCCGTGAGGATCTGCACGATCTCGAGCTGGCAGCGGGCTTGCTCTCGACTGCCCCGGCGTTGATGGAAAACTAGCTCGCGGGCGTGTACTCAGCGGGAGTTCTTTGAGAACACTCGCAGATCTGCCCCCGTCATCTCCTTGGGTTCGTCCACGCCCAATATTCCAAGCACCGTCGGGGAGATGTCTCGGAGCGATCCGCCCGGTTTCAGCGAAAACTGCTTGCCGTTTTCTGAAACGACGATGAACGGTACTGGATTCGTGGTGTGTGCCGTATGTGGGCCGCCCGTTACTGGATCGATCATTAACTCCGCGTTGCCGTGATCGGCCGTGATCAGCACGGCCCCCCCTTTCGCACGCACTGCAGATTCGATTCGCGCCAGGCAGGCGTCGACAGTCTCGACCGCCTTGACCGTAGGCTCGATCTTGCCCGAGTGGCCGACCATGTCGGCATTCGCGAAGTTGACGATGACCACGTCAAAAGTGCTGTCCTCGGTGGCCTTCACGACTGCATCGGCGACTCCTGACGCGCTCATCTCCGGCTTCAGGTCATATGTCGCAACTTTCGGTGACGGCACCAGAACGCGATCTTCGCCAGGGAATGGCTGCTCGACGCCGCCGTTGAAGAAATATGTGACGTGGGCGTACTTTTCAGTTTCGGCCACGCGCAGATTCCGCATGTTCAGCCCGCCCATGACATTCGCCAGAATGTTCGCCATCGACTCCGGAGGAATCACGACGGGCAGGCTGAAGTTCTTGTCATACTGCGTCATGCAAACGTAGTGCAGGTTTTTCGGCACCCGGTCGCGTGGGATGGTGGCATCGAGGTCGGCTGCCCCCGGCAGATCACTTCCCCCTTTTTCGTTGAGACCGCTGTTGCGCGTAAGCGCGCGCGTAATCTGGCGAACGCGATCAGCGCGGAAATTGAAGCAGATGCAGGAATCGTCATCACGAATGGTTGCCAGCGCCTGCCCACGGCTATCGGTGCAAACGAACGGCAGCACGAATTCGTCCGTGACGCCTTTGTTATACGAATCTTTCACGCCTTCCACGGGATCGGTCTGCTTGCCTCCTTCCGCATCGGCGAAGACCATCGCGTTGTAGGCTTTCGCGATGCGTTCCCAGCGGCGGTCGCGGTCCATGGCATAGTAACGGCCGTTCACAGTGGCGATCTTGCCGCAATTGTACTCGCGCATCTTCTGCTGCAATTGTTCCAGATACCGGGTGCCATTGGTGGGTAGCGTGTCGCGGCCGTCCATGAAAGCATGCACGAAAACGCGGTCCAGGCCATTCTGCTTGGCCATCTTCAGCAGGGCATAGAGATGTGCCTGCTGCGAATGCACCCCTCCATCTGAAACGAGTCCGAATAGATGCAGCCGGCGTTCGCCCGTGCGCGCGTGCTTCATGGCTTCGAGCAACACCGGGTGCTTGAACAAATCGCCGTTCTGGACCATCAGATCGATGCGCGTGATGTCCATATGCACGATGCGGCCCGCGCCGATGTTCAGATGCCCGACCTCGCTGTTCCCCATCTGCCCCTCAGGGAGGCCGACGAAAGGCCCGCTGGTGTGGATGAGCGTGTTCGGATATTCCCGAAGCAGTCGGTCGTAGGTTGGTTTCCGGGCGAGGGCAATTGCGTTGGCTTTCGTCTCAGCGCGGTATCCCCAGCCATCAAGAATGACAAGAATGAGCGGTTTAGGACGGGACATAATTCAGCTTCTAGCTCCTGGCTCCAGCGCTTAGCTACTGCAAAGTCTTTGCTACGGATTCCCGCGGAAGAGAACAGAGTTTCATCTCTTCGAATCTGTTTTCCGGCCGAAGAAAGACACGCCCTCCTGGTTGAACACTGTCGGTCTAAAAACCCATCGTATCGTCCGCTGACGGGCCGTACGTTGCTGGCAATGGCGTGTCGTTCAGCCGTAGATAAACGCCTAGCTGCGCGCGGTGATGGACGAGGTGGTTCAGGAACATTTGGCGATAGGCGAGAAAGCGGGATCCGCTGAAGATGGGCTTTCCGCCAAAGGCCAGCTTCCACGGTTCGTGCCACGCCGAGTCCGGCGTCTTCTTGAGAATCTCGCGCACCTTCGCGGCACCCTCATCGAAGGCCTTTACGAGTCCCTCCGGCGATTCAAACGGAGGCCGGACTCGCGGCGGCCCGCTGGCGAAGTCGAGTTCGGGCGTGGTCAAAATCGTGACGCCGAATCCCGGCAACTCGGCTACGTGCGGGGCCAGCTTCCCTAACGGCATCGACTTGGCATGCGGCTTGTAGTCCGCCTTGATCGGCACACGCTCCAGCATAGCTCGCGTTTTTTTGGCTTCTTCGTCAAATTCAGTCAGCAGCATTTCTGAAATCATAGCGATCCTCAATTCTTGTCTGTGGTGGCCTTGGATTCACCGGAGGCCGGTGTGGATTCAGCAGTGGCATCTTTCGCCATCTTTTCCGCTTGATCCATCATGCGCGACATCATTTTTTGCATTCGAGGCTGCATCGCCCTCATAGCCTCCGCCGTCATTTGTGGCTGCTCGCGAAGCAGTTTTTGGCCCGTCGGAGTCTGGTAGAAGGTTGCCATGGCTGAGACATCTGTTTTCGTCAGATGGCGCTGGTATACGGGAATCATGTCATCAATGATTCCGTTGACATCGAAGTCCTTCAAACTCTCGTCCATCATGACGTGCATGCGATCGATGTCTTTCTGGCTGATATTAGGCAGCTTCTTTCTCAGAGTATCTTCGGCCATCTGACTGGACTGTTTCAGCGAAACGTCCATCAAATTTTGCATCTGTTCTCGAATGTGCATCGTCGTGAACAGCTGCTCGACGTCTTCCTTGGTAGCCGGAGTCTCGTCAGAGGAAGATTGTGCGAGGCCGAGGTTCAACCCGAATCCCAGCAGAAAAAACACCAGTAGCGTTCGCTTCATCGGTTGTCTCCTTCGTTGGAACCAGCGAATTACCCGCGATAATTCAGCGCTTTCAATCCCAGAAATCGCGCCGTTGGTCCTATTTCTTCCTCGATCCGCAACAATTGGTTGTACTTCGAAACGCGGTCAGTCCGGGATGCCGATCCCGTCTTGATCTGTCCCGCGCCAGTCGCCACGGCAAAATCAGCGATGAAAGTATCTTCGGTCTCGCCCGAACGATGCGAGATCACCGATGTATACCCGTTCCGCCGTCCAAGATCGACGGCGTCCAAGGTCTCGCTCACCGTGCCGATCTGATTCAGCTTGATCAGGATGGAGTTGGCAATCCCTTTCTCAATCCCTTCGGCGAAGATCTTGATGTTCGTCACGAAGATGTCGTCGCCGACCAATTGGATCTTTCCACCCAGTTCCTTGGTCAGGTTCTGCCAGCCGTCCCAGTCGTTCTCGGCTAGTCCATCTTCGAGTGACACGATCGGATAATCGTTCACCCACTTCGAGTAAAACCTCACCATCTCGTCGGAACTCTTCGCCGACTTGTCGGACTTCTTGAACACATACTTTCCATCCTGATAGAACTCGCTGGCCGCGGGATCGAGCGCAATCGCGATTTCTTCTCCGGGCTTGTATCCGGCCTTGGTGATCGCTTCCAGCACGACCTCGATCGCTTCCACGTTCGATTTGACCGACGGAGCAAAGCCGCCTTCATCTCCAACCGAGGTGCTATAGCCGCGTTTCTTCAGGACGCCCTTCAGCGTGTGAAAGACCTCGACGCCCCAGCGCAGCGCTTCCGAAAATGATGGCGCGCCCACCGGCATCACCATGAATTCCTGGAAATCGACGTTGTTATCTGCATGGGCGCCGCCATTGAGGATGTTCATCATCGGCGTGGGTAGGGTGTTGGCTCCGGCTCCTCCGAGATACCGGTAAAGCGGAATGTCGATGCTCAGGGCTGATGCCCGCGCGGCCGCCATCGAGACTGCAAGAATCGCATTCGCGCCAAGCCGCCCCTTGTTCTCCGTGCCGTCGAGTTCGATCATCTTGGCATCAAGGCCGCGCTGATCGAACCCATCCCAATTCGCCAGAGCTTCGGCGATTTCGCCGTTTACGTTTTCGACGGCCTTCTGGACGCCCTTCCCCAGAAACCGGTTCGTGTCGCCGTCGCGCAACTCGACGGCTTCGTGCTCTCCGGTGGATGCGCCGCTGGGGACGATTGCCCGTCCCATCGAACCATCGGCCAAAAATACTTCCGCTTCTACGGTAGGATTTCCGCGGGAATCCAGAACTTCTCGTGCATGAATGCCTGCAATATTCGACATGCGATGCTTACCTTTCTCTGATGGATATAAAGTGCGTGTGTCCTCGTCGACCCTGAGTGCAGACAGCGGCGCTTCCGAATCAAAATTCAGACGACGCCCGGTCAGAGAGCCGATGCCTTGATAGAGCTTTCCCATGGTGTCGGATGAAACCTATGATTATAGCGGAAGCACACTACACGTATGTCACCTGCAGTATCGTTTTTCTCGCCCGATTTTCATCTGGGGAACTGTCCGTTCGGACAATAGCCCCACCCTCTTATCTCGTATGGTTCCCCATGTACTGTCTGCGGCTTGTACCCGACTCCCCAGTGGTCTAAAGTCAAAAAAGGCTTCGGATAGAGGAGGTTTGCATGAAAAAGTGGATGTTCTTACCCGGCCTTCTGCTCGCGACGATGGTGTCAGCACAGACAAGCGCGCCAGTTCCTGCGGGAACGGCGCTGATGGTGCGTCTCGATACGACTCTCGCCACATTCAGCAATAGAGTCGGCGATCCGTTTCGCGGCAGCGTCACGCAACCCATTGTCATTAACGGTCAGACCGTGATCCCGGTCGGAGCAACCGTCGAAGGCCGCGTCACCAAAATCAGCGAGCCCCGCCGCATTTCCGGCAAGCCGACAATCGGCATCCTCCCCGAAGCTGTGATTATGCCCAATGGCGAACGCTTCTACCTCGATGCGACGCTCACCGATACGAATCTTCGCGGAACCGATGTGAACTCCGAAGGCCAGTTCAAAGGATCAACCCATGACCGCCGCGACACGCTGGAAGAAGGCGGAGGAACAGCTGGAGGCATGTTGGTGGGCGGACTCGTCGGCGGCCCCGCAGGAATACTGGTCGGCGGTTTAGTAGGAGCCGGAGCCACGACGACTCATTGGCTCGTGAAGCATCGCTCGGCGACGCTTCCCTCAGGGACGCAACTTACCCTCGAACTCAATCGTCCTCTGATGATGAACGCTCCCGCCGCAACGGGCGGAAGCAAGTAGGAGTCTTACAAGTCGCGGGCTCGGGGATTCGGCGAATCTCCGAGCCTTTTCTCTCTACCTGAATTCCTCGGCGCGCAGTCACCGAAACGCGCGGGAGTTCCAGTCTGGCCTCCTCCCGAGGCATTCTTTCTATTGATTAATCTGAACTACCTGAAGAGACAAAGCGGATGTCGCAGCCCGCACTCTTTACCTGCCTTGTAATCTCGGTGACTCTATGTCTCCGTGGTGAGAGATCCGTCTAGACATCACACAAATCCGCCGCCTTGCGCAGAGATTCGAATGGCTCCCCCGTCGGGACGAACTCGTGCGCGACGTATCCTTTGAATCCAGTTTCCGCAATGGCGCGCATCACTCCATCCCACCGAACTTCCTGTGTACCATCGAGTTCATGCCGCCCCGGAACACCGCCGGTGTGGAAATGCCCGATCCACTGAATGTTCTGGCGGATCGTATCGATCAGATCGCCTTCCATGATCTGCATGTGGTAGATGTCGTACAGCAGTTTCACGTTGGACGAATTTACTTCCTGCATGACGTGCACGCCCCAAGCTGTGTGATCGCACATGTAATCGTGATGATCGTGCTTGCTGTTGAGCAATTCCATGCAGATTGTAACGCCGTTGTCTTCCGCGATCTTCTTCACTCGATTCAGTCCCAGAATCGTGTTGCGGGCGCCTTCGTCGTCGGACATCCCCCCGCGGTTTCCTGAAAATGTAATCACATTCGGGACGCCCGCCTTCGCAGCTTTTGGAATATTCACGCGAAACGCGCCCTCGATTGCCGCGTGATTCTCAACGCGGTTCAAGGCCTTGGTGATCTCCCCTCCGCCCGCGTATCCCATAGTGCAGATCAAGCCGTAGCGTCGTGGGATTTCGTATTCGTCAGGCTTCAATAGATCCACGCCCTTCACGCCGATCTTTGCCGAGAATTCCGCCAGTTGTTCGACAGGAACATGTTCATAGCACCATTGACATACGGATTGATGAATGCGCCCTTTGCGCGGCGTCGACGCCTCGCCAAGCGCCAGTGCGATCTTCGTCGCCGCCAGACCTGCGAGAGATGACTTGAGCAGACTACGCCGTGTGAGCTTTTTCATGGGGCAATTAGAATTAGAAGCGATTCTACTGCTGTCTTTCTTCTTTCAGCACGTTCTGACAATTGCCGGCGGCGGTGAGGACCTCATTAAATGCTGTTTCTTTCCGGAGATCTTTCAGCAGAGGATCGTCGAGCAACGCCGAATAGGCGCAATAGTTCTGCTGGACGGCCGCTTTCAGAAGGCGAAGCGCCGGTTCGTTCTGCCCGCAGGCCGCCATAAGAGCGCCAACGTGATACCAGGCTTCTGCGTCTGGCTCCATCATCACCGAAGATTCGTTTTCCCGCACAATCCTGCCCATGTCCGGCGGCTTCTGAGTTGCGGTGCAGGCCATCATCAGGTCGCGATGGTAGTAAGAAGCCTTGCCCATATTCCTGGCGGCATTACGTGCTTCCTCGATGTTGCCCGCAGAGAGATAAACGTAGGGCGTTACCCATGCCGCCCACTCCGACCCGGCATCGAGATGCAAGAAATCATTGGCCCGGTCGGTCTTGCCCATCTCCAGGAATGACCAGGCGCAGGAGCGGAAATTAAAATTTCCCGGATCGAGATCGCGAGCCTTATTGCATTCTTCGGTCGATTGCTCGAGCATGCCCGCATATCGCAGCACATAACTGAGGGCAAAATGAGCGTCGGCGCTCTGGGGCCTCCGCCGCACCAGGTCCGTGGCCGCATCGTAAGCCCGGCCGAGTTCGCCGCGTTCCACCCGGTTCGTGATCAATAGGCTCGCCGCCATCACGCGGTTCGGATCGAGCGACAGCGCCCGCTCGTACGCCGAGTTCGAGCGTTGGAACATCGTTTCGCCGCCACCGCCGTAGATCGAATCGAAATAGTATCTCTGACCGAGAGCCTCCCACGCCGGTGCATAGGAAGGATCGATTCCTACCGCCCACTCCAGCATCTTGATGGCTTCGCGATTCGGCCCCGGATCGTGTGGCACGGCAATGCTGCGCAGGTAAAAGTCATAGGCTTGCTGATTCTTCGGACGAGACGCTGCGGCCTCAATCGAACCGCCTGCTCCGCCAAGGGCAGGCAGCAGGCCGTGCTGTACCTCCGCACTCATCTGTTCCTGTAATCCGATCAAATCGTCAACCTTGGCCGTAATCGTGTTCTCCCACAAAAGCCGGTCTGTTGGGACGTCGATCGCCTCAAGTGTTACGAGCAGTTGGTCGCCTTGCTTGCGGAAAGATCCAGTTATCAGCCGCCCCACCCGGAGTTCCTGCCCAACCTTCTTCGGATCAAGGTCCAGCGCCACGTATTTGCGAGTGACCGACGAGGGACGCACTTCAAGGCTTCGAGAATAGGTCAAAACGCTGGTCAGTTCGTCCGCCAGCGCAAAGCGCAGATAATCGACGCCGGGGTCCCCGTTCATGTTTTGCAAAGGAAGCACGGCGATCGCATTTCGCTGCTCTTCATTGGCGGCCTGCCGATGCTTAAACCACCAGGCTCCAACGGCGGATACGACCGTTACCAGAAGAGCCGCGGTTGCGATCAGCAGATAGGTCTGCAGCCTGCTATCTCTGCCGAAAGTCTTTGTGGCAACTCGCAACTTGGCGGTGGCGCTCGGCGTCTTGATCGTGCCCGACTCGGCTTCTCTCTTGAGCAGCGCAAGGTCGGACCGCATCTCCGCCGCGCTCTGGTAGCGGTGATTCCGATCCTTCTCCATCGCCTTTCCGATGATGCCTTCAAGCTCAACCGGAATCTTCGGATTCAGGTTGCGAGGAGGAGTCGGCTTAGCGTGCAGCACAGCGTCCAGCGTCACCAGCGAATTCGCTCCGGTGAAGGGCTTCTTGCCAGTCGACATTTCGTAGAGCACGACCCCGAAGGAAAACAGATCGCTGCGTGCGTCGACCAGTTCACTGCGCGCCTGCTCCGGGGACATGTAGACCGCGGTGCCCGGAATCACCCCCACGGCAGTCAACGAGTTGTCCGCGCCGGCGTCATCTTCGGTGCCGAGATTGTGGACCAGTTTCGCCAGCCCGAAATCGAGCACCTTCACCTGCCCCGTCGGCGTCAGGAAAATATTGGCCGGCTTAATGTCGCGGTGGACGATGTTCTTGGCATGTGATGCCACCAGCGCATCGGCGACTTGCACTCCAACCTCAAGCACTTTGTCGGTCACCATCGGATGTCCGCCGATGTGCTGCTTCAGGCTTTCGCCCTCCAGCCGCTCCATCACGATGAAAGGATGGCCGTTGTTGTCTTCAATTCCGTGGATGGTGCAGATATTTGGATGGTTCAGCAGGGAAGCCGCCCGCGCCTCGCGGGTAAATCGCTCCAGCGATTTGGGGTCGCCGGCCAGGTTTTCTGGAATGAACTTGAGAGCCACATGCCTCCCAAGTTTCAGGTCCTCAGCTTCATAGACCACGCCCATACCGCCGCCCCCCAGCTTCCCAAGGACGCGGTAATGAGAGACTTGCTGCCCAATCATGAAGCCGTGACCCGCTCGGCGGTAATGTTAGGCCGACCGCTGAGTCCGGTCAACTACTTATCGGCCACTCGTGGGCCGAACCTTTGCCATTCCTCCGCCGCATTTTTCGACTCATTCCTGGGAACCTTTGGCGGAGGCTTCCGGGAATGATTCTCGATACGTCCATTCGTAAGATGCCAGCTATCGCCGCAATGGTTTAGATCGACTAGCATAGACTTGAGACAACTTCCCTCATGCAGTCGTTGAAATCGGAGAGCTTTCATGGAACCGACATCGTCCTGCGACTCAGCTAATGCTCAACCTTCGTTCGACCTTCAAAAGGCGATCCGCCGTCGAGCCGAAGAAATCTATATTCGCAACGGGAGAATCCCTGGTCGAGATGTCGAGAACTGGGCTCAAGCTGAGAGCGAAATTCGTGCGGAGATAGGGACAAACGGCCCCAAGCCTCGCCGGGCAATCTTGATCAAAATCAACGGCGTGCAGTATGTCGGTGAGTACCAGCTCGATTCGTCAGACGGCTATCATCCCGGAGAGTTCGAATCCGGCGCTCCCGTTCCAGTCAGATTTGAGGACGACAAGATGTTCGTCACCCGCCCGGATGGCAGAGAACTGGAAACCACAATCGTCAAAAAGATCGGCTGAGTCTTATCGGGAGCGCCCGATTCAACCACAAATGAACGGCTTGATATATTTCGGACATGCTGAACCTGCTCGTCCAGCATCGCCCGGGGAGAAAATCGCACCCGCTCGTGTCGGCGCTCCTGCACTTGGGTGCTGCCGGATTGTTCTTTCTCGCGATTCTCGATAGCTCTCCCATCCCTTCTTTCGGCACGCCCGATATCGTCGTTGCTGTTCTTGCGGCGAGTCATCAGTCGCTGTGGTACGAATATGCTGCGGCCGCCACGGCCGGATCCGTTCTCGGCGCCTACCTTACCTTCCGACTCGCTCGCCGGGCTGGCGAGGCCTATCTGCACAGTAAGTTCAAAAGGAGCCGGGTTTCGAAATTCCTGAAGCTGTTCAGAACGTGGGGCGAAGGCACCCTGGTTGCGTCCACCTTGGTTCCGTTGCCTACGCCTACCAGCATGTTCTTCGCGGCGGCAGGAGCTTCGGACTTTGCAACAGGGAAATTCCTGGCCATTGTCACGATCTGCCGCGCGATCCGCTATTTCGGCATCGCCTATATCGCTGAACATTACGGAAGGAATTTGTTGCGGGTGCTCCGGCATCCCGTTCAGCACTGGGGTTGGTTGACGCTTTTTCTTGCTATCGCGTGCGCGGTCATTGCGGGAGGGATCATCGCCAGCCGCAAGCTGGAAGCCGCGTCGGGCTAAACGGGTCCGTCAGCTTTCGTCCAGATACAATCCCGCCGATGCGCCCACCCACTCCATGTTCTTGTTGTGATCGACTCCCATCATCAGGCCGCGACCCATTCGGATAATTGTCAGTACGGGCAGAAGCTTCTCCAGCCAGATGTACATCACGCGCACTTCCGCCTTTGTGCCACCGAAGGGCGTGGTGATGATCGGCTCAAAGCTCATCCTCTCCTGCAGAATATAATACGGCCGTTTCTCGGCGGGGATCGCCGCCACGTCTTCCTTCTTCGGCGCAATCACCACGCCAAGTCCGGCGAACGAGTATAGCGGCTTCAACGCATAATTCTCCAGATCGGGCGGAATTTCATCCAGACGATCGAGGAACCACGTCTTCGGCACGGAAACATGCTTGAGATAGGGAATCGAGAACTTGCTGATCCGGAAATACCAGTTCGGATGCCCCGCCCATTCCACATCCAGATCGTCACGCCAATCAAAATTCAGTTTGACGTTCTTCCTTTCAAGTTCATCGACGATCGCGCGGTTGTAAATGCGGCGGATCGGAATGCGCTTGCCGCCGCGCTCGTAGTACAGCCGCCGGCCTTCTTTCTTGATGTCGACAATGTCGACCGGCCGGACGCCTAGCATTTTCTCGGTCAGCAGAAAATCAGGCAACGTCTTTTGTTCTTGAGGGTGAATCTCCATCAAGATCACGTTCTCGGGATCGTGCGTGCCGACGATCGCGTCCCGTAAGAGTTGCTGATACGAGTACGAATCAAGTCCGCTCAGGAAATATTTGAGACGACCGGAGCCCGGAAGCCGAAAGCCGGAACTCGATCCGTCGAGTCCGTACACGTCGATATAGCCCTGAGCCAGGGGCCCCTGATACGCGTAGAGAGAAGGGAAGGCCTGCAACTCGACCAATTTGGGATGCAATTCACCGTCTGTGCCGCGAACGAGTCCGAAGTCAACCTGCACGAACATCGGATGCGGAGCCTCGTTCGGGACCTTGAATTCCGTGGGCACCGCTTCATCCGACTTCAACCGATACTGGTAGCTATCCACGAGTTGCCTGATCAATTCCGCCCCGGCGCATGACATCCGGTCGATCAGGGATTTAGGGAAAAAGCAGGGCGTTTCGGAAAGCCGGAACTGAACTTGCACCCCGCAATTGTCGTCGACGCGCCGCAGGAACGCTTTGTATTTTTCAGGCGTGAAGCTGTCGTTGAACTGTTTGCGCAGCGAAGCAAGCATTGAGTTTTGGTAATTGAGTGATTGGGTAATTTAGCAATTTAAAAACGAAGCTGCCGAGGACGCACAAGCCTCTTTCAATTACTCAATTGCTCAATTACCAAATTACCTAATTGCCAAATTTCTTGCTTTACTCGCGAATTTCCATCCCGCAGATAAGACCATCTCGTAGCGAATACAAATGCTGGACCATTCGATCGAGTAACACTTTCCCCGATAGATCTCTCACGACCTGGTCAACGCCTACGATCACCCGGCCGCTATCCTCTTCATCGAAACTGACGGGCTCCACGTGCGGATTGATCATGTTCCACTGGCGTGTCCAGTATGAGCGAACGCCGTCGTGGCCGTGAACCCGTCCACCCTCCATGCCATTCGGCCAGTCCACATCGGGAGTCATGGTCGCGAGGGCGCCATCGATATCGCGAGCATTAAAGGCTGCGTAGGCCTTTCGGATCAATGCGATAGGTGCCGCCGAAACCATCCTGGTTCCCTCCATTACCCAATCAATCAGGCTTCGATCAGAAACTTCCCATCCTGCATGATCTGCTGTTCATCAACCCAGATGTTGAATTTGCGCCCGACCACGTCGATATGGGTTGTCGAATCCCAATCTGCGCCGGTATGCGCCCCATAAGGATTGCCGAATGCAATATGGATGCCGGGATACTTTTCATCCTGCAGGATCTGCCCGATCACGTTCTTTAAATCGATATTCGTGCCGATAGCAAACTCCCCCACGCGATCACTGTTTTCATCGGTATGCGTGTACTTCCAGAAATCGCTCTCCAATTCACGGTTTTCTGAATGAGCGTCGGTCAGGCGATTGCCTTTCATGCGGATCGTAAGCGGCGATGCCTGCAGGTCGCCAAACTTCGCGCAGAGATAATCTCCCACAACCCCGTCGATCACGAACGTCCCATTCACCTCGCCCGGAGTCGTAAAAATCTCGCCGCCCGGCAGATTTCCCCACTTCTCCGGAGAAATAATCCCGCTCGTCTTGAGCCACTTATAGTTCGGATTCAGATCTGCCGTTAGATCGGTCCCGGCCGCGGTTTTCGCCCGAATCTTTGACGCCTTCCGCACCATTTCGATGACCTTCTGGCTCAGGCGGTCGACGCGCTGAAAATCTGCCCGCATCCCCTCGAGCATAATCTGGCGATTGATGTTCACCATGTGCGCATGACGAATCTTGCGTCGGTTTACGACATCGGTCATCTGAATGCGCGAACGCAATTCCTTCGTCTGGGCCTGCACCGCAAAAATCGAAACATGACTGATCTCAAGGTCAGCGAGAATTTCGCGCGGCAAATCTCTCAGCGGGCGTGTTGCCAGTTCCTCTAGAACCCACGCGCGATAAGGTGCGCCCAATTTCTCGAGTTCCGACACAATTGCAGCCGCGATCTCAAGCGTCGCTTCGTCCGTAATCACACACACGCGTTCTTCGGGCCGAATCCGCAAGCACACGTTCACAGCGTTATTCGCACCGATCGTGAACTCCGGATCGAAGGGAATTTTGTTGAGTTGAATCGGGTTGCTGGGTGCGGAAATGCTCATTAACCTAACTTTCTAACGGCTGCCGGCTCCTCTTCTTCTGCCAGCCCTTGTTCCGTCTCTTGAATGATGTAATCCACAACTTTCTTCAGATCGCCCGTTTCCTGGAAGACTCGCAATTGCCGGTCGGCGCCGCTTCCGCGCTCAAGAATCTCGTGGATGTAATTCAGTTCCTCGCGCGAATCTAGCTCATCGACGACATCATCGACGAACTCCAAATATTCGTGCACCAGATCGCGGGCCGGAACTTCTTTCTGCTTTCCGAAATCGATCAGCTTTCCATCGAGCCCGTAGCGCGCAGCACGCCACTTGTTTTCCATGATCAAGGCTCGGCGGTAAAGCCGGAATCCCTGATTTGCCGTATACAGTTTGTACAGCTTCGCGACGGTCGCCTGAATCAGCGCCGCAATCGCAATCGTCTCATCGGCACGCATCGGAATATCGCACACGCGGAACTCGATGGTGTTGAAGAACGGATGTGGCCGGATATCCCACCAGATTTTCTTTGCGTTATCAATGCAGTTGGTCTTGATCAGCAGCTTGATGAAATTCTCGTACTCGCCCCAACTCGGAAAATAATCGGGGATATTCGTCCGCGGGAACTTGTCAAACACCTTGCAGCGGTACGATTTCAGCCCGGTATTCATGCCCAGCCAGAATGGCGAATTTGTTGAGAGCGCCAGGATGTGCGGCAGGAAATAGCGCGCATGATTCATCATGTGGATCGCGGTTTCGCGATCTTCGATCCCGATGTGTACGTGCAGTCCAAAAATCAGGTTCGCCCGCGCCACCAGCTGCATGTCTTCGACAATGTTTTTGTAACGCTCGTCGGGATGAATCTCCTGCGTGCGCCAGTCGGAAAACGGATGGGTCGCGACCGATGCTACTGATAAGCCGTTTTCCCGCGCCAGCCGGATGATGTCGCGACGTAGTTTCTTCAGTTCAATTTTCGCCTGCTTGATGTTGTCGCAGACTGACGTGCCGACTTCCACGACCGACTGGTGCATCTCGGCCTTCACCCGCTCCTGCAGAATCAGCTTGCCCTTCTCCAGGATCTCGGCATGGATGTGCGAGCGCAGGTCGCGTGACGCCGGATCAATCGTCTGATATTCCTCTTCGATCCCGATGGTGAAGCTCGGTAACATAAGCGTGGAGCAGGCGCATGGCCCGCAAACTCCTGCCTGGATTGCGTAAAGTCGAACGGCCCGCCGCTATCGACGGGGAAGAACTAGGCGGGAATCAGTATATCAATCCGCGATTTCAAGCGTGGGCTCAATCCCATTCCCGATTTTCCTTCACCCGCGCCCCCACAATCTTCTTCACGAGTGCATCCGGCAATGGCTTGTCTGGAGGAAAGTGAATCGTGCCCTTGGACGTTCGATAGCCAGCCAGTTCGTCGGCAAACTGGTCAAGTACCCCCGACCCTGTCGGAAATAAGCTGCAATGTTTCTTATAGGCCGCATAGGCCACCAGCATCCCGTGATACTTGAACATTGGAATCCCGTAACTGATCACCTCGGTTGTGTCTTTCGGCACGACCGACTGGATGACTTTGCGAATGTGGCGCAGCGTGCTCTGAGCCGGTTCGGGAGTAGCCGCCAGATATTCATCGACTGTCTTGGGAGCCGAACGAGATTTCATCGGGTCGACCTTAATCAGCGGAACTGCTCTTTCGGGTTTTCCTGGCAGACTTTTCCGTTGGTAACGGTTGACCGGCCAAGAATTCAGCCCAGCGGAACTCGTTCGCCGGATTCGTTCCGTTCTGTGCCAGCCTGACCGCCATCTCGGCGACCGCATTCACGATCCAGTCGAAATTTTCCTGCCCGACCGAGGTGATTTCCGCGTCCGGCGCCGGATTCAGAAAGTCGATGGCATAGGGCACACCCTTCTCCACCGCGAATTCCACCGTGTTCAAGTCGTAACATAGGGCACGGCACAGGCTCAGCGCATCTTTCTCGATTCGATCGCGAAGCGCCTGCGTCGAGGGCGGCGGATTCCCCTTCACATACCTCTCATGATGCGGCGCCTTCGGGTCGTACTTCATGATGTGCACTTTTTTCTGTCCAACGACGTAGCAGCGGTAATACTCCTCGAACTCGACGCCACGCTGCAGAGTCATACAGAGGTCGCCAGTCTGGTTGTAATAATGAAAAAACTCCTCGGGGGAGTGCGCTTTGTAGACGTGCTTCCAACCCCCGCCCGAATATGGCTTCAGGAAAGCAGGGAAGCCGACGTAATCGAAGATCTCCTGCCAGTTCAGCGGATACATCAGGTTCCGCATCGAACGATCGGTCGTTCCTTCGGGATGCTTATTGTGCGGCAGGATCACCGTCGGCGGTATCGCGACGCCCATCTCGTGTGCCAGTGAATAGTTGAAGAACTTGTCGTCCGCCGTCCACCAGAACGGATTATTGACGACGATCGTTCCGTGCAGCACCGCGTTCTTCAGCCATGCGCGATAGAACTGAATGTCCTGCGAAATGCGATCGATGACGACGTCATACTTCTTCGGCTCATCCATGCGGATGCCGCCGATTTTCACGAATTCGGCATGGATGCCGTCTACGTTCATAGAATTAATCTTATCGACGACGGCTGGCGGAAACGTATTTTCCATTCCAAATAGCAACCCAATCTTTTTCACGACTCTCTCCTGTCCAACGTTTGAGGCAACGAGAACTAGCCCGCTGCAGCAGATACTATCTGACGAGGGTACCGCCCCCACCCTTTCGGCCAGACTGATCCCAAATTCGATATTGCGTAATGACTTCTTGCATGGCGTCACCGATGCTCTTCAAGGGATGCGAGGGTGATTTCATCTCTTGATCGCTGCTCCGCTCCATATACACGCCCGCATCGGTCAGGAAATAGAAAAATACTTCATGTTGTTCCGGCAGCGGGTAAGCCTCGACTGGAGTCGAGAGCAGTCGGACTTCTCGAGCGATCTCAACAGCCTTTAGGGCGGCATTATGAATCGGTTTCTGACCACCTCCGCCGATAAAGCCACCACCACTGCTCAAGTAGACGCTCGCGGAACCATCCGACATTGCGACCACACTGGCAGTTCCTTTCGTGACGCCCCAGTCCATCAAAACACCCCATGGCTCAGTGGGCTTGGAGGTTGCCGGAAGGCTGAACTTGGCTCGCGATCCATGCAGCATCATGCCTCGCAGACCCAGGTATATGTCTTTCGGATTCTTCGACGTGTTTCCTGCCGTAGATTTCGTTGTCGATGAGGTCTGAGTTTGAGATTTCCTCGCAAACCACAGCAATGCTGCAGTTGCAACCACCATGACCAACAGAAAGAATTTCATATTGGTTAACGCAGTCAAGTCCTGCCCTAGAAATACTTCGCCGCCATCCTCAGCCATAGCGGCCAGTCGTGCTTCGAATTGTCATTCCACACGTCGAGCCAGTGCGGAATTCCCTTACCGTTCAAGATTGCCGAAAATTTGATGTTCTGATCCAGGCACATGTCCCAGTCGGCCGACCCCAGCACGATCTTCATCTGCCGGTAGCGGCTGAGGAACCAGTCGTCGCTCATGTTGGGAACGAAATCGGGCGGATTATTGAAATAGCAATCATTATCGTAATAGCCGTCGAGAAATTGCTTGATATCGAACGCTCCGCTCATACTAACGCAGTGCGTCACCACGTCCGGATGCTTGAGTGCAAAATTCACACAGTGATATCCGCCGAAGCTGCATCCGGTAACCGCCAGATGTGAGGCACGATTCCTCGACCGGATGAAGGGCAGAAATTCATGCAAAATGTAACGCTCATATTGCAGATGGCGCAGAACCCGCACCCGCGGGTGCACGCCCTTGTTGTACCAGCTTTCGGTATCGACCCCGTCGGGACAAAAAACTTGTAGCTCCCCGCGTTCAATTTTCTGTGCCAGCACCCCAATCATGCCGCGATCTTCGTATTCGAAGAACTTTCCCATTGACGTCGGAAACACCAATATCGGAGTTCCCGCATGACCGAAGACCAAAGCCTCCATATCGCGATGCAGTTCCTGACTATAGCCCTTGTGATATTCGCGGTTCATGGTGAGATCGAAACGGTTGGAAGAGACGTTTCTCAGGCTCTCTGACAGCCGAAGTATATTACCCGAATCGCAGTCCAAATCCCTAGAAGAGAAGTTCCCCGGACCCGCGCAAGAAAAAGCCCGCTCGTGTCATCGAGCGGGCTCATCACGGCGAATCTCCACCAGTTCTAGGATCCGTTCGAGCAAACTCCCAGCGACTCGCCCTGGAAGCTCAACCAGCCATTCACCGAAGTGCTGGTCGGCGCACCAAAATACGGTAACGTCACCAGGTCCTGCAGATTGTAAGTGAATCCGTGCAGCGAGTACGGATAGGCGCCGTAATTGGGATTGTTTTCCAGCGGGTCTCCGACTTCCAGAATGCCGCACGGCGTATTGTTCCCGTTGTAGTTGACCGTCAGCGGATCGTCAGCCCATTCGCCGACTTCATGCGAAAGCGCCGAAACATCTTGCGAGAATGCACCCACATGATCTACGTAGGTGGCCTCGGCGTACGATTGCGGATTGCTGGTGCTGCCTTCAGAGCTGTGATATCCGCCAATGCAGCACTGGCCATTCTGCGTCAGGTACGTATCGTAGAGAAGGAAAATTGGGAACTGGCCCGGGTTAATTCCAAGTTTGCTGATCAGATTTGGAATCTGAGCGTCGAACCAGTTGATGTTGACTTCGGCCGCGGTAAACCCAAAAACCGACCCCGTTTTCCCGTAGGTTTTGGACGGGCTCAGCGTCTGTTCCGCCAGCACGGTTGCGCTCAAGAGAAGGTGCGAATTCGTGTTCGACTGCACCGTTCCCCAGAAGTTCGCGCGCTGAAACGCGTCGATGTACTGCGTCGTTCCCACATCCACACCGCCCTGCGTGTAGGTTGTGGTGGAGTCGAAAATCGGCGATTCCATGGTGTTGGTCGTGACCGAATTTCCATTCGACAAAATGTGCGACGGATCGTATGTGCTCTTCGAACCGTTGCGGTTGGTGATGACAATCTTCACCGGAATGATGTACGTGGTGATCGTCGCGCTCGTGTTTGTCGAAGGCGCCGCTCCGACCATGTTGTATGTATAGGTGCTTCCGCTGTACGTGAATGAGCCATTCCAGCTCTGCAGCGATACTGCCGGAGCAACTACGTCGTTTCGGAGATGTGCCGGCATTACCGTGTACATTGGGCGTTCGTGATCAACTTGTGCATCCTGGGCAAACCCTGGGCTTGCCAGCCCCGGGCACATCAATAAACATAAAGCTGCGAAAGAACTGAGACAGACACTTCTTCTAGTCATCTTTGCTTTCTCCTTGGAAGTTCGTTCAAAGCGAGCGACGCGAGACCCCAGAACCTTTCGGTATTCGCACCTTTTCCTCTTACGGCAGTGGTGGAAGTTGGCGCGGTCCGGAATTTCTAATTCCTGAGTTAACCCCGAGTCAATGTGTAAATCTCCAAAATGTCTGTCCTGTCCTGTTTTCGTAAATAGTGCCTCGGGGATTAACGCCTCGAATAGACAACAAAAAACCCGCTCCCGAGCGGAGCGGGTCCTTGTAAACGCAGGTGTCTAGCCGCCGTTTGAGCAAACCGTCAGGTTAAACGGATTGTTCTGGAACGTCATTTCGTTGTTTACGGACGTGCTGGCTGGAGCCCCGAAATACGGCAGGAAGACTTCATCCTGCAGGTTATAAGTAAAACCATTCAGAGTGTAGGGGAAAGCTCCATAGTTCGAGAAGCCTTCCTCCGGATCGCCGACTTCCAGAACGCCGCAGGAAACGGTGTTTCCGTTGGTGTTCACGACCAGTGGATCGTCGAGCCATTCCGAGGCCTCATGCGACAGGGCGGAAACGTCCTGCGCGAAGATTCCCGCCGTGCTGATATACGTGAAATGCGCGTACGCCTGCGGGGCTGAGCTGCTTCCGAACGCACTGTGATATCCGCCGACGCAGCAGCTTCCGAACTCCGTCAGGTACGAGTTGTAAGTGATGAAGATCGGCAGGGAATTCGGCACGATCTGGCTGTGCGCCGAGATGTAGGACTGCAGCTGTCCGTCGAACCAATTGATATCGGCTGTTCCAACCGTGATGCCAAACTCAGTGGCGACCTTTCCGTCCGTGCTGGGTACGGTAAGCGTCAAAGTGGGCAGGGTCTTGGGCGTTCCAAGCAGAACGTGATACCCGCTGTGCTTCGAAACCGTGCTCCAGAAGTTGCCGCGCTGGAACGCATCCACGTACTGCGTCGTTCCCAGGTCGGTGCCTCCCGACGTAAAGTCCATGCTTTTGAATATCGGAGAAGACGTCGTGTTCTGAACCGCAGTCTGTCCGTTCGACAGCTTGCTCAACGGGCTGAATGTAGTCGTGCCCTTGGAACTCTTGTATGTCAGAACAACGGGGATGACGAACACCGGAATCGTCGTCGATTTCCCGGTCGATGGAGCCGTCCCCACCATGTTGTACTTGTACGTCTTGTTCTTGTAAACGAACGATCCGTTCCAGGTTGTGAGCGGCGTCGCGGGCGTTCCAACTTCATTCCGCAACACCGGCTTTAGATGTTCAAACATCGGATGGGCTGGCATCGTATCCTGCTGGGCGATTGCCGAACCCGTGACGCAAACAATGATAGCGAGCGCAGCTAACGAGCTGAGCACACGAGATCTCTTCATGGGACCTTGCTTCTCCTTAGGGTTATAGGGTCAATGGAATACGCTACTCGTTGGAACACGAACAACGGGGCTTTTGCTGGAGTTCAGAGATCCACAGTGTCTCTGGACACGGGGAACAAAAGTGACTTCGATTCTGCTGTCCCGCTCATAAGCCTGTCAACCGTGAATGTTTTTGCATGCAACTTCTGTTTTACCTGCCCACAGGCGAATGTTCCGCGAACCGAACCAGCGAAGGAGGACGGCTGAAAACGAGAGAGGATTTATCGGGTGACGCGAAGAGTCATCGAACGCAAGGTCGGCGAAAACCAAGCGTCTGCTAATTAAGAGCTACCTTTTGTACAAATAAATCGCCAAGCCAACCAGGAGAACGGTGATGATCCACAGAATTATGTCTTTACCACGTTTTTTTTCAGCCATATTGGCAGTACAGCATACCTCAAATCCAGCTTCAAGTATCGTCCTGAATTCATACAGCTGGTGAGACCTACGGCTTCGGTGCCACGGTTGCAGTGTCCCTCTTTTTGTACGCGGTAAACTTCACGATCTCCCTGATCCGCACCGCGGCTGCGCGAAAGTGCAGAGTGTCGTCCACACGCGCGTAGGCGGGAAACCAGTTCCCATCGATAAATTGCCGATACCCCACGAAATTCGGCCGGATATCCATCGCTTGATTCTTTTTCGGATGCACCATCTCCGGCACACTTTTCCCGCACAGCTTCACGATCTCGAGATCGCGGCTGTCGACCCATATGCGTCCCTGAAAATAGCGTTTGTCCTTCTCTTCCTTTTTCGGTTCTACGTGGAAGACATAGGTGTCGAGGTCGTCCACGTGCTGCTGTCCGGCGTAGTTCACGTTGTACGCCGGGATCTGATCGCTTGTGAATATCCAGGGCATGAATGTGCGTATGTCATCCATATCATTCTGGGAAAGTTGCACTCCCCGCAGCGACGGCTGCTCTGCGTAGGTTACGTTCTCCCGGCGCCTGCCTTTTTCGTCGTAAGCCACTTGAGTCACTTCATGAAACTGCCCGTCTACTTGCTTCCCGTTAAACGTCTGAACCAATACGTCCTGGGTGAATGCGTAATGCGTTCGCGCCTCTCTTACCCTCACTTCATTCGCGCCGAATTTCTGGATGATTTCCTGCGCCGTAATCGCCTTCGGCGGCGTCATTTCCAGAATACCGTTCCCGTCGGCGCAGTCAGTTTGCGCCTTGGAACGTGCTGCAAACAGGCAGAAGGCGAGAGCAACGATTGCAGCGAACTCAGCTTTTCGGAAGCTACGCGGGTGTTGACGCAGAAAATTCACCAACCGTTCTCCGTCAAAATAGATGCACGGAAAAATACACCTCTAACCTGTAGTCTGCAAACCATGGCGGGCAAGTGCGTGATGACCTTGGGGCCGGAAAGCGCGGTGATCAGAGCTGCCTCTCCTGATCTAAGCCTTCGATCAGGCTCTGCCTCCCTCTTTCCCCAGCTTTCCCAGGAATATGCAAAACATTGCGTGTTTAATCATCTATTTCGTGTAACTATATGATAATAAATGCATTCATCTTGGACTCGGGCTTGCATTAGTTCTGAGTGCAACTCGAGAAACCACTATGAAAATCATCACACTCACACTCCTGGTCTTCCTGCTGTTGTTTTCAGCCGCCGCGCTCGGACAGGTGGCCGCCGTTGGTGTTTCCGCTCAGCCGCAGGTCGTTGAGTTTGCCTCCCATGCGCTGCACGCCGAGACGCACGCGATGGCCGCCGAAACTCCCATCGTCGGTGGAGGTACCAACACCTACAGCTACGCTCAGGGCGAACGTCCTTTGTGGGAGTTCGGCCCCGTCTCGCAACCAAGGCCGCTGGGTGATGTGGCGCGTGAAGTCCGGAAGGAAAAACTGGTAGCGAAAAGAGCCGAGATCGTCTTCGAGAAACAGGGTCGTTAGAATTTAACAGCCGGGCCTTCCCACAAAGCAGGGGAGGCCCCGGTTCTGCCGTCGCAGCATCCCGTCGGGCCTCCGATTCCGGATGCACAAAACGATTCCCCCATCCTTCGCATCAGACAGTTAGAATTACAATCCTAAGAACAACAACCGCTTCGTGTCGGGTCGTATCCGCGGAAGTGTTCATTTTTCCCTAAAAGGGAGGATAAGCAGGGATGAAGCTCTGCAAGAAACCTATAGTCCGAGTGTGTCTTTTTCTCCTGGCGGCGGTTCCCGCCTATTGCCAGCGCAGCACATTCGGCATCGACGTGGGTCAGACATCCGACAGATTCGGAGCGCTGCCCAGAGTTTCCGGCTTGGAATTCGATATTGACGGCCAGGTAACCGTGCTCCATTCGAACCCCAAAACTGGCAGGCCTGCAATTGTCGCTGGTGGCGAAGTGGATCTGCCAACGGACACCGGCAATCACGCCAAGGAATATGCCGTATACGGCGGGCCCGTGTTTCAGTTCCACAACCTGTCCATCGGAGTGAATGGACAGGTTCGCAAGATTTATCTTCCTCCGTCTACGGTCGACAATCAGTTTTTCGTTCGCAACAAGATGGAACTGCTGGAAATCCCGATCGTCCTCAAATACACCTTCGGACAAAGCAAGCGGGCATTCGTCCAAGTTCAGGGAGCACCGGAGTTTTCGCCCCATTGGAAATCCGGAGGATCGCTGGTTGCGTTGCCGAACCCTAACTTCGATCACGGCTACTTCATCCGGGGCACCGCCGGCTACGATTTTGGAAAGTGGTACGCCAAGGCGACATACCAGACTCGTTATTTCAGATTTATCGAGAATGCCGGTAATCCGACCAACCTCTACAACTGGCGCAGCGACAAGATCATGGGGGGAATTGGCATTTCCTTTTGATCCGGCTCGAATACCCTAGTTCGCCACTTTGAATATCGCGTATTGATGCGTACCCGCAATTTTCCGGAACTCGGGAATTTCGAGAACGATCCTCTCGTGCTCCGGATTGTGATAAAGCACATACATCGGCCGCGGGTTCGCGCGGAAGCTCGCGACCATGTTCCCCGCCGCACTCTGCAGAGCCGCGGCGGGAAACGGATTAAACAGATAGATCAGGACCGGAGTATCGGGTATCGGAAAATTGGTTCCATCGGCGCAAATGCTCTCCAAAGCGAAACACTTCTGGGAATCAGATTTATAGACGGATATGTTCTCTCTCGCGATCTCGTTCAGAGCCGGTAGCAACTCTACCCCGACGATCCGCCGGAAGGGATAATCCGACGCCATCAGTAAAGTGCGGCCTTTTCCGGATCCCAGGTCCAGAAATATGAAATCCGCGAGGAGCAAGCCTTCGCTCTCCTGCAATGCCTCAAGCATTTCGTGAAACGATACCGGTTCGGTGGGTTGATAAGCGGAGTAGAAAACCCCAAGGAGCCGATCTCGCCATCCCACGGCGCCGCTCGTGGTGTTGACGCGATGATCCCAGTCGTACTCGGCGTCTCCAAACCGCGCCCGCAGCCTCGATGGAGTCGAATCACGGAGAAATTCCCAAAAGGCCTTGAATAGCGCCCAGCTTGCGGCAAAAACGCCGCCGTGCTCAGCCCATATCTTCCAGTATTGAAGGGCAGCCTGAGAGATGCGAGGTCGGGTTTCCGGCGCCGGAGTCATAAGACTCCCAGCATGATACGGAAAAACCCGGCGACGCCGATAATGAGTCCGTCCTGAAAGGGAAGTGCCTTACGATTCGGAATGGAACTTGACAGGACTTGTGCGCTTGTACCCTGGCGGGAGACCTTGCGTGATAAAAGGAAAATCATCTGGATTCTTTACCAGAACGTGCCCGTCTCCGCTGATCTGGTAGGGATCACCGTCAGGATCTACCGGAATGCCTCGCAGATTCTCTGCCATCGCAACTTCCCACATACTCGTTGGCAGTCTCCCGTTGAGCTGCGTGAAGCGGTCCACTGCGGCCTGCAGATTCGTAACGTCTTCATCCACCTTGAGGCACCGCAAGTGTTCACGCGCATTCTGGCGGATATTCTTTTCGTGGCTGCCCTCATACGTTGCTGTCCATAGCATTCGGGCGGTTGCGAAGTCGCCGGCGTGCTCTTCCATCTGCGCTGCCAGAAGCTTCAAGAAGGGGTGCGCATTCGGGACTTTGGATCCGCGGTCGAATGCCTCGCCAGCTTTCTTGTAATCCTTGAGTTCGGTGTAATAAACAAAACCAAGATCGTAGTAAAGGTGCCAGTTGTCCGGATTATGCTGAATCCCGTATTCCATCAGCTTGATCGCCCGATCCGGTTCACCGGCGCCACTCGGGGACCTTGGCGCAAGAAAAGTCGCGCCAAACTGATAAGGCGGAATCATGTTCGGGTCTAGCGTGGTAGTGATTTCGAGCAGAGGAGCCAGTTCATTGAAGGTCTCTGAGCGGTCGTGATGGCGGTTCCCGAAATACTGCACGGCTCGCGTCCAGTAGATACACGCCATCAATCCGTTGAACCCCAGGCTCGCCCGCTTCACGATCGCGGGAGAACTGACATAAAGCACATCCTCAATCGTCGCCCTCGGCCGGATCTCATCAATATGGTGCTGCAGCAATACCGAAGCGCCCATCGATATCACCAGGCAAGTTGCCGCGAATACGGTAGTTTTCTGCCTCGAATTCATGGAAGGCGGCTCCGGCCTGAAATCCGCGCCCTCATTTCAGGTTCCTGCGCTCGAAGATCAGAACTGCTCCGCTCAACGCCATGGCCGCATAAACCAGGGCATAAAGCGTGTTCTGCAGGATTAACTGCACGCCTATATGTTTCTGATGCGCAACCGCGCTGATCACATTCAGCGCCGAGAAATTCGGCAGCAGGTAGGCTGCTCCGGTCGCGAACCACTTCGTAATTCCGTGCGTCACGCGGGCGAATCCTCTCAGATCGTCAGCAAAACTTCCAATCACGAAGAGCGAGAACGCGAAGACCGCCGAAAGCAGCGGAGTGGAGAAAGACGAGAACAGCAACGAGAGCGAGCAAATGATTAGAAACTCGAGAATGATGAAATACAGCGCCACCACGATTAACGCATCCGGCGCAGAGAGCTTGTGGGCGACATAAAACAGCGCAGCGAACACTCCGATCGCCATGAATAAGGTATTCACGACCAGCGTCCCGGCGAGGCCCAGAAATTTCCCGACGATGAATTCCCAGCGGCGCACCGGGCGTGAAAGAACCGTGTATAGCGTGCGCTTCTCGATCTCCTTCGAAACCAGCCCGATCCCGATAAAGATCGCAATCACGACCCCAAACAGCGAGACGGCCGTGAGTCCCAAATTCACCACAACCAGCCGTTCAATCTCAATCGAGATCTCACCGACCAGAATCGCAGCTCCCGAGATCAGCACCGCAAACGCGATCAGGTTGTAGAGCACGCGGTCGCGCACCGCTTCGCGGAACGTATTTGACGCGATATGAAGAATACGGGAATTCATACCAGAGTCCCCGCCGTTGTCTCAGAGTGTTGTAACTTCTCGACAAAATAGCTCTCCAGCGAAGTGCGCAATGGCGTGATCGAAACGAGTCGCATCCTCTCGCGGCGCAGCGCGTCAATCGCGGCGTCCTGCTGCCGTTCTGAAAGCACTCCGCGCACCGTCTCGCCGCTCACATGGCATTCCACGCCCAATGCTTTCATCGACGCCGGCACGACCGTCCCCTGCCAGATGATTTCCACTTTGCCCTGCACGGTCGACGTCAGCTCCTCAATCGTTCCCACGCCTCGTAATTCGCCTTTGTGAATGATCGCTACCCGGTCGCACAGAGCTTCAGCATCGGAGAGGATGTGGGTCGAGAAAAATACCGTCTTGCCTCGCTGCTTGAGTTGCTCCATCAGGTCGCGTACTTCCCGCCGCCCCAGGGGGTCCAGCCCCGACATCGGTTCATCGAAGAAAACTAACCGCGGATCGTGCAGGATCGCCTGTGCGATGCCCGCTCGCTGCAGCATCCCTTTAGAAAACTTGCGCAGTTGAACGCCCTTAACATCGGTGAGCCCAACCTGCTGTAAGACTTCCTCGATCCGATGCTTCCGGTCTATTGCGGGAACTCCCGAGAGCTGTCCGTAATAGTTGAGCAGTTCATGCGCGGTGAGGTAGTCGTAAAAGTAGGGCTGCTCTGGAAGAAATCCGATCTGCGCCTTGACGGAAGGTTCTGTCCATTCCTGTCCGAGGATGCGCGCCGTCCCGCTGGTCGGGAAAACTAGGCCCATCAACATTTTCAGCGTGGTGGTTTTGCCCGCTCCATTCGGTCCGAGAAAGCCGAAAATCTCTCCCGTTTCAACCGTCAGATGAAGAGGCTTCAGCGCGCGTTTCGGCCGCTTGCGCCAAAAACCAACCATGTAGGTTTTTTCGAGTCCCAGAATCTCAATTGCAGGCATGGTCAAGAACGATGTCACTCACCGAAGAAAATCTAAGATTCATTATATGCAAAGATGCACCTTCTTCAGCTTGCGGCCACGTTACGGGAGTCATGCCGGCGGCCGCCTTTGTTGCCCTAGTTCGCCAGGAACCACTGTGCTTTGTCCTGTGCCTCCGTCCAGTTTTTCGAGACGCGCTGCGCATTCGCAAACGCGGCATCTGCCTTATCCTGCTCTCCTGACTTTTTCAGCGCAGTCGCCAGCAGCAGATAATCAAAGTCGCTTGGATCGGCTTCAATGGTCCGGGAGAAGTATTGCGCCGCAGTCGAAAAATCGTGTTCCCGGTACGAAAGCAGTCCCAGTCCCATCAACGCATATGGGTCACGCGGTTCGATCTGGAGTGCCCGCCGGTAGTTTTCTCTTGCTTCTGCCGGCTTGCCCAGCTGGGTGTACCCGATGCCCAGAACCCGAAACGCCATCTCCCGCGCAAGAGGATCATTTGTGCCCTGCACTACGCGCTCTGCATCTGCCATCGCCCCCGCAATGTGAGAGTGCCGCAACTCGTAGTCGGCGAAATAGACTACTTGCGTCAGCGGGTAGGTGTGGAGGTTCTCAGCTTTTATGTACTCCGCAATGGCTTCTTCATGCCGGTTTTCAAGCGTCAGAATCCCCGCCAAATAGCTGTGCGCCATGAAATTATTGTCGTTCAACGATAGGGCATATCGCCAAAGAGTCTCGCTATCGTGCCAGTAAGACACCTGCCGCACGGTCAGTGCGCCAGATCCTACGATCACCGCACATGCGGGAATCGCTACCCAGCGGTTGGAGATTTGCCAATCCTTCGCGAATTCCGCGATGCTCCAGGTTGCGATCCAAAACAGACCAATGTATGGGATGTAGGCGTAGCGGTCCGCCATTGCCTGATCCCCAACCTGCACAATTCCGATCATCGGCACCATAACACCAAGAAACCACAGCCATCCCACCACGAGATATCGCTTTCGGGCAGCCAACACAAAAATCGTGACCAGAATGAGGAATGCGCCTGCCGAAAGGCTCGGCCACAACGGAATCGTATTACCTGGATGCGGATATGCGGGCGAAAGCCTGAACGGCCAGAAAGCATGTCCGATATACCTCGTGTAGGCAACTACAGCATTCTCCAGCCGGGCGCGAAAGGTATACGCCATGGCGCTGCTGACCGCCTTGTGCTGCGCGCGCATCGTAATCAGCGCATCTGCGGCTGCCAACACGAACAGCGGCACCTTCTCCAGTACGAGCGAGCCGAACGACGCCCGCGCATAGCGCGAAACGCCATCCTCGCGCGATCCGAACCTTTGCAGCGGCCAGTAGTCCCACAACAACAGCACGCACGGCAGCGTGATCACCTGTGGTTTGGCCATTAACCCGAGTGCGAATAGCACGAACACCCAGCTGTATCGCCTGACCGAGCGGCGTTGGGCATACCAGCCATACGCGATCATCGCCAGCAGGAAAAACACCATGCTGAGCACGTTCTTGCGCTCCGCGGCCCAGGCTACCGACTCAACATTGACCGGATGCAGCGCAAAGAGAGCCGCAACAACGAAGCTGCGCCACGGAAACCCCGTCGCGCGCTCCAGCAGCAGGAATAAAAGCACGGCATTCAGAGCGTGGAACAGCACGCTCATGTAGTGGTGCCCTGCAGTATTTTTGCCGAACAGTTCCCAGTCCAGCGCATGCGAAAGCCACGTCAGGGGATGCCAGTTGCCGTGGCTTTCCGCGCCGTGAAATGCCCAGGCAATGTTCGACCAGGTGAGACCGCCCTGCACGCGGAGGTTTTCGGTGACGTAATCCTGGTCGTCGTAGTTGATGAAGCCGTTGTGCAGCACCG
>Ga0070735_10000296_pt1 | contig 59048 bp, 43 predicted proteins | sample Coa_R1_FD_66443 | JGI IMG/M metagenome (GOLD analysis project Ga0070735, IMG submission 66443) | Surface soil microbial communities from Centralia Pennsylvania, which are recovering from an underground coalmine fire - Coalmine... | ecosystem: Environmental > Terrestrial > Soil > Unclassified ... | reverse complement strand
GATACAGTCTGCAAGCCAACCGTAAAACTAAGGAAGGCGGCAGCCACATGGATCGGGACGCTCAGTTTCACTACATTAATGATCAGAACAGCTTGAATCATTTATTTATGCACAAAGCCTTAGTAGTTAGTATTTAGCAAAACCAAACCCAAAGCCGTTACCTAGCATTCTTTCAACAATCATGAGTATTTCGGCCCAGGGACGTATCGGCGAGACTCGCCGCGCCCTTGCGTCTTTGCCGCCTTTGGCTGTGGCTGGATCGTAGTAGGGCCGGTTCAAGACGCAGCGGGGGCGGCTGCGGGCCACTCCACGTTTCTTTAATCTTTAGTTATTTTTTTGCGGCTTGACGCGCTGCCGGACCTGCCCCCTCACGCTTTATGGAAGCACATAGGGATCCCTCCCTGCCGGTCGGGATAAACTCAAGCGCTACCGCGCTACGGACTACGGTCGGAGACTACTGTTAGCGTGGCTAGTTTCTCGGCCAGGTCCTGGGTCAGGGCGCCGGGTTGGAAGCGCCAGCCCCAATTGCCATCGGGATGCGAGGGGATGTTCATGCGGGAGTCGCTGTCCAGCCCCAAGATATCTTGAAGTGGGACGATGGCCGAGTCGGCCACGGACGCGAGGGCTGCGCGGATGAAGGCCCAGTGGATTCCATCCCTGGCTTCGCCGATATAGGCTATGGCAAAACGTTTTTCCTGTTCGCTGGCTGCGGATTTCCACCAGCCCACCGTGGTGTCATTATCATGGGTGCCCGTATAGACGACGCAGTTCGGCACAAAGCGGTGCGGCAGATAGATGTGAGCGCCCGGATTATCAAATCCAAATTGCAGGACCTTCATGCCGGGAACGCCCAGGCGGTCGCGCAAAGCGTAGACTTCCGGGGTGATCATACCCAGATCCTCGGCAATAAAGGGAAGATCGCCGAGACGGGCGCGCAGGGTGTTGAACAGATCGTCTCCGGGGCCTTTGACCCAGCGTCCGTGGACTGCTGTTGGCTCGGAGGCTGGGATTTCCCAGTAGCTCTCAAAGCCGCGAAAATGATCGAGCCGGACAATATCGCAGGTCTGGAGCGCCCAGGACATGCGCTGCACCCACCAGTCATAGTTGGTTGCCTTGCATACGTTCCAGCGATACAGGGGATTGCCCCAACGCTGGCCGGTGGCGCTGAAGGCGTCCGGGGGAACTCCGGCTACGTGGGTCGGCTGTAAATCTTCATCCAGATAGAAAATTTCAGGATGCCGCCACACCTCGGCGCTATCGTAGTTCACAAAGATGGCCACATCGCCGATGACTTTGATTCCGCGCCGGCGGCAATACTGGCGAAGGGCGCGCCATTGATCAAAAAATGCAAACTGGATTACCCGCTCCACTTCCAACTGGCGCTGGTACTCCAGGCCGAATTTGTGCAGGGCTTGAGGTTCACGGCGCGCAAGCTCCCCGGGCCAAGCGCTCCAAGCGGCGCCCTGGTGGACTTCCCGAATTACTTCAAAGAGAACAAAATCTTCCAGCCACCAGGCATTTTCCTGCTTGAAATCGTCAAAGTTTTTGCGGCCTCCAGCGCGCCCATCGAGAAAATTCTGAGACGCCTGGCGAAGCAGAGGCATCCTGGCGGCTTTAACTGCGTCAAAATCGACTCTGCCGGCGATGGAAGATGGCTTCAAACCGTCCCTGGTGATCCATCCATGCTCGGCCAGGCGCTCAAGGCTGATGAGCAGAGGATTTCCGGCGAAGGCGGAGATTGCAGAATACGGTGAGTTGCCCAAACCCGGAGGAGAGAGCGGAAGGATCTGCCACAACCCTTGCTTCGCCTGGGCGAGAAAATCCAGGAAGGCATAGGCTTGAGGACCAAAATCACCGATGCCGCCTGGTGACGGCAGCGAGGTGGGATGAAGGAGGATTCCGGAGGAGCGCATAAGAGCAGTAGTTAGTATTTAGTAGTTAGTAATTAGCTGAAACAGGTTCGCTTCGGGCTTCTTCGAAATGCACTCTCGGAACGGAAAACTAGAAGCTATCTCATCGATGTATATCCAGCATACAGAGTTGCCCTCAGGGGCCAAAGCCCCCAGAGTTGGAAATATCATCCTTTGTGGGCGCTAACCCGCTGGCCATTCGACTTCGCTCAGGGCAGGCTCTGCAGCAGCAACGAATAGAGCCCTGTTTTCGCGGGTTCTAGAGAGCCCGCTCCCCGGACTGAAGTCCGGAAGCCTACACCCCTTTGAGCACGCTCTCGCCTAGCTTCTTCTTTTGCCCAGGTTGCCTAGCTCGTTCTTATTAATTTTGAGCTTGCCTTCTTTTTCCATGCGATCGTTGAGGCTGCTCATGAACAACTGCATGACTTCCTGGCGCTTCTGTCCGGCCAACTGTTCGCGGAGATTATCTTTGGCTTTGGCGAATTCATCCGCGGTCAAGGAAGGTTCCTGACGGTCTGTGACCTCGAGCACCAGGCCATTGCGTCCGGTGTGCAATGGTCCGCTGATCTCGCCCGGTTTGAGGGTGAAGGCCACACTGGCCGATCCGCTCATGGGACCCACATCCGGGACCTGAGCGCTGCGCGCCACCAGATCACTGCTCTTGACGGTGGCGCCCAGTTCCTTGGCTGCCTTGTGCAGATCGTGCCCGGCATGGGCGCGGTCTGAGAGTTCGGTTGTCTTCTGGCTGAGGAGAGTGCTGGCGCGCTCGGCTTTGAAGTCAGTGGTTACACGATCTTTGAACTCCTCAAAAGAAGGCGTGCGAGGGGGAATGATCTTCGACACTTGAAAGATCACCGCACCCTGGGGAGTGCGGGTAGACTGGACACCAGATTTCTGGTCGGCGGTGAAGATATCATTCATCAGCTCGGGAGATGCGCCTACGCCGGGCAAGGCATCTGTCCTAGCGACCGGATTGGTCTCAATGACCTGAGTTTCGTATTGGGCTGCAGCTTTATCCAGTGAGGTTTTGCGGGCGTCCGCTTCCGCCGAGGTTGCCATTTGCTCCAGCACGGCAGCCACCTTCTGGCGCTTCAGGCTCTGTTCGATGGAATCCTTTACTTCAGCCAGCGTCTTTACGTGGGCAACTTCCTTATCCTCAGTTTGAATAATGTGGAAGCCATAACTGGTCCGCACCAGGTCACTGATCTGCCCTTTATCCATGGAGAATGCGGCCTTCTCAAATTCGGGCACGGTTTGACCTTTGACGATCCAATCCAGTTCCCCGCCCTGCCCCTTGCTGCCCGGATCATCAGAGTTCTTTTTGGCGAGATCGGCAAAATCTCCGCCGGCCTTGATCTGCTTGAGGATGTCAGCCGCCTTGGCGCGGGCTGCGTCTACACCTTTCTGGTCAACCTTGCCGTCGGGGCCGGGTTTGGGTGTTTGGATGAGGATGTGACGAACCTTGACCCTGTCAGGCGTGCGATACGAGTCCAGATGGCTGCGATAATACTGTTCAACGTCCGCAGGCGTTACCGCTGCTTTATCCTCTACCTGCTTTTGGCTAATCAGGAAATAACGCACCTGGCGTTTTTCCGGAATGCCATTCTGATAGCGAGTCTTGTTGGCGTCGTAATAGGTCTTGAGTTCAGCCTCAGTCGGGTTGATCTGTTTCTGCACGTCGTCCATGCTGATGATGGCGTAATCAAACTTGACCTTGGTGTTCTGTTCTCGATAGGCCTTTTCAATCTCTGAGGGCGATACGGTAACGCCCGCGGTGACGGCGGTAAGCAGTTTGGTGGCGAGAAGCTGGTCGCGCAACCCTTTCTCAAAGGCATCCGTGGTGAGGCCGTTTTCTCGCAGCAGATCCTCATACTGCTGCTGGCCAATCCACTTTCCGCCGGGGAAAAAAGTTTCGCCCATGGCCCCGTGCTGTAACTCGTCGCGGATCTCCTGATCGGAGACGCTGAGTCCCATGCGACCGGCTTCATATTGCAGCTCGGCTTCCTGGATGAGCTGTGGCATAACCTGCTGCACTACGAAAGGCAGGGCCGCATCCGGATACCTTTGCTGGCGCAGAATCCTTTGGGCCGCTTGCTGAACTTGATCGTTGGTGATTTCGTGTCCGGCCACGCTGGCGACTACACCGCCGCGGTCAACGGTGACCCCGCTCATGAACCCGGGAATGAGATAGGTAACCATGGACCCGCAAATTACCAATAGCAGTCCGCCCAATAAATATTTTGTGACTTTGTTGCCACTCTGTAAAAACCTGATCATGTTAGGGAAAACCTTCCGTTCACCATTATATAGAAAGCCTTAGGGGACAGGTTACCCGCCACGGCGGGCTTTCAGCAGGTCACCGGTTACAGGGAAAGAGCAAAAGGCAACACCGACCACGGACACGCATGCATTGTGTTTCAGGGCATCCGCCCCGGGGCATTCCTTATGAGGCAGGGTTCCCTCCCCTTCGGCAGGCTCAGGGCTCGGGATAAACTACAAGAAGCCTAGACCAAATCTGCTTTATAATCCCCGGCTTAATAACCTTTAACTCCGAGGTCTCCTCTCATGAAGCGCAGCGCTCTTGCTCTTGTTTTGGGCCTCTGTCTGTTTGTTGGACAGGGTCTCGGCCAATCCGGCCCTTGCACCACCGGCGATGATGCCGAGTACACGAAAAAGATCAAAGAGTACACCACTGAATCTTTTTTCAGCACGGAGCTTGTGGACCACCTGCCTTCCAGCTCGTGCGTGCCGGCGCCGGACGCATTTCTTCACCACATTGTTGGAGCGCCGGACGTGTTGGATTACACCAAGGACATTAACGGCTACATGCGGCTGCTGGCCAGCAAGAGTCCGAGGGTCAAGGTATTCAGCATTGGCACTTCAGAAGAAGGACGCGAGATGCTGGCGGTGTTTGTTACGGATGAAGAGAATCTGGCGAAGCTGGATCGCTACAGGGAGATCACGGCCAAGCTTGCCGATCCGCGGGGCTTGAGTGAAGCCGAGGCGCAGAAGCTCATCAACGAAGGCAAGCCGATTTACTGGGCGGACGGGAGCATCCACTCGCCGGAAACCGGCGCGCCGGAGATGCTGATGGAGCTGGCTTACCGGCTGGCGGTGGAGGAGACGCCGTTCATCCAGAAGATACGGAAAGATGCCATCGTGATGATCACGCCTATCGTAGAGGTGGACGGCCACGACCGCGAGGTGGACATCTACATGCACCACAAGAAGCACCCGAAAGATGCGCCCTATCCGCTGATCTGGTGGGGGCACTACGTGGCGCACGACAACAATCGCGACAACCTGGGGATCGGCCTGGCGCTTTCCCGGAATATGCTCAAGACGTTTCTGGATTGGCATCCCACGGTGATGCACGATCTGCACGAATCGGTGCCGTATCTCTACATCATGACCGGAACCGGGCCATACAACGCGTGGCTGGACCCGATTGTGATCAACGAGTGGCAGCAGATGGCGTATTACGAAATTGAGGAGATGACCAAGCGGGGCGTGATTGGCGTGTGGACGCACGGATTTTATGATGGCTGGGCGCCGAATTACCTGCTCTCCATTGCCAACAACCACAATGCTATTGGAAGGTTTTATGAGACGTTCGGCAACGGAGGCGCTGATACACGGGTGCGCACACTGCGCCCGGCGGACACGAACCGCGAATGGTTCCGGCCCAATCCTCCGCTGCCCAAGGTGAAATGGTCTGCCCGCGACAACATCAACATGCAGGAGAGCGCCATTCTTTTTGGCATGAACAATCTGGCCAGCAACGGCCAGCAGTTTCTCAACAATTTTTATCTCAAGAGCAAACGCGCCATAGAAAAAGGCCGGAAAGAAGGACCGGCGGCGTGGGCCTTCCCGGCTGACGATGCGCGTCCGGCGGAGCAGGCCGCATTTCTGAATCTTCTGGAAGTGCAGGGCGTGGAGGTGCATCGCACAAGCAAAGAAATCCGCATCCCGGCTTTGGCGGATCGCGACGCTGCGTCTTCAGAGAAAAAGCCGGCGAGGAGCGGCAAGGCTCCTGATGCATCCGAAGAAAAGAAGCCGCGAGAGACTGTGATTCCCGCGGGCAGTTACGTTGTGCGCATGGACCAGCCTTACAGCCGGCTGGCAGACATGGTGCTGGATACGCAGTACTACAGTTCCAGGGACCCGCGTTCGTATGACGATACGGGCTGGACCCTGGGGGCCCTAAGAAACATCAAGGCTGTGCGCATCACGGAGACTTCAGTGCTGGATGCGCCGATGCAAAAGATGGGAAAGATTGAGGCGGCGGGCGGGGTTGCCGGTCAGGGAAAGATTTACCTGATTGATCACAACACGGACAACACGCTGGCGACTTTCCGTTTCCGCCTGACCAACGTTGCCATGGAGGCGGCGGAAGAGCCGTTCGAGGCCGATGGGTTGAAGTTCAAGGCTGGAAGCTTTGTGATTCGCAGCGGCGATCACGCTGAACTGGACCGCGTAGCCAAAGAATTGGGAATTAAAGTTCATGCTACCAATGCCGGTCTGAGTGTGGCGACCCATCCGCTGGCCGCGCCACGGGTGGCCATTATCCACAACTGGCAAAACACGCAGAACGATGGCTGGTTCCGCATTGCCTTTGAGGAACTCAAGGTCCCTTACACCTATGTGGCGGACACAAAGCTACGCGAGACGGCCAATCTCAGGTCGCAATTCGACGTAATTATCCTGCCGCCCATGGGCGGCGCGGGACCTGCTGGGCTGAGCGCCATGGTGCGTGGACTGCCGATGCGCGGCAATCCGATGCCATGGAAGAACACGGAGGAGACTCCGAACATGGTTGCGCCGGGCCTGGACAGCGCCGAGGACATTCGCGGCGGCCTGGGCTATAGCGGCCTGGCCCACCTGGAAGAGTTTGTGCGTGAAGGAGGGCTGCTGATCGCCGTCCAGACGAGCGCAGCCCTGCCGGTTGCGGCAGGCATGACGGAGATGGTGAATGTCTCCGATGCGCGCACCATGCAGGCTCCGGGAAGCGTTCTGCTTTCCAGCGTGGATGATAAGAAGAGCCCCATTGCTTACGGTTATGACGATCAGATCTACGTCTATTTCCGCCAGGGTCCGGTGATCACGATTGGCGGCATTGGCGGAGGCGGTGGTGGAGGAGGGCCGGCGGGCGAAGAGGCTGGGCGCTCCAGCGGACGCGGCACGGCGAGTGATCCTGATGTGATTCAAGGCCGGGGATACATGGCTCCGGAGAAGCCGGTGAAGCGCAGTCCGCGCGAGCAGGAGCTCTACGTTCCTGAGGATCTGAGCGAGATTGCGCGCTGGGCGCTTCCTCCGCGCGATGAGCAGCCGCGCGTGGTGCTGCGCTTTGCCGCGGAGAAGGAACTGCTCTTGAGCGGCATGATTACCGGTGGAACAGAGATTGCACAAAAGCCGGCTGTGGTGGACGTCCCCCATGGCAAAGGCCATGTAGTTTTGTTCGCGAATAATCCCATGTGGCGCAACGAAACTATGGGCAGCTTCTTCCTGGTGTTCAACGCCATCATGAATTTTGACCATTTGAATGCGGGGCGATCTGCATCGCCGTCACCGGCGGCTACGGCGGCGGATAGCGGAGAGGAAGAGTGACGGAATTTGGTAATTGGGTAAGTTGGTAAGTTGGTAATTGAAAGTCAAAACCATAATCCAAACCTTCACCACAGGGGCCACTGATTGGATCGTCGGTTCATCGGGTCATCTGTTGTGGGTTCGACCAGTATTTTTCTTTTTCGGCATTCAGAAAAGTAGAATGTTATCTGGGATTTTGACTCTAAGCTTATGAACATCGACACTGAGATATTGAGCTTGTGTGACGAAGCTCGCGAGGTATTCGTAAACGCGTTGGTGGATCCGCCGGCACCGAATGACGCGTTGCGAGCGGCTGCGGAGCGTTACATAAAGCATGTGCACGGAACCGGTTCGAGCGAGTGTGACAGAGGTCAGATCAATACATCCAGGTGAGAATGCCTAACGACTGTGTGGCAGCTTGGACGGCGTTGGGGTCTCTCGGCTCCGCCCGCCGCGGCGGGCTGCGCTCGGGGTGGCAGGGTATAAAGGATTTCGAAAAAAAACTCGCTGATTCAAATCCGCAGAGGGCGCTCGGTCCAGGCTACATCCCAGTAGCGGCCGAATTTGCGGCCGTTTTCGGTGAATACGCCTACCAGTTGGAACCCAAATCTTTGATGCAGGGCCGCTGAAGCGGGATTGGGTAGGGTGTATCCGGCTACGATGCGGCGGATGTCCTCACCGGCAATGGCTTCGAACAAGGCGGAATAAAGGCGGCTGCCAATCCCCTTGCACATGGCATGTGGACAGCAATAAATTGTGGTTTCTACAGTGGTATCGTATGCGGCTTTCGCGCGGAAGCGCATGGTACCCGCATAGCCCAGCACAAGATCATTTTCTTCCGCCACCAGCAACCGGTAACGCCCGGTGAGCCCAAATTGCTCAAACCACCGCGCTCGGGACTCAACGCTTTTTGGCTCCAGATCAAAGGTGATGGGCGAGTTAGCTACATAGTAATTGTAGATTTCAGTCAGGCGTGGAAGGTCAGTGTACAGGGCAGGACGGATGCGCATGTCAGACACGCCTTTTATTCCAACCATTATGTTCCCGTGGCGACGACGGCAAGATGGTCCCGCAGAGGATTTGGTAATTGGGTAAGTTAGTGAGTTGGTAATTGAAAGTCAAAAGCGACCGTTCCCTCCCCGTCGCAAGCTCAGGGTTCGGGATGAACTCATTGCTTGCATTACAGAAATCTAGTCTGCTCCCAGCGCGTCCGACGCGGCCTGAACGGAATACGCCGCGGCTTCGCCGTAATAGCCTTCTTCGCCGTGCTGCGAGAGATCGAGGCCCTGGATTTCATGCTCTTCTGAAACCCGGAGCCCGATTACAGAGTCCACGAATTTGAGAATCAGGAAGGTGCCTGCCGCAGCCAGGGCCCAGGCAATCAGCACACCGATAGACTGATTGAATAACTGGCGCAGGTTTCCTTCCAATGCGCCGGATGGCAAGATATTTCCCTGCGCATCTTTGAAGATCGGATTAATAGCGCGCAGGGCAAAGACTCCGGTCAGCAGCGCACCGATGGTCCCGCCTGCGCCGTGCACTCCGAAGGCATCCAGCGAGTCATCGTATCCAAAGCGCGTCTTTACGTGGGCCACCATCAGGTAGCAGAAGACTCCAGCGATGAGCCCAATCGCCAGCGCGGCGACAGGACTCACAAATCCCGATGCGGGGGTAATGGCAACGAGTCCGGCAACTGCGCCGGAGATCGCTCCGAGGGCGCTGGGCTTTCCGTTACGGAACCACTCCGCTCCTCCCCAACCGATGACCGCTGCCGCCGCCGCGAGATGCGTGGCTACAAAAGCGCTCGTGGCCAGGCCGCCCGCACCGAGCGCGCTGCCGGAGTTGAAGCCGAACCATCCTACCCACAGCAGGCATGCGCCAATAAAGCTCAGAACCATGCTGTGCGGCGGCATTGGTTCTTTGGGATAGCCAACACGACGTCCCAGATACAGGCAACAGACCAGCGCGGAGACCCCGGACGTAATGTGGACGACGGTGCCGCCGGCAAAATCAAGAGTGGGAAACCGGCCGCCCAGACTGGCATTCAGGAGACCGCCCTTCCCCCAGACCATGTGGGCCATAGGCGCGTAAACCAGCAGCGACCAGAGCGACATAAAGAGCACCATGGCGCTGAATTTCATACGCTCGGCGAACGCTCCGGTGATCAGCGCCGGAGTGATGATGGCAAACATCAACTGGAAGATCATGAAGGTCTGCAAGGGGATGGTGCCGGAGTAGTCCGGGTCAGGCTGCGTTCCAACTCCATGGAGGAAGAAATGCTGCACGCCGCCGATAAATGAAGTGCCGGAACCAAACGAAAGGCTGTATCCGACGATCGCCCACAGGACGGTGACAACGGCCATCATGGTAAAGCTCTGCATCATGGTGGCGAGCACGTTTTTCCGGCGCACCAATCCGCCATAGAAAAGCGCCAGCCCAGGCCCGGTCATCATGAGCACCAGGGCGGAGCTGGTAAGCATCCAGGAGTTGTCGGCAGAGCTTTTGGCGTCCGTAACCGCCTGCTCCAGCCTGGCGATGCGGTCTGCATCAGCAGGAGCGGCCTGCGCCAGCGCCGCATGAGCTGCACAACCAAAAAATAAGACTGCCAACAGAATCGTGAGTGCGCGTTTCCCTGAGTCCATGTTTGTCACCGTGGTTCCTACTGTAGCCACGGCGCACAAACAGAGGGAAATTGAAAATTTTTCTAGCCGCGATTAGCAAATGTTATCGACCGGCAGAACTAATTTCAGGCGATTGGCATGATCAGCGATTCGGCAAGATGACCGCTCTGAGGATTTGGTAATTGGGTAATCTGGTAATCGGGTAATTGAAGATCAAAAGCAAACCTTACCCATAAAGGACACAAAGTAAAACCGAGGACACAAAGGAATATGGGAAGTGATCAGGGAAGAATCCCCCGGTTCTGCCGGTGGCAGGTTACCAGGGGATTCTTCCCCCTTAAACCTAAGATCAATTGCCTCCTGAAGCGACCTTTACTTCCGGCTTCTTCTGTATCTCATCCTTCAAGACCTCGACGGCCTTTTCAAGCTGGGCGTCGCGGCCAGCCAGAAAGTCTGCTGGAGTGTTGTCTACGGCCACATCGGGCGGAACACCATAATTTTCCAGGTTGTATCCCTTCACGTTCCACAGCCCGGTTGCGGGCGTGCGGATGGTGGAACCATCCAGCAGGCGGTAGGCTCCGGTTCCGATGACGGCTCCATATGTGGTAGTGCCCACGACCTTGCCGAGACCCAGCGTGCGGAAGCCGTCCGGAAAGACCTCGGCATCGCTGGTGGAGCGCTCGTTTTCCATGACGACCATGGGACCGAAGAAGGCCTGCTGCGGGCGCGTGATCTGCACGGAGTCACGGGCACGCGTGACCTGATACTGGCGCTGACTCAGAATTTCCAGTAATTCCTGGTCGATTCCGCCGCCGGGATTGAAGCGCTGATCGATAATCAGGGCTTTTTTGTTGTGGTTTTCCACCAGGTCGCGCTCGAACTGCCGGAGAGAGGGTGCATCCATGGACCGGATATGCAGGTAGCCGATCTCGCCGTGCGACGCCTTGTCCACGATCTCCCGGCGCTGCTGCACCCAGCGCTTGTATTGCAGAGTGGTATAAGCGGCGTTGCTGGCAGGCTGTACTTTGGCAAGCCATGCGCCTTCAGCACTGGGTTTGGAGTTTACCATGAACTCGATCTTCTCGCCCCGAACGGCAGTGAGATATTTCCAATAGTTATCGCCTGCCTTAAGGGGATGGCCATCCACAGACAGGATGTAGTTTCCCACGCCGATCTGGACGTAATCCTTATCGGCGGGCCCATCCTTATAGATGTAGGAGACCTTGTAGTAGCCGGAAGAATCAGGCTCCAGTTCAAAGCCGGGATAACGGGTTTGCGCGATGTGGTCGCGCTCTTCCGGCCCTGGCGTAGCGCTGATGCCGGTGTGGGACGCATTCAGCTCGCCGATCATCTGGCTTACGATGTTGTGCATCTCCTCCTGGTCGGCCACGTATTCCATGAGAGGCTCATAGACAGCTTTAGCTTTGGCCCAATCGACGCCGTGCATCTGGGCATCGTAGAAGCGGTTCTTCATGACGCGCCAGCTCTCGTTGAAGACCTCTTTCCATTCCTCCCGATGGTCCACTTCGACCCTGGCGGTGAAGTTGATGCGGCGGCGCTCGAAGCCTCGCCCTGGGGCTCCAGCAGCAGCGGCGGGAGTGGCGCGGCCAGCGGCACCGGCTGCGGCCAGCGATCCTACATCAACGGAGTAAATGCCCTGGTTCTCGTGGAAGTAAATGGCGCGGCCATCTTTGGAGAATTTGACTGCGGTAATGGCGGCCCCGCCGGGACCTCCTCCGCCGCCGTCTTCTTCCTCACCTCGCGCGCTGTTGATGATGGTGGTGACCTGAGTTCCATCTTCAGGGACGATGTAAAGAGTGGCAGAGGGACGGCCATCGCGGTCAGCGATAGCGACAAATGCATAGAGCCTGCTATCGGGTGAAACGGCTACGGAGAGAATGTTGTCGCTCAAATGGGTTACCTGGTGCGAGCGACGGGTAATGCCGTCAAAGTCAATCTTGACTTCGGGCTTGGGCGCTTCGCCGCGGGCCTGGGCATTGCGCAGCCGGTCCAGCTTCTCAGCGGCCTGGGCCTGCTCTTCATCGTCGACACCACGATCGGATGGGTTCTTTTCCTCCTTAACCAGAGAGACGCTGTAAACCTGCACGAAGCTCTGCCGCAGCGTAGCGCTTCCGGCCTGGGCCAGTCCGGCGAGAAACAACAGCTTCTTGCCGTCCGGCGTCCAAACCGGGTTGACCTCGCTGAAGAGCAGGTCATCGTTGCCGACCGCGTGCTCCGTCCCTCCGGTGGATGCTATGACGTAGACATGGGGCCGCAGATCGCGATCGAGCTTGGCAAACGCCACCCATTTGCCATCGGGCGAAAACCGGGCGCCCTGAATATTGCCAGCCTCGCCGGTAGCGATGGTTGTGGTCTTGTCCGCGTCCACATCAAAGCGGTAGAGCTTGTGGTCAGAGCCGGAATAGATCAGCGACTTGGAGTCCGGCGCCCACTGGATATTTTGCTTTTCTGCGTCCGAATCAGAGATCTTCCTGAGTCCGGTACTATCTTCATGCGCCATCCAGACTTCATCGCGACCGGATTTATCGGAGACAAAGGCAATCCATTTCCCATCGGGCGACCATGAAGGAGCAGTCTCGCGGGAGAAAGATTGCGTTACGCGTTGGATGTCGCCTCTATCTGTAGCAATAGAAAAAATCTCGCCATGGACGGAAATGGCGGCGCGCTTGCTGCTCGGGGAAAGATCGTAGCTATCCGCATCGTTGTGGACGGTGATGGTTTCCACGGAATTTTCTTTGTCGTCCGAGGCAATGTTGATGGGGATCGGCGTGCTCTTGCCGGTGGCTGCATCCAGCTTCCACAGCTTGAAGTCCTCCTCATAGACAATGGTCTTGCCATCACTGGAGATTGAAGGAAAGAACAGCCGGCCGCTGGTGTGATGCGTGACCTGGACGGCATGGCCGCCATTCGCCGGAATCTTCCAGATGTTGTTGATGCTCTTCAATACTTCCCTGCTTCCGGGCTTGATGTGGCTTTCATCAGGAAGGCGGTCAGAGACGAAATAGATGGAGCCATCCGCGCCATACATGGGCCAGAAGCAGTTACCCTTGTAGTCACCATCCGTCAGATGGGTGTATTTCTTCGCCTTCACGTCCATGACCCAGAGATCGGCGGCATAGCTCCCGCGATAGTGCTGGCGCCACCAGACCATGGGATGGCGGTTGAAGACAAATTTGCTTCCGTCCGGGGAGTAGCTGCCCCAATATCCCCAATCGGTGGAGACAGGCTGCTCCAGGCCGCCATCAATGGATACCTCATAAAGGTTGGGAATGCCGGGATACATGAGGCCGCGTGAAGATTGAAAGAGCACCTTCCTGCTATCCGGCGTCCACCCCACAACGGTGTCATTGGCCGCGTGAAAAGTGAGCTGTTTTGCCGGACCGCCTTCGGCGGGAACAAGAAAGACATCGTAATTGCCGTAGCGGTTGGAAGAGAAGGCAATCCATTTGCCGTCGGGCGAAAAACGCGGATAGACGTCACGCGCTTTGTGGACGGTAATGCGCTGCACGTTGCTGCCATCTTCATTGGCAACCCAGATGTCACCCAGGTAGCTGAAGGTGATCTTTCCATTGTGATAGCTGGGATGGCGCAGCAGCTTTACTTCGGCTACAGACCATGCACTCAAAAGGAAAATCAGGGTGATGATGAATTTTTTCACGGCGGACCTCCTCAAAGGGGGCGGGACCGTAAGCGGTGGATTGAAAAGTCGGGTCCCGGCGGTCTGAAAGTATATGATACTCAGACTTATTTCTGTGGCCCATAAAAAGGAGTTCATCCATGGACGCTCTCTTGCAGGACATTCGCTATGGCATGCGGCAGCTTCTCAAGTCGCCCGGTTTTGCGTTGCTGGCGGTTTTCACGCTGGCGCTGGGCATCGGCGCCAATACTGCCATGTTCACGGTGGTGGAGAGCGTGCTGCTTCGTTCGCTGCAGTACGCGAATTCCGACCAGATCGTCAACATTGGTCCCGGCGGCCAGAACGGGGCCGATACCGGGTTCGCTTCAACTTCATGGCTGAACTACCGCGATGTGCGCGACCAGGCCCAGACCCTGGCCACAGCCGCGGGTTACTCAGAAGATGTTGGCGTGGTGCAGGGGCATGAAGGCTCGGTTAGCGTGGTCACGCCGGGGGTGACGCCCAATCTGTTCCCGCTGCTCGGAGTCCAGCCGCTGCTGGGCCGGACTTTCTCTGTAGACGAGGGTAAAACGGGTGGCCCGCTGGTGGTTCTGCTCTCGGAAAACTTATGGCGACAGGCCTTTGGCGCCGATCCGCAAATTGTCGGCCGCACCATCCGCGTGAATGCACAGCCACGCATTGTGGTCGGGGTGATGCCACATAGCTTTCGCTTTCCGGAGTCCGTGGGGCCTGACCTGGCCAAAGGGCTGTGGCTGCCGCTGCAGCCAACTTCCGAGATGTTGAAGGAGCGCGGCTATCACTTCTTCTACATTGTCGGACGGATGAAGCCCGGAGTTACGCTGAGCCAGTTGCGGAGCGAGCTTGGCGCGATTGCTCAACGCATCAAGCAGGCCGATCCGAAATCCGCCAGCGATCTTTCGTTGACCGCGGCTTCTTACCAGCAAATTCTTACGGGAAATGTCCGGCCTGTCTTCATCGGATTGCTGATTGCCCTGGGGCTGGTGCTGCTGATCGCCTGCGCCAACGTGGCCAATCTACTGATCGCGCGCTGCCTGGGACGCCAGCAAGAGTTCGCGGTGCGCGCCGCGCTGGGCGCAGGACGCGTGCGACTGATGCGCCAACTCATCGTTGAAGGCGGATTGCTCAGCCTTGCCGGTTGCGTGGTTGGGCTGGGCCTGGCTGAGTTAGGGATTGCCGCCGTGCACAAGCTTCCGCCAGACACGATTCCGCGTGCGGAGGACATCGCCCTGCGCTGGACGGTAATCCTGGCCCTGGCCGTGATCGCCACACTCACCACGCTGCTCTCCTCGTTGCTCCCGGCATTGCTTGTGGCCCGCACAGATCCACAGCCGGCGCTGCAAGCAGCTTCACGCGGCATTGGTTCGCGTACGGTGCGAGGCAAGCTGAGTGGCTGGCTGGTCGCGGGCGAGGTCGCCTTATCCGCCCTGCTTTTGATCTCCGCCGGACTCCTGTTTCGCACGCTTTGGAACCTGGAACACGCGCGCCTGGGCTTTGACATCACGCGCGTGACCTCCTTCACTGTGCAGCCCGCTGACGCCGCAGGCTTCAGTAACATGACCGTTGCGAATGAGGGCCAGCAGGCTGCGCCCAATATCTCAACGTTGTCTTATCAGCCTCTGATCCAGCATATGCAGAGCCTGCCAGGCTTCCAGGATGCCGCACTTATCACCGCGCCACCTCTTTCCGGGATTGACATGAACAGCAGCTTCACCGTCACAGGAATATCCGAGGACTTGCAAAAGGGGTACTCGGCCAGACTCAGCGCCGTAAGTGGCGGCTATGCGCGGGTGATGAGCACGCCTATCGTGCATGGACGGATGATCAGTGAGGACGATACAGCGGCGGCCCCGTTCGTGATTGTTGTCAATGAGACACTAGCGCACAAGTATTTCCTGAACCAGGATCCCCTGGGTAAGCAGCTTAGCTTCGGCGGTAAAGACACTGGCATGCCCACGCCTTACACCATTGTCGGCGTGATTGGAGATCAGGTGGATCAATCGGTTTCAGCGCCGCCCAAACCCATGGTGCTGCTGCCGTACCAGCAGATCCCTACAACATCGCTCTTCTACCCGGCGCTGCTGAAAACTGTGGTCTACTTCGTGGTGAAGACGCGGACAGACGTTCCGGTCGCGCCGGCGGCCCGTGCAGTTTTCAAGCAAGTTGCCCCCGACTTCGCTCTGGACAACTTCCAGACCATGCAGGAGAGCCTGGCGCAGAACAACTTTAACGATCGCCTGGGACTTTATGTGATCGGCGCGTTTGCCGGGATGGCCGTGCTGATGGTGGTTGCGGGGCTGTATGGCGTTCTTGCCCAGTTGGTCAGCTATCGCCGGCGCGAGATAGGTGTCCGCCTTGCCCTGGGAGCTACGCGGCAGAGCATTGTGGGAATGGTCCTGCGCCAGGGATCGGTGCTGGTGATCGCGGGAATAGGCGCTGGAATCCTGCTCGCTCTGGCCGCGAACAAACTGGTTAAAGGCTTTTTGTATGGCGTGAAGCCCCTGGATGCCTGGACTTATTTCGCCGTGATGATAGCGCTTCTCCTTGTGGGAGCCATTGCCGCGGTGATACCGGCACGGCGCGCGGCGGCGGTTGAACCTATCCAGGCTTTGCGGGACGAATAGGTGCGGGCACAACCCTCTGAGGATTTCTACCTAAGGCGCTACTTCCCAGATTCCTGAACTCTGCTCCATGGTCAGGGGGTTACAATCCAACACACGAGAACGCTCTCACCCCTTTTGGGAAGGTCCAGCCATGACCGATATCGCTCGCCTGTTTCAAGCATTTGTTGCTCCTGCCATCTTCGTTTCCGCGATTGGCTTGTTGATTCTCTCGATTAATGTACGGCTTATGGGTATTGTGGGCCGCTTGCGGCAGTATGTGCATGCCAAGCATGACGCCGCGAAGAGTAACCGCATGCAAGAGGCGGAGGCCTACACGGCACAGATCGGTTTGATCGAGCAACGCGCGGAGATGATCCGGCGCTGCTTCCTTCTGGTGCTGATTTCTCTTGCCGGGACGATCCTATCCTGCCTGCTGCTGGGGCTCGGACTCTACTGGGCACAGGCCGCCGTTGCAGCCGTAATCCTTTTCGTTGTGGCCATGATGTGCCTGCTGGCGGGAACCTTCTACTACATCCGCGAGGTTATCGTCTCCCTGAGTTCAGTGCGCAATGAAGCACGGGATTCGCGATTCATGGACCTCGGCGCCCCGCCCGAGATTCGAGGCCAGGATCCGCTCTGAGGTAGTGTAACTATCCGTCCTCTGGTACGCTACATAGGTCTATGCGCCTTCATCAAACGCTGTTTTTCTTAGTTACTCTGGCTGTTTCCGCCTTTGCCCAAAACTCCAAACCTGTTGCCGAACGACTCGCGGCCCAGAACGCTCTTTTCGAAGAGCAGTATGAGTCCGATCTGCGGAACTTTCCCGAGCGCGCCACCTCTTTCGGCGACTATCGTTACAACGACAAGCTGGCCGAATACTCACTCAACGCGATTGCCCAGCGCCATAAGACTGACCGCGAATTCCTCAAGCGCCTTGAGGGCATCCGCAGCACCGGATTCTCTGACCAGGACCAGCTTTCGCACGACCTTCTGATTCGCGTCCTCCAGCAACGCATCGCCGACTTCAACCTGAAAGAGTACGAGATGCCGATCAACCAGCAGAATGGCATCCATACCGGCCTTGCGGACCTGCCGCTTTCCGTCCCGCTGGACTCGGTCAAGCACTATGAGGACTACATTGCGCGCCTGCACCAGATCCCGCGCGTGCTCAGCCAGGTCACTGAAGCTCTGCGCGCCGGCATGAAGGACAAGCTCATGCCCGTCCGGTTCCTGCTGGAGAAGCTGCCGGTCCAGTGCCAGGGAATAATCGACGCCAATCCTTTCCTCCTCCCGACCAAGAAGTATCCGGCGAGCATCTCCCCGGAGGACCAGCGGCGCCTGACGCAGCAGATCACGGACGCGATCAACAGCGATGTAGTACCCGCATACAAGACTTTCGCCGCCTTCCTCACCAAGGAATACGCTCCCCAGGGCCGCACCACGCTGGCCATTACCTCTCTGCCGGACGGCCAGAAGCGGTACCAGAATGACATCTACGGCCGCACGACAACACACATGACGGCGGATGAGATACACCAGCTTGGTCTCCGCGAAATTGAGCGCATCCAGGCGGAGATGACGGTTATTGCCAAGAAGCAGGGATTCTCCGATCTGGCTTCCTTCCGGGCGTCGCTTAAAACCAATTCCAAATACATTCCGAGTTCCGCAGACCAGATTCTGGACGACTTCCGCCACTACATTGAACAGATGGAGCCTAAGCTTCCGGAGCTCTTCACGCTGCTTCCCAAGTCGCCGGTTACGGTAGAAGCCATACCACCCTTCCAGTCCGCGGCCGCAACCCACTATGTGACAGGAACGCCGGACGGCAAGCGCCCCGGCCGCGTGGTGGTGGCCACGTCCAAGTTTGCTGAGCGGTCCATGATCGACGACGAGGCGGTGGCCTACCACGAAGGCGTCCCCGGACATCACATGCAACTATCAGTCCAGCAACAGCTCACGGGATTGCCCAAGTTTCGTCTGCATGGTCTGGGCTTCAACGCGTACACCGAAGGCTGGGCTTTGTACGCGGAGCAACTGGGCAAAGAGGTTGGTTTCTATCAGGACCCAGTCTCGGACTATGGACGCCTCTCCTCCGAACTCTTCCGGGCGGTGCGCCTGGTGGTGGACACGGGAATCCACGCAAAAGGATGGACGCGCGATCAGGTGGTGGAATTCTTCCGCAAGTCCGGCGCAGTGGACGAGCCCACTATCCAGTCTGAAACCGACCGCTACATTGCGTGGCCGGCACAAGCCCTGAGCTACAAGCTCGGCCAGCTCAAGTTCCGGGAACTTCGCGAGCGAGCCCAGAAAGCACTAGGGCCGAAGTTTGACATCCGCAGCTTCCACGATGAGATGCTCAATGGCGGAACGCTTCCGCTGGACCTGCTGGAAGCTCGCACAGACAAGTGGATTGCGGAACAGAAATCGAAGTGATGCGAAAGAGCAAACACCCGCCACGTAGACACAAAGAAAGCCAAGGGCAAATATGAGGGCGGAATGGGTGTAATCAAGTTTGAATATGACGTTCCGCTGGAGCGAACCATGGATTTCGAAGCTGTCTACCATGAAGCCTTGCAGCTTGATCTTCTGGAGAAGGAGGAAATGCGGGATGCTCCGGGATCAATCTTCGTGTGGATGTTTGTGGACGGAGAAGTTGCGGGAGAATCTTACGGCATTCCGCTGGCGAGGTGCGATGAGTCAATCCAGGGATTGGCAGGTTTAACTGAAAGCGAAACGAGAACAGGAATCTATTGCTACTCCAATACGATATTGCCAGCTTTCCAGAGGCAGGGATTAGGATCCATTCTGAAGGCCCACTGGCTGGGCATGGTTGCCGGCAACGGGTTTGATGTTGTCTACGGTCACGCGCGTCCGGGTGGAAGCCAGGCGCTGAATGCCAAGTTTGGCGCTGTCTTTCTTGATGGCTTTGCGGATTGGTATGGCACGGGAGAGGAATACAAGCTGTACCGCCTTTCTCTCAGTCTTCAGCCCTGATCTGGGCGCCGATTCAAGAGCCAGACCCGCGGCGAGACTACTTTTGACGCGTGTTCAGCTTGTCCAGGGCGTGCTTCAACTCTTCTAATTTGTGTCCGGCTTCGCCTAGTTTGCCTTCGGCGGTCAGGCGCTGGTAGTCAGCAAGGTCTTTGGCGGCTTCCGAGATCAGCGCATTGAGGTCGGTTGCAGGCTGCTGGGCCGAGGGGGCCGTTGCCGGCGCACGATGAGCCGCCTCCGCAGGAGCTGCCGCGGCACTTACCGATGAGGCCGCACCGCCAAAAAGCGCAGCCATGGCAGATTCGAAGGTTGGCCCGTAGGCAAGCCGGTCTTGCAGCGCGAGCACGACAATACGCAGTTCCGGCATGGGGCTCCGCTCGGCCTGCAGGTAGATGGGCTCCGCGTACAGCAACGCGCGCCCGGACGGAATTACCAGCAGCGCCCCGCGGCGTACGTGCGAGCCTTGCTGGTTCCACAACGTAAGTTGTCCGGAAAGCTGCGCGTTCTGATCGATTCGCGCCTCGATCTGCAGGGGGCCATCCACCAGCTTGGTTTTAGGAAAGTTGTAAACCACGGCGGTGCCGTACTGCGCGCCGTCGCTGCGTCCGGCAATCCAGCCTATAAGATTGTTCCGGTTGTTAGGCGTGAACGGCAGAATCTCCACGAACTCCACGCCGGTTTCGCCAGGCAGCTTCATCAAGACGAAATTCGGCTGCATGGCTTCAGTGGTTTGCTCGCCGCTCTGGGCCATGCCGACTTCACTGGCCACGGTCCACAGGTCTTCGCGGTTATAGAAGGCTTCAGAATCCGTCATGTGATAGAGGCCGTAGACTTCCGCCTGGAGTTTGAGCAGCATTTCGGGGTAACGCACATGCTTGCGCAGCCCCGGCGGCATCATGGATGCATCCTTGAACAGGCTGGGAAAGATCCGGCGCCAGGCCTCGATGATCGGGTCTTCCTTATCAAAGACGTAAAAAGTTGTGGTGCCGTCATAGGCGTCAATGACCACCTTGACGCTGTTCCGCATGTAGTTAATGGGATTGCCCGTGAGACGGTAATGGGTCGAGTAGGGATAACTGTCTGAAACCGTGAAGGCATCCATGATCCAGGAGAGCCGGCCATCGTCGCCAACGACGATGTACGGGTCCGGATCATAGGCAAGGAAGGGCGCCAGGGTCGATGCGCGATCTTGTACTTTGCGCCGCATCAGGAGCCGGCTATCCGTGGTCACGTCATCGCTGAACGGCAGCTTGGCGAGATCGCCGCGGTCGAGCGCGATGATCATGCGACGCAGGAAGCCGCCGAGCAGGATGCCGCCATTGCCCTCGTAAGACGTGAGGTTATTGGTCTGGCCTTGCGGGTAATTGAACTCCTTCTGGCGGGTCTTTACGTAGACATCCGTATTCGTGAGCTCGCCAAAATAAACCTCGGGGCGCGTCACGGTAAGACTCGGCACGGTGCTCTGGATGGGCATGTTGCTCAGAATCAGCGTGGGCAGCCCTTCCGGAGTGAACCCATTGACGGGGTTCATAGTGATGCCGTAGCCGTGGGTGTAGATCAGCTTTTCGTTAATCCAGTTGCGGCTGCTCTCGGGGAGTTTTTCGACGTTCAACTCACGGGTGGCGAGCATGACCTCGCGCATGGCTCCGTCAATTTCATAGCGATCGATGTCGATGTCCGGGAAATCGTAGTAGGTGCGGATTTCCTGAATCTGGCGCAGCGTGTCCTGGAGCGCATGCCAGTCCCACAGCCGGATGTCCTGGAGCGTAGCCTGGTTGTTCGCCGGATCGACGGCCTCGACCGTTGTCTCGGCGGGAAACTCGCGCTGCGCGACCCGGTTCAATCCATAGGCTTGCCGGGTCAGATCAATGTTGTGGCTGATATAGGGCTGTTCGCGGACCAGTTCGTTGGGTTTGACAATAAAGCTGTTGGTGTACCAGCCGACTACCTGAAGAGTGCCATAACAGACTGCGACCGGAACGATCGCCGCGGCAAGCCAGCGGCCGCGCTGCAGGGAGACGGCATTGGCGACTGCGATTGCCGCGCCGAGAACGAGCGCCACGCACACAATGAGCAATCCTGTAAGCATGAGGTGCGCATCCGTGTAAGTGACGCCGCTGAAGATCGTATGATCTTCGAACAAGCGCTCGAAGCGTCCGAGATAGACACGCAGGGCGATGACCAGCAGTAGAAACCCAACCGAGAGGGAGAGTCCGCGCCAGGGCAGGGGGGTGTAGCTGCTGCCACGCCCGGCGAGCGCGCGGGTCCCGCCGGTGATGAGCAGGAAAAAAGCTGCGAGTATACAGGTAAGCACGGCCAGCGTAAGCAGCCAACCGGCGATAAGCTGCCACGCGGGCAGGGCAAAGAGAAAGAAGTTCAGCGGTTTGCCAAAGATCGGGTCCACCACGCCACCGGCAGCGGGCGGCGCATACCAGAAGAGCGCGAGCGTGGGCCACTCCACCATCATGCCGGCGCCGGTGCCAACGGCGATGACAAGCGAACCTAAGAGCCCAACCAGGCGCAAGACAGGCTCAACCGGCAGCCTGATTGGCTGCGTGCCGATGAAAATGGTGTGACCACTCGGTAGATCCGGGAGATGCGCGCGCTTCAGAACCAGGAATGATCCGTAGAGAATGAGAAATGTAGCCGCAGTAAAGACCGAAAAGATTACCCACTGAAGGCCCAGGGTTTTCCAGAACACGCTCCCGTAGTTGAGCGACCCGAACCAGAGCACGTCCACGTAATAAGACAGCGCCGTCCGGCCGAGGATGACGATGGCGGCGAAGATGGCGAGTATGAGAAGTAAGCGTCGGCGACGACGCGGCGCCATCGGCTGCGTGCGATGCATCCGGGGCCAGTCAATGGATTCAGGCATTACTCCACCCTGTTCTACGCAACATTTCTGTAATCAGTATCAGGAGATGGTATTGTACAGTCCCGTATTAGCCCCACGCAGCCGAGCCCAGCCGAGTACCTCACTCACGATCAAACGACCGATGCCCCACTGACGGTGGTGGGAGCCGTCCCCATGGAGATCAGTTGCGCTCGGGTTGCATCATCCGGATCGAGAAGCGTGCCGCCGATCAGGTACAAGATTTCTCTCTCTCCGTTCCAATCGGCTACGCGGTTGAACCACTCAGTATCCGTAACCTTATCTTCTGTTCAATTAAATTATAGTAAATAGTGCTTGACAATATGTAAAGCATGCTTTACTTTATGTAAAGAGGTATTGCATTTATGACCACCAATCGGACGTTTTCTTCCCGCTTCACCCGCCCTGTCTTTCTCTGGGCGGTGGCTGCCGGGTTAACGGAGATCGTGGCGGCATGGCTTCTCAAGCACAGCCAAGCTCCACGGTGGGTGGGACTTCTACCGCTTTTGCCGTCGATGCTCTTCTTCGCGGCACTGGTGCGTAGCGTCCTCAAGATGGACGAGCTACAAAAGCGCATCTGCATTGAATCGGCGTCCTTTGCCTTTTTGTTGAGCCTCATCATCACCTTCGCTTTCGGCGGAATGGAGCAGGCTGGAATCGGTCGCGCACCGTGGGATGAGATAGGAAGCCTGATGCTGCTGCTGTGGGCCGGTGCCTACGCCTTTTCAGCCTGGAGGTACCGATGAACCGGCACAGCGCCGCTGATGGCCCAGGGGTTGGTACGCGATGAAAAACCGCCTACGCGTCCTCCGGGCAGAACGGGAGTGGTCTCAGGCAGACCTGGCCGGCAGGCTGAAGGTATCGCGCCAAACGGTGAATGCAATTGAAACCGGAAAGTACGACCCAAGTCTGCCGCTGGCTTTCACCATCGCGCGCCTCTTCAAGCAACCGATTGAAGCCATCTTTGAACCCGGCGATGACGAATCCGCCGGCTGACTATGCCCGCCTGTTCCTGGGTGGCGGCCAAAATATTCACAACTAACCAAAAGGAGAACTACTCATGAACATACATAAAGCGCTACGTTTTGGATTATTCGCGGGACTGGTGACCGTGATCGCCTCCACATTGGTTCTTGGAGCCATTCCAACGCCAACTGCTTCAGCCTCGCCGGCTATTGGTGATTGGGAAGGCCAGATAGATACGGGTAGTGGCAGCTTGCGGGTTGTCGTACACATTTCACAGGCAGCCGATGGCAAATTGACCGGAAGCCTGGACAGCCCCGACCAGGACGCCACTGGAATAGCGATCGGCACGATCACGTACAAGGAGCCCGATCTGCGCTTTGGCATAGAAAGCCTGGGAAGCAGCTATCAAGGCACGATGAACCACGATAACTCGGCAATTGCAGGTGAGTGGAAGCAGAGCGGCCGCTCTCTGCCGCTCGTGTTCAAGCGTCGCAGTAAGTAAACACCGGCCGCACTGAAAGCCGGCTGAGTTCTAATCAGGGATGGCGCGGGGAAGGCCTGGTTCTGGAGGCCGCGCCCGCGACCCCCAGCTTGCTGAGCCGGTCTTTTGCCTGGATGGCTTCCGGAGTTTTTGGATAGCGGGCAATCAAGCTTTGTAACTCTTTTACACCAGCATCCTTTTGGCCCAGTTCCAGAAATGCGAAGCCTTTCTTGAGCTGGGCTGCGGCGCCTTTGTTCCCGCCAGGATATTGGTCGAGAACTTTATTGTAGTCCTGGATGGCCGCCTGAAAATTGCCCTTGCGATAATCGATCTCGCCCAAATAAAACTGGGCGTTGCCGGCGAGATCATTGTTTCCGTAGAACTGCAGGAACTGGGTGAACTCCTGCCCAGCCAGATCATTCTTGCCGGCATTGAAATCCCCGAGGCCGTTGTTATACAGGACGTCCGGAGGAGGAGCCTGGTTCTGAGCACTTCCAGGGGCCACCCCTCCTGGGCCGCTCGGGCCTCCGGGCGTTCCTCCCGGTGGGTTGGTGATGTTTTGCTGTGCTGCCTGAATGTCATCAAGCTGCTTGCTCACCTTGGCCAGACGGGCCTTCAACTCGTCCACGGAGTCATGCAGGGCCTGTACCTGGCCGGAAACCTGATCCACCTTGCCCGCCGAATCCGTGTTTTGCTGCTGCAAGGTTTTTTGCAGGTTATCGACGGTGCCGCTCATCCGGTTCACATTGTCCGTCTGCTGGGTAACCAGGTCTTTCATCACTCCCATGCGCTCGTCAAACGATTGCTGCATGCGCGCCATATTGTCCTGGAGCATTTGCACGGTGGTTTGGAGCTGAATCAATTGCTCTTTAGTTCCCGCAGAAGCAGGTTGCGCCACAAAGGTGGCGCCCAGCATCAGCAGAATTGGAAGAATTTGCCTTTTCGTCATGATTAACTCTCTTAGATGCAGAACAGCGGCCCTTTAGCAGTCAGTATTTGGCCCAAGCAGAACCCCATCAGGCAACCTTTAGCTATCGGCCTTTGGCTCTTAGCTAAATGCAAGCCTCTCAACCACAGAGGTCACAGAGAGTGTTAGGTGTTATTTGTGGCTTCGCCAGCTTACTCTGTGCCCTCCGTGGTCCAGGGTTTCATTTCAGCAACTCGAAATGATCGTGGCGGTTTTTCTGCCAGCAATCCTCGGTTGACTCGGTGCAAACCGGCTTTTCCTTACCGTAACTGATGGTCTGTAGCCGGTCGGCGCTGACGCTGCCCTGCACCAGGACTTGTTTCGCTGCGTTAGCGCGCTCCTCGCCCAGGGTCAGGTTGTACTCGGTGGAGCCGCGTTCATCGCAGTTGCCCTCGATCTTCACCCGCCAACCGGGATGCTGGTTGAGGAACTGTGCCGCACGGGCCAGCGACTGCCGCGATTCCGGACGCAAGTCCGCTTTGTCGTAATCAAAATAAATGTCTACCACGTTCTGGTTGAAGAGTTCTTCGTCCGATTGCGTGGTAGTGGTAGTGGTAGTGGTGGTAGTTTGCTGCGGCTGTGTCACGGTCACGCGAGCCGTAGCGTCCTGGGTGCCGCCCGGGCCTGTGGCTACCAGATGATAGTCAGTAGACTGACCAGGCGAGACGCTTTGCGATCCGCTGGGATCAACTTTTTTGCCTTGCAGGGTGACATTGTCCGCGTTTTCCGTGGTCCAGGTAAGGGTTGAGGTTTGGCCGCGCTCAATGGAGGTGGGGCTCGCCGACAGCGTGGCGGTTACGGGCTTGGGTTGGGGCGGTGGGGTTTGCGGCTGTTGAACGGGCTTCTTACCGCCGCAGCCGCTCACCCCAAGGGCCAGCAGCAGCGCGGTGAAAACCACGATGCAGTTTCTCTTACTCGGCTTCACCTCATGTCCTCCAAGAAAAGCAATTAGCACTTATTTATAACTCCAATTGGGCATTGAATTCTTGCCGGTGCGTGTGAGTTGTTGCTGATGCGTGCCATCGGCCAGCATGGTCCAGATTTGTTCTGATCCCGTCCGGGTTGACTGGAAAACAATGTGGCGGCCGTCCGGAGACCAGGACGGGAAGTCATTGCGTCCGGAATCATGGGTTAATTGTACGAATTGTCGTGATGCGACATCCATGATGTAAATGTCCTGCCCGCCGGGGGCGCCAGGGCCATAGTGACGGATCCAGGCGAAGGCCAGCAGCAGTCCATTGGGCGACCAGGAAGGAGAAACTGCGTAGCCCTCCTTGGTGATCTGCTGAACGTTGCTGCCGTCGGCATCCATGGTGAAAATCTGTGGCAGGCCGGTGCGGCCGCTCACCCAGGCTATCTGGGCATTGGTTTTGGGGTTAAATACAGGAGAGACGTCCGATCCTTTAACGGCCGTAAGTTGCTTTGCCCCGCTGCCGGTTGCATCTGTCACGTAAATTTCCGGATGGCCGGAGCGCATGGAAGAGGAAAACGCAAATTTGGAGCCGTCTGAGGACCATGCCGGAGAAAAATTATCGCCGCCGAAATGGGCGAAGGATATCAGCCGCCCGAGGTCCAGCGAATACAAGAGAATCTGCCAGGAATCCCGCAGCCCGCTGAAAGCCACGCGAGAGCCATCAGGAGAAACGCGCGGCGAAAGCGCAATCGAGTTCAGATGGGTAAGCTGCTCCTGGCCGGCGCCGTCATAATCCATCGCCCAGACTTCCTTGTGGCCGCTGCGCGAGCTGATGAAAAATATTTTGCTCTCTGCCACACCGGGAATGCCGCCTCCCAGGCGGTAGATGATCTCGTCGGCAAAGCGATGGGCGATCAGCCGCGCGTTGTCCGGCGTAGCGGCTTCCTGGTACTGCTTGCCTAGTACCTGGGGCGATGCGGTGTTCTTGTCATCAAAGAGCCATCCCTGGACCTGGATCTTCCCGTTGCTGATCCCCAGATTGCCGAAGGCAACGAAAGACGCGTTCGGTGGCGGATTGCCCCAGGCATCCAGTTTAATCTCGCCCGGCGATCCCGGCGTTTGGAGCGGATAGAAGCTCTTGGAAACCATCTCAAAGATTCCGGAGTTGTCGAGGTCGCTCCAGAGCGTCTGGTTGAAGACGGTATTGAGGGGCGCAGTCTGCGGATCGTTGCTGGCCGCTTTGAAATCAGGGACAGCCAGCCGAATGGGAGCGCCCCGGTTTATTTCAATGCGGACCCAATCCTGAGCTGACGCACCCGCGAGAGCGAAGATAAGTATGAAAAATAACCGCAAGAACTGGATCTTAGCCGCTCTTTGCATGAGTTCATTCACCCCTGATAGTTAAACCACAATTCCACGTGCAGATAGCTGCCGGAGTATCCGGGTGGTAACGGACCAAAACCATCAATCCGCTGCAGCACCCGAATCGCGGATTGGTCCAATGCTGGAATGCCGCTGGATTGTTCCAGGCGCACATTGCCCGGCGCGCCGTCTTTGCCGATGTCGAACGAAACAAAGGCCCGATGGCCGACGGCATTGGGGCTGACTTCCACGGTATACCAATTATTGGCGACTTTGTTCTTCACCACCTGCACGTACCAGGCAAAGCGGCTGCCGAAGTCGCCCTCAAAACTGAAGCCGCCTTGTATGTGGCTCGCTGTGAACGCGCCGTACGGCCCGTTAACGGGTCCACCCTGCCCATAAGGAACTGTGTTGTTTTGCGGAGGAGCTACAGGTCGGGGTTTCTCGGGCGCCTGAGTCACCGCGGTTTTTTGCGGCTTGCGCCTGGCATCTTTCTCCGGGATGGGAATGGCCTTGGCCTCTTCCTGCACCTTCTCGGGAACAGATTGCGTCAAACCTTTGCTTTCATTGGCGAGAATATTTTGTGTGGGCGTCTGCGGCGCAGGCAGCGGAACGGCGCTCACCAAATTGGCCTGGACCGCCTCGCCGGAACTGCTTCCACCCCAGTTTTCCCCGTGCGGCGCCCTGATATACCCGGCGACGATGACGGCTATGGCCAGGAGCAAATGCAACCCTACGGAGAGCACCAGGGCCCCCGTCCATCTGTCCCGCTCTTCAAAGATGCCCGTCTGCATCATCTTTAGAACGCTCTTGGCGCCTATTTTTTGCCTTCCTGAAGGGGCTGGGTCACAATGCTCACATTGGTAATGCCCGAGGCTTTTACCGCATCCATGACGGTGGCGAAGAGGCCGAAAGGCACGTTTTCATCCGCACGCACGTAGATCGCCTGGCCCTCAGGATCGCGGATCTTCTCTCTTAATTTCTGGCCGATGTTGTTAATGTTGACCTGGTCGTTTCCCACATAGATGTCCTGCTTGCTGGTGATGCTGACCACCACTCTCTCCTCTGAGATTTCCTTGACGGTCCGCGTCTTGGGAACGGAGACCTCAATCCCCGACTGAAGCACCGGCGCCGTAACCATAAAGATGATCAGGAGCACCAGCACAACATCCACAAAGGGTGTTACGTTAATCTCGGAAAGAGAGGTTTGTGTTCGGCCCTGCGGGCTGGTAAAGGCCATCAGCGGGCCTCCGTGGAGTTGGGGCCTCCACGCTCTATGACGTTCAGGAGTTCGAGCGAAAAATCGTCCATCCGCGCGCCGAATTCACGCATGTTGTGGGTAAACATGTTATAGAAGATAACCGCCGGAATCGCGGCAAAGAGGCCGGCCGCGGTGGTAATCAGGGCTTCTGAGATTCCCGGCGCTACGGCGCGCAAACTAGCCGAGCCGGCGTTGCCCAGTCCGTAAAACGCGTCAATAATGCCCCAGACGGTGCCGAACAGGCCAATGAATGGAGAGACCGCGCCAGTTGTGGCCAGCCACGGCAAGCGCCGTTCCAGGCGGGAGAGTTCCTCGGAAGAGGCGATCTGGGTGGCCCGCTGCACGGCAGTGATGTTGGGGCCACGGCGAAATTCCTGGAAACCACCCTCGAACACCGGCACCAGCGGGCTGGGTTTGAACTGTTCTGAGACGGCCATCACGTCCTGCAATCTTTGCGCCTTGCGAAACGCCCGGAGGAAGCGCCCGCTCTGCGTGCGCGCCCGCCGCAGAGAACTCCATTTGGACAGGATGATGGACCAAGAAACCACGCTGAAGACGAGGAGAATCAGGAGGACCACCCTAGCTACAAGGCCAATATCCTGCACCCGGTTTATGATCTCTCCGCCAATAAGAACACAAATAAAAGGAATATTCATCATTGCGAGTCAAGGACCGTCCGCAGTATCCGTGACCGTAACATCATAAACCAGGGGATAGGGAATCGGCGTATCGGTTCAACGGCTTATCGGTGCAACGAAAATTCGGTGTTCGGAAAAACAAAAGCCAGCGCGCGAGATTTCTGATTCGCGGACGTCGGCGTGGGTTGGCAGCTGAGGAAGACTTGGTTTAGCTGAAGGCCAAGAGGCAGGGCCAAAGGCTCTTCTTGTGCTACACTTCGGCTCAATTCTTGTCGAGGACCCGCTCCGGTGCTGCTCGAATTGCGAATCGAAAACTACGCAGTGATTGACAGCCTGGCTGTCGAGTTCGCTCCCGGACTCAATCTGCTTACGGGCGAGACCGGCGCGGGAAAGTCCATCCTGATTGACGCACTGGCCCTGCTGCTGGGTGACAAGGCTTCAAGCGATGCGATCCGTCACGGCGCTGAAAAAGCCGTGGTCAGCGGGGTTTTTGAGGCAGAAGGGAAAGCCCTGGCTCGAATCCTGGAAGAAAACGGCATTGACGCGGATGAAGGCCAGATTATTGTGAAGCGCGAAGTCGCAGCCGGCGGCAAGGCGCGCGTTTTCGTTAACAACCAGCCGGCCACAGTCGCCTTTTTAAAGCAGCTTGCGCCTTTTCTGGCCTCCATCCACGCGCAGAACGAAAATATTCTCGCCTTCGATGCGGCTGCGCGCCTCATGCTGCTCGATACTTATGCGGCCAATCATCTGGAAGACCTGGCGCAGAAATTTGAAGCATGGTCCAGCGTCCGCCGGCGCATGGCCGAACTGGAACGCGACGAGCAGGACCGCCTGCGAATGGTTGATTTGTGGAGCTTTCAGAAAAAAGAGATTGAATCGGCGCACCTGCAGCCCGGTGAAGACCAGAAGTTGGAAACCGAGAAGAAGATCCTGGCCAACGCGGAGAAGCTCTCCAACGGCGCTCTGGCGGCTTACGACCTGCTCTATGACTCGGAGTCATCGGCGGCCGCCCATCTGTCGCTTGCGCGAAAACATCTGGAGGAACTGGCGCGTTTTGATCCTAAGTTTCAAGAAGCCCTCGCAGCGCTGCAGAACGCAAAGGTGGCAATCGAGGACGTAAGCGCGACCGTGCGGGACTATGCTGAAGGGATTCAAGCCTCGCCCGAACGGCTGGCGCAGGTGGAAGACCGGCTCGCGCTGCTGGATCGGCTGAAGCACAAGTACGGAGCCAGCGTGGATGAGGTGATTGCCTACGGCGAAGATGTAGCTCGCAAGCTGGATGAAGTCGAGAACCGGGAAGAGATCATGCTCGGCCTGAAAAAGCAGCTTGCTGCTGCAGCCGAGACCTATCTCTCCGCCACGCGCGCCATTTCCAGGCGGCGTTATACCGCAGCCAAAGAATTGCAAAAGCTGGTGGAAGCCGAAATCAATGAGTTAGCCATGAAATCCCAGTTCAGGATCGAGGTTTCCGGATCAGACGAGCAGGGGAACTGGACTGCTTCCGGTTTTGACAACGTGGCCTACATGATCGCCACAAATCCGGGTGAGCCGCTAAAGCCAGTTGAGCAGATTGCCTCCGGCGGCGAGCTTTCCCGGGTGATGCTGGCGTTGAAGGCGACGATTGAAGCTTCCAGAAAGAACAAAGGCTTTCTGCAAAAGACCCTGGTTTTTGATGAGATCGACAGCGGCATTGGTGGACGGGCAGCGGAAGCCGTGGGGAAGAAGCTGAAGTCCCTGGCGCGGGCAAACCAGGTTTTGTGCGTCACCCACTTGCCGCAGATTGCCTCCTTTGCCGATCACCATTATCTGATCGAAAAAAGAGAGGCTGCTGGCCGCACGCGGACCTTCGTACGGTTACTCAGCGCCGAGGAGCGCACCGAAGAGATTGCCCGGATGTTAAGTGGCGCCAAGTTGACAGAGACTTCCCGCCAGCATGCAGAGCAGTTGCTGAAGGCGAATGCGGGATAGCGCAATTGTCAAGATGCGATGAATGGGGATGCCATGTACACAACACGTCTGCGCAAAGTCGGCAGTTCAATCATGCTTGCAGTACCGCCCGCTGTGCTGGAGATCCTGAATTTGCAGTCAGGAACCAGGGTCGGCCTCGCGGTACGATATGGCCGGTTGGTCGTGGAACCGCAGCCACCGCCCCGCTATACCCTGGATGAGTTGCTCGCGCAATGCAACCCAAAGGATCCCCGCAGAAAGGAAAGGCGGGAATGGCTCAATGACAAGCCTGTGGGCGGCGAGCTCATCTGATGGAACGCGGCGAAATCTGGCTGGCCGCGCTTGATCCAACGCAGGGCCATGAGCAGAGGGACGCCGTCCGGCTCTGATGGTGTTGCCAGAAGTCCCCGCCACTGGACTTAAGCCTTAAGATCTTAAGAGAAGTCCCGTTCACTCCCTGATTCTCCCTGACCAATGCTAAATCCCGGTCTTTCAATGGCTTGCAGTTCATAAAAAGCCGGCCAAGGGCTTAATCTGGAGTCAATCTACCTATCAAAAAGGTATAATCATACCCAGAAATGACAGTATACGAATCTAAGACTTTGCTGCTCCTCAAGCCTCGCGGTTTTTGCGCCGGCGTTGTCCGGGCCATTGATATTGTCCGGATCGCGCTGGACGCCTTCGGCCCGCCCATCTACGTGCGCAAGGAGATCGTCCACAACAGCTATGTGGTGGAGGACTTGAAAGCCAAGGGCGCCATCTTTGTGGATGAGGTGGATGAAGTCCCGGACGGCCAGCGGCTGATCTACAGCGCGCACGGCGTTTCGCCTACCGTGCGCGAAGCCAGCAAGCTGCGCAACCTTCGGGTGATTGACGCCACCTGCCCGCTGGTCACCAAGGTGCATGTTGAGGCGGTCAAATACGCTAAGGGCAATTACAGCATCATCCTGATTGGCCATCGGGATCACGACGAGGTGATTGGCACTCTGGGAGAGGCGCCGCACGTAACCCAGGTAGTGGGCAGCGTGGAGGAAGTGGACAGGCTGATTGTGCCTGATCCAGCCCGTATCGCTTACATCACGCAAACCACCCTCAGCCTGGATGAGACCAAGGAAATTATTCAGGCCCTGCGCAAGAAATTTCCGCTGATTGAAGGGCCGCCCGCGCAGGACATCTGTTACGCCACCCAGAACCGCCAGACCGCGGTCAAAGATGTGGCCCATCAGGCCGACCTGCTGCTGGTGGTGGGTTCAGAGAATAGCTCGAATTCGAATCGTCTGGTGGAAGTCTCCACCAATCTTGGCACGCCATCTTACCTGATCGATGCCGCCAGCGATATCAGGCCGGAATGGCTGGAAGGCATCAGCACTCTTGCTCTGACCGCGGGCGCATCCGCGCCGGAGGTGCTGGTAGAGCAGGCAGTCGAGTTCCTTAAGAAGAAAGGGTTCACGAACATTCAAGAGGTGGAGGTCATGCCGGAAAATGTGCGCTTTGGCCTGCCGCCGGAGATTGTAGAAGCCATTGAAGCAGCTCCTGCTGCTGCGGAGTAACCATGAACATGAAGTTCCAGGGTCAGCCCGCGCAGATGCTTTTTGGAAAGATTGACGACATGCTGGGCCGTGTCGGCGATGGAATTGATGCTGCGCGCCGGCACCTCTTTTCTCTTCAGCATAGAGACGGCTACTGGTGCGGCGAACTGGAAGCCGATACCACGCTGGAATCCGATTACATTGCCATGCATACGCTGCTTGGCTCTGGTAACCGCCGGCGCATGGAACTGGCGGTGCCGGAAATCATTCGCCACCAGAATGAGGACGGCGGCTGGCCCATCTACAAGGGTGGCCCATCCAACATCAGTGCTTCAGTGAAGGCTTACTTTGCGCTGAAGCTGATGGGTTACAAAGCGGAACACCCGGTCCTGGAGCGCGCCCGCACCAGAATCCTGGAGATGGGCGGGGTTACCGAATGCAATACTTTCACCAAGATCTATCTCTGCTTCCTGGGCCAGTATGACTGGGAGGCGGTGCCGGCCGTCCCGCCGGAAATCGTATTGTTCCCGAACTGGTTCTGGTTCAATATTTACGAGATCTCTTCATGGTCCCGCGCCATTCTGGTGCCCCTGGCAGTGGCCTATGCCAAGAAGCCATTCAAGAAGATTCCCGCGCACATGGGAATTGATGAGTTGTTCATTGGCGGGCGGCATGGAAAGCACCTGCACCTGAAGTGGAACGAAAAACGCGTCTCATGGCGCAACTTCTTCCTGGTCCTGAACCGCATCATTCACTTCTGCGAGCGTTTTAACATCCGCCCTCTGCGCAAGCTGGCGTTGAAGCGCGCAGAAAAGTGGATGCTGGATCGTTTCGAAAAATCGGATGGGCTGGGCGCTATTTATCCCGGCATCCTGAATTCCATCATTGCGCTGCGCTGCCTGGGGTACTCCACGGACGATCCACAGCTCATTCGCGCGTTAGATGAGTTTGAAAAACTTGGCATTGAGGAGCCGGGGTCCCCAGCGCGCGCCGGTGTTGCGCGTGATGGGGTGGGAGAGCCGGGCATTCCAGACCATTCGGAGCCCACCTTCAGAATGGCGCCATGCTATTCGCCAGTTTGGGACACTGCCTATGCCATGTTCGCACTGGGGGAGAGCGGTGTTCCCAAAGATGATCCCCGCATGCTGAAGGCGGCAGATTGGATCCTGAGCAAGGAAGTCCGGCATAAGGGCGATTGGGCGGTCAAAGTCCGGGGCGTGCCGCCAGGCGGATGGTACTTTGAATTCAACAACGAGTTCTATCCGGATGTGGACGATTCCGCCATGGTGCTGCTGGGCTTAGACAAAGTTGACAATCCCCGCGAGCGATACCAGCACGAGGTTTCCAAGCGCGCTGTGGATTGGATTATGGCCATGCAGTGCAAGCAGGGTGGCTGGGCATCCTTTGATAAAGACAATACGCGCATGGTATTCCAGTACATCCCATTTGCCGATCACAATGCCATGCTTGATCCGCCGACGGTGGACATTACCGGCCGCGTATTGGAAATGCTCGCCTCTTATGGCTTTAACAAAGACGATGCGCCCATCAAGAAGGCCATTCAGTTCATCCTGAGTGAACAGGAACAGGATGGTTCCTGGTTCGGCCGCTGGGGCGTGAATTATATCTATGGAACCATGCAGGTGCTGCGCGGTCTGCAAGCCATGGGCGTTGACCATCATGAGCCTTATATTCAGCAGGCAGCCGAGTGGCTGCGCATGGTGCAGAATGCCGATGGAGGTTGGGGAGAGACCTGCGGCTCGTATGATGATCCCACCACCCGCGGCATCGGCCCCAGCACGCCGTCACAAACAGCCTGGGCCATCATGGGACTGCTGGCCGCAGACGACACACGCAGCGACTCGGTCCAGCGTGGAATTCTGTATCTGCTTCAGACGCAGAAGTCGAATGGCTCGTGGGATGAGGAGCATTACACCGGCACCGGCTTTCCCAGGGTGTTTTATCTGGCATATCACCTCTATCGGGATTATTTCCCGCTGATCGCGCTGTCCACCTATGCGCGCGAGTTTTCCGCGCTGTATGAAGAGGGTGGCGTAGGATATGCGAGGGGATAAACCCCAGTACTTAGTATTTAGTACTTAGCCAAATGCGGCGATGGTTTGCAAAAATAGATTTTACGGGCGAGACAAATTGAACGGTTGGGAATGGGTTTTCAATTACCAGATTACTCAATTACCAATTTCCCGGTTCTGACCAGCTTGATCGAGCACTGAAGGGTTGGGCTGGAGAGGTCAAAAAGATAGGGGAGAGCGAACTTGGCAGTTCCAATTTCACAGATGTGGACGGTGGCCACTTACGTCCTGAAGCAGAAGATGGCGGGCCGCAAGCGGTATCCGCTCGTCTTGATGCTGGAGCCACTCTTCCGCTGCAATCTGGCCTGCGCCGGATGCGGCAAGATCCAGTATCCCGCGCATATCCTCAAGAAAGAACTTACGCCGGAAGAGTGTTTCCGCGCAGTGGAGGAGTGCGGCGCGCCCATGGTGAGCATTCCCGGAGGCGAGCCGCTCATGCATCCCCGGATCGGTGAAATTGTGGCTGGCCTGGTGGCCCGCCGCAAGTACATCTACCTCTGCACCAACGCGCTCCTGCTCAAGGAAAAGATGGATCTGTTCCGTCCCAGCAAATATCTGAGCTTCTCTGTGCACATGGACGGCCAGCGTGAACATCATGATTTCTCCGTCTGCCGCGAAGGCGGGTACGATCTGGCCCTGGAGGGAATCAAAGCGGCGCTGAAGCGCGGCTTTCGTGTTACCACCAACACCACGCTGTTTGATGGCGCTGATCCCAATAGCGTGCGCGCCTTCTTTGACGAGATGATGGAGTTGGGCGTGGAAGGCATGATGCTTTCTCCCGGATACTCCTATGACAAGGCCCCGGACCAGCAGCACTTCCTGGGTCGGGCCAGGACCCGGCGGCTGTTTCGAGCCATTCTCTCCAACCGGAATGCCAAGTGGCGCTTCAACATGTCGCCGCTCTTCCTCGAGTTCCTGATGGGCAAGCGCGATTATTCGTGCACACCCTGGGGCATGCCCACGTACAACATCTTTGGCTGGCAGAAGCCCTGCTACCTGCTTCAAGATGGCTATGCGGAGACCTTCAGCGAACTCATGGCCGGTACGGAATGGCACCAATACGGGACGGAGTCAGGAAATCCCAAATGCGCCAATTGCATGGTGCACAGCGGATACGAAGCCTCGGCGGTGAATGATAATTTCGGTTCTCTGCGCGGATTCCTGGCGACGGCAAGGGCATTTCTGTTTCATTCCTACAAGGATCCAGGGGCACTTCGCCTTCTCGACGAGCCGGTCCGGCCCGTACACGGCCACAACCCGCTGGTGCAAATTGAGGAAAATTCAGGCCAGCTCGAGGAAACCAGAGCATGAGCGAGCCGGATGCAGCGGCGATAACCAATCCCGATGTGCTCGAGGTTGCTCCCGGCACGCGCCACGAAAAGCTTGAAGGCTGGATTCCGGAGCTGGCTTCTGAGGAAGAGGTGCGCACCGCGCTGGAGAAAGCATTCGACTACCGGGGCGACGTCACCATCACCCGCAAAGATGGGACCAAAGTAGAAGGCTATCTTTTCGATCGCCGCTCCGGGAAAACTTTGGCAGACTCGGTTGTGCGCCTCTATCCCAAGGATTCAAACCAGAAGGTGACGATTTCTTATATTGACATTGCCGCGCTGGCTTTCTCCGGGCGCGACACCGCAGCGGGCAAAAGCTTTGAAGCCTGGGTTCGCAAGTATTGGCAAAGGAAGAATGCCGGCGAGAAGAACATCGCCCTAAAGCCCGAATCTCTGGATTAAATAGCAGCATTTAGTACTTAGTGTGTCCGTTCACTGGGTTGGAAAGATTTTCCTCCATGCTTTTATCTTTAAGCTTTTGCTTTGGCTAAACACTAATTACTAATTACTAACTACTGACTCAATGAAAGTTTTCGTCACAGGAGCCACCGGGTTCGTAGGCAGCCACGTAGCGCAGCTTCTCAGCGCGCAGGGCGCTGAACTGCGCCTGCTTGTGCGCTCCACCAGCAGGATGGAAAACATCTCCAATCTGACGGCTGAGCGTGTCACCGGAGACTTGCGCGATCCCGATTCCCTCAAGAAAGCCATGCGGGGCTGCGAATTTGTCTTTCACGTGGCGGCCGACTACCGGCTTTGGGTGCGTGATCCCGAACAGATGTATCGCTGCAACGTGGAGGGCACGCGGGCCATGATTCGCGCAGCGCGGGAGAGCGGCGTGCGGCGGTTGATCTATACCAGCTCGGTCGCCACCATGGGGTTCACCAGCACCGGCCACATTGCCGACGAGAATTCCGCAGTCAGGCTGCGCGATATGGTGGGCCACTACAAGCGCTCCAAGTTCATGGCGGAAGAGATCGCCCTGGAAGCAGGACGCAACGGCGAAAATGTCGTCGTGGTTAACCCGACCACTCCGATTGGCGAGCAGGACATCAAGCCCACGCCCACAGGGCGCATCATTGTCGACTTCCTCAAGCGCAAGTTCCCCGCCTATGTGGACACAGGATTGAATCTGGCCGACGTGAAGGAAATTGCCCGCGGACATCTTTTAGCCATGGAAAAGGCTGTGCCGGGAGAGCGGTACATTTTGGGCGGTGAAAACCTCACCTTGAAACAGATTCTGGATAAACTGTCTGCTCTTACCGGACTAGGGTCCCCGCGTATGCGGGTTCCGCATGCCGTGGCGCTCGGCTTTGCGGCGCTGGACCAGTTCTTTGTGGGGTCTATTTTGCGGAAAGAGCCGCGGGCCACCGTGGATGCGGTTCGCATGGGCTACAAAAAAATGTTTGCTTCGTCGGCCCGGGCCGAGCGCGTGCTGGGATACAAGGTGATCCCAGTGGACGACGCTCTGCGCCGCGCCATCCACTGGTTTCAGGCCCATGGCTATGTTGAGGTTGCGGGCCGGATGGCCCCGGCACGAGCATGAGCAGGACAGCCATTATCGCCGCCCTTGACCGCGAACTTGCCCCCTTGGTGCGAGACTGGCAATCACTCACTTTCAGCTACAGCGGGCACGAATTTCGCGCGTACGAGCACGACAACATGGCGGCAGTGGCCGGAGGAGTTGGTCCCGCCGCGGCCACGGTTGCGACCCGCGCCATGATCGCGCGCTACCATCCGCAGGCGCTGATTTCCGCGGGCGTGGCGGGAGCACTGCTTCGAACGTTAAAGGTGGGGGCCGTAATTACGCCCAACGTGATTGTTGATTCCGCAACGGGCACTGAATTTCGCTCGGATATTGGCGGCGGGATTCTGGTGACAGCAAGCGAGGTTGCCGGCGCGGCTGCGAAGCAGATGCTGGTGGAAAAATTCCATGCATCCGCGGTGGATATGGAGGCCGCGGCTGTTGCTGAGGTTGCGCAGCAGGAGGGAATCAGCTTCCGCTGCGTCAAAGCCATTTCTGATGAGGCTGACTTTGTCATGCTTCCGCTGGACCAGTTTGTGGATAAGGCGGGAAGGTTCCTTACCGGCAAATTCCTGGCCTGGGCGGCCTTCCGTCCGCGGCGCTGGGGGGCAATCCTGGCATTGGCACGCAATACGAAACGCGCATCCAAGGCTCTGTGCGAGCACTTGCAGGCGATGTCCGGCAGTACCCTTGAGCCGCAATCCGGAGAAATGCACTGCCAGGTACCAAAGTCTTAGGGATTTAAGATAAGCTATATACAGCGACAAGATGCAGAGTGCCACCAAATCCGACGTCGAAACCCGGCAATTCGTTGTCCCCGGCACGATGAAGGCGGCGGTCTACCACGGCAAACAGGATGTCCGCATGGAAACCGTGGCTGTCCCTCAGATTGGCCGGGGTGAGATTCTCGTGCGGGTGCATACTTGCGGCATCTGCGGCACAGACTTGAAGAAGATTGCCACCGGCTCGCATTCCGCGCCGCGCATATTCGGCCATGAAACCGCCGGGCAGATCGCCGCCGTCGGGGAAGGCGTTTCCAACTTCACCATCAGTGACCGGGTGATGGTCTTTCATCACATTCCCTGCGGCCAATGCTATTACTGCCGGCACAAGGTCTTTGCCCAATGTCCGGTTTACAAAAAGGTGGGCGCTACGGCCGGGTTTGAACCGAGCGGTGGTGGCTTTGCCGAGTATGTTCGCGTGACCGACTGGATTGTGCGTGGGGGCGTGGTCAAGCTGCCGGATTCGGTCTCTTACGAGCAGGCTGCGTTTGTTGAGCCGGTGAACACCTGCATGAAGGCCATTGCAGCCCTCAATCTGCTGTCCGACGAGACTGTTCTGGTAGTAGGCCAGGGGCCAATAGGCATTACTTTGGCCCTATTGGCCAAACGGACAGGTGCGTCTGTGGTAACTTCCGATTTGCATCCGCAACGCCTTACAATAGCTAGAGGTTATGGGATCGAGTCCACGGTCGATGCCTCGGCGGAAGACCCCGGCAAAAGGATACGGGAGCTTACAGATGGCCGAGGCGCAGACGCAGTCATCCTGGCAGTAGCAGGAAATAGCTTGGTTCGCCCTGCAATTGATGCAGCGCGGCCCGGCGGCAGGATCATGCTGTTTGCCCAGACCCAGCGGAGTGAGGTTTCAATTGATCCGGCTTCGATTTGCGTGGACGAAAAGGTGCTCCTGGGCTCTTACAGCGCGTCTGTAGATTTACAGGCAGAGAATGTCCGCCTGGTTTTCAGCGGGGAAATTGATTTTACAGGGCTGATTACGCATCGGTTTCCGCTGGAGCGGGCCGTTGAAGCTCTAGAACTCGCGGCGCATCCTGGGCCGGAGTCGATGAAGATTGTGATCCAACCTGGAATGCAGTGGGAGAAACGTTAGGTGAAAAGACAGATGACAGCAGCGGTCCTCTATGGCAAAGAGGACCTGAAGATCGAACGAGTGCCCATACCACCATTGGAAGTGGGTGAAGTGCTGGTCAAGGTGAATGTTGCCCTTACCTGCGGCACGGACCTGAAGGTATTTCAACGTGGCTATCATGCGCGCATGATTGTGCCGCCTGCCCTGTTCGGGCATGAACTTGCCGGAGTGATTGAGGAAGTTGGACCCGGTGTCCGGGACTTCCGCAAGGGCATGAGGGTGGTGGCGTTGAACTCCGCGCCCTGCAGCGCTTGCTTCTATTGCCTGCGGCACCAGGAAAACCTGTGCGAAGACCTGCTCTTCAATAACGGGGCTTATGCCGAGTACATCAAGATTCCCCGGCGCATTGTTGAAGCCAATATGCTGGCATTGCCGGACGATGTGACCTTTGAGTCAGCGGCCATGACCGAGCCCCTGGCCTGCGCCCTGCGTGGATTACAGGAAACCGGCGCTGACATCGGCGATACCGTTACCATCATCGGCGCCGGATCACTGGGCCTCATGCTCATGCAGGTGGCCAAGCTTATCGGCTGCGATGTGATTGCCGTGGTCAAGCGCGACGATCAGGTAGGCGCGGCAAAACGTTTTGGCGCGGACGACGTGGTCCACATCAATAAAACCAAGTCACCCGTTGAGGCCGTTATTCACTTGACTGAGGGACGCGGCTCAGACGTAGTGATTGAGGCCGTCGGGCGCCCCCAGGCGTGGCAGTGGGCCGTGGATATGGCCCGCCGTGGTGGTGCGGTCAACTTTTTTGGAGGCTGCGCCAGCGGCACCAAGGTGGAGCTGGATACCAATCGCCTGCACTATTCCGAGATGACTCTGAAGGCGACCTTCCACCACACCCCGGAAAGTGTGCGCAAAGCGTTCGCCTTGATTGCCGAAAAGAAGATCAAAAGCACTGACTACGTTACCGGAGAGGCGCCACTTTCCAAGCTCAAGCAAGTCCTGCAGCAAATGCTGGAGCGTGGCAGCCAGATCAAGACGGCCATCATTCCCGGCCATTAGCGGGTATTTTAGGCTGACGTGTATTTCTGCGCCGCCGTCCCGCTTTCAGTCCTGCGTAGCTCGCGGCTCGCAGCATGCGCCGGCTCATCCATGCCTCGGCTAGTTTGCGCGCCGCTGCCAGCAGCGCCAGATTAGGAACAAGGAACAGGTTCCTTTCACAAATTGCTTCGTTCTTCGTTCCCTGGTCGCCCATCGCTGGTCGCTGATTACAGCGATCTCAGAAATGCTACCAAGTCTGACTTTTCGTGCTCGGAGAGGCCAAGAGTAAAGCGAACATTGTAGAAGTTCACCACGTCCAGCAGCGTGGCCGCCGAGCCGTTGTGAAAATAGGGCGCGCGCGCCGCCAAGGCGCGCAGGATCGGTCCTTTGGTCTTGCCAATGTCGGCGCAGTTTCCTGAGATCATGGCGCGTCCGGGATCGGTGACATGAAAGACCTCGCCGGTGGCCTTGCAAACCAGCGTGTAAACCGGGAGGCCTGTAGTATCGAGTGGGGCCAGCGCGGGGAAAGCAGTGACTCCGATGTTCAACGGCACTGAAAGCGAATGGTTTCCGGAGTTCGGAGTGTCATGGCAGGTGGTGCATGTGCCCATGAAGACGGGCGTATTCAGAGCATCGTTGATTCCCGCCACTCCCGTAATGGGAATCACCAGGGTATTGAAGAGCGCCTGGCCCCGCGCTACCGACTCGCGCGCCTCTTCATGAGGCGTAGACCGGCGCAGGTCAGCCCAGTTCTGGAAGATGGTGAACACCACGGGATTGAAAGGGGCGCCGGACGGGTCTGCCCCAAACACGTCATTGATGCCAAGATGAAAAGGCTGGGTGGAAAGGCTCTCAGGCCCGCCTTGCGCTCCATCGGCATCCAGCCGCCCGGCATCGTCATCGCGCGCTTGCGCGGTAAACAGCGCCATCTCAAAAGCCACAATCTGCGCCAGCTGCTCGCTCGTGGGATCTTGCGCAGCCTGGGCATGCCCCCGGGTAGCGTCTGTAGCCTGGCTTATCAGATCGAGATCGATGGAGCGGCCGGGAGAATTCTCACGCCCGTCCCACATCACCGTGCTGAGAAATTTCAGGTTGGTGGACGGCAATGGCCGGCGGAACATGGCCAGTTGTTGCGTGGTGGTCTGAGGACAATCATGGGGATCGCGAACACTGGTGACTGCAAATGCAGCGTTGCCGGGAACAGGCAAAGAGATCCGTATCAGGCCTTTTTCCAGAAGCATGCTATAGGCGCGTTTCCGCTCAGACCGTGTCGAAACCGGGGCACTGGGACAATTCGCGCCGTCGACCGTGCGGAAGATGGGATCAAGGCCATCGCTCGAGTCAAACCGTTGCTGGATATGCGGTGGAGTAACCGTCCAGGCGTCTCCCGGTTGATGGCAGGTGATGCAGGCGCGTCCATTCGTTCCCAGGCTCTGAAAAAACGGGTTTGAAGTATCAACGGAGCCCGTGGTGCTGACGGTCCGGACAGCCCCTGTGGGATCGGGGAAATCCCGCAGATCAGGGTCAGTATTCGCCGGCAGCACCAGCGAGAATCCAAGGCACGCAAATAGAATACTCAGAGACAAAATTCTGTATGACGCCAAAGTCCTGATCCAGCTCATGATCTGCTTCTCCTTAAATATGTATGGGAATATGTTAGGTAACCTGGTGCGAGCGCGCGCAAACCGCCGACCCGGCGTTCCCCCCGCGGCCCGGCGGCCAGCGCTCCGTCTGAAGATTGCTGCAGGAACGGCCTTGCCGGCAATGGTGAGTACCTGAAGATCGCCTTAATTTGTATGAACTTTTAACCTCTGGAAAACAATGGGTTTGTACCCGTTCTATTGGCGATGGGGATGTAGAATAGCTGCACACGAAGTCCATTGCCCATGGCGCCAGAACCAACGAAAGCTTCAGATACAGTCAGATTTGGCAGCGATTACGAGCTCAACCTGCGGATGGGTGAGCTGCGCCGATCCGGCCGTCTGCTTAAGCTGGAACGGATTCCAACCGAGTTGTTGCTGCTCCTGGTAGAGAGGCAGGGGCGGTTGGTTACGCGGGACGAGATCATAGAACGAGTCTGGGGCAAGGATGTTTTCCTGGACACGGACAACAGCATTAACGCAGCGATCCGCAAGATTCGCCAGGCGCTGAAGGATGATCCCGCACAGCCGCGCTTTGTGCAGACGATCACGGGCCGGGGTTACCGCTTTATCGCACCCGTGACCGGAGACGACGCGCCCGTGGTCCCGATGGACGCTGCCTCCGCGCCGTCCACGAATCCGGCAGACCTTGCCGAGAAAGAAATCTCTCCCGCTCGCCCCTTCATCGCCCGGCGATGGGCCCTGGTTGTGGCAATTTCCCTGGTTGTGGTGCTCGCCGCAGGTGCTTACTTTCAGTGGTTCCGGCTTCGGGGCCGCGTCCAGCCCCCCGCAGGACGAGTTATCCTGGCGGTGCTTTCGTTTCAGAATCTTACCGGCGACGCGGGCCAGGAATACTTCAGCGATGGCATGACCGAAGAGATGATCGCCCAGCTGGGACGGCTCGACCCTGAGCACCTGGGCGTGATTGCCCGCACTTCAGTGATGGTCTACAAGCAGAGCCCGAAGCCGCTGGACCAGATTGGCCGCGAACTGGGGGCCGAATACGTGCTGGAGGGGAGCGTCCGGCGCGATGCAGACAAGGTGCGAATCACCGCACAGCTCATTCAAATGAAAGACCAGACCCACCTGTGGTCGCGGCAATACGATCGTGAGCTCAACAGCCTGCTGGCACTGGAAGGCGAAATTGCCCGTGAAATTGCCGATGAGATTCAGCTTACCCTCGGGGACAATCGCAGGCGCACCGACATCGCAAGTAAATCCTATCTCTCGCGCGAGCAATACAGCGGCTACGATCTCTATCTCAAGGGTCTGTACTTCTGGAACAAAAGGACGGTCCCGGGCTTTCAGCAGGCCATCGAATATTTTCAGCAAGCCATTGCCAAGGATCCCAGCTACGCTCCTGCGTATGCCGGTCTGGCCGACTCTTACGCCCTGTTAGGTGGTTATAGCCTGCTTTACCAATCCGATCTCATGCCCACAGCACGAGCCGCAGCTTTGCGCGCTCTGGAGCTTGACGAGGGCCTGGCCGAGGCCCACACAGCGCTGGCGCTGATTGTCCAGAACTATGATTTTGACTGGCAAACGGCGGAGAGGGAATTTCGGCGCGCGATTCAATTGAACCCCAACTACGCCACCGCTCATCACTGGTATGCCGAGCATCTGGCCCTGCTGGGCCGCTTTGACGATGCATTGCGGGAGAGCGAACGCGCCCGCCAGCTCGATCCGCTATCCCTCATTATCGCCACGGACAATGGAGCAATTCTATACTTTTCGCGCCAATACGATCGCGCCATCGAACAGTTTCGCGCGGTGCTCGATATGGAACCGGACTATCCCAGGGGCGGGTTGGTGGTTCACGCTTACGACCAAAAGGGAATGTTCGCGGAGGCCATGGCGTTGGTGGAAAAGCGGCAGCGCGTTGATGGCGATGGCCCCTCGTCCTGGTCGGAAAAAGCTTATATCTACGGCCGTTCGGGCAAGCCGGCAGAGGCCCGGCATGCGCTCGACAGGCTGCAACAGTTTTATCAGGGGCACCCGACCGACGCGGCTGCGATGATCTGGGCCTGGTCCGGAGTCGATAAAGAACAGGCCCTCGCGTGGCTGGAAAAAGGCTATGCCCAGCATTCCAATGCGCTGACGACCCTCAAGGTGGAACCTGCTTACGATTGGTTGCGCGGCGATCCACGCTTTCAGGACCTGATGCGCCGCGTGCGGTTAGCGCCTTGACGGAAGCAATAAGAGCACCTGGTGCAAAACCAGGAGTCGGCCCTGCAACAAGCCTCGACTGCGCTGTAAGTTATGGGAAGGTCAGGAGATTTATATTCCCTGCCTTATCTATTCTTCCCGCAGCACGTCCAGCGGCTGAACCCGCGTTGCCCTGTAAGCAGGCAACAAGCTCGCCCCAAGACTCACGGCCAGGAGAACAACTATCACCGCGACATAGGTATTGGGATCTGTAGGCTTCACACCATAAATCATGGTGGTGAACAAGCGCCCCACCGCGACTGCACCGCCCACACCCAGCGCCATACCCATCACTGTAGGGCGCAATCCCTCCATCACAATCATCTGCAGCACATCAGCAACTTGCGCGCCCAGAGCCATGCGAATCCCAATCTCGCGCAGGCGGCGGCGCACGCTGTAAGCCAGCACTCCATAAATGCCCGCGGCCGCAAGAAGGAGAGCGAGTCCGGCGAAGGCCACCAGCAGCCACATGTTCAAGCGGCGATCAGAAAATGAATCGGCGATCACGTGTTCCATGGTCTGGGGATCCAGAACCGGCTGTTCTTTATCCACCTCATGAACGGCCCGGGTAACTTCTGCGATCAAATCCGCAGACGAACTGCTGCCGCGCACGACAAGAGACATCATGGAACTCTGGTATTGCCTGTGGGGAAGATAAATCAGAGCCGGAGGCGAAGGGCGCTCCAGCCCACGCTCCTTGATGTCGCCCACAACCCCAACTACTTCACGCATCTTTTCCGGGTCAAAGAACGTGATGGAAAGCCGTTTGCCAATCGGATACTGGCCCGGCCAGAGCCGTTTCGCCGCGGCGTCATTCACCAGGATGACCGACGTCCGGTCGTCAGTATCGGCATCATTGAAGTCGCGCCCGCGCAAAATGGGGACCCTGATGGCGGCGAAGTACCCTGGAGTCACGGTGTTCGAACCGACCATTTTTTGTTGCGCCACCGGCTGCGGTGGCTCGCCTTCAAGTTGAACCGGCAGGTTGTTGCCACCCTGTCCGCTGAGGGGCACTTCGCTCACTGCTCCTGCAGATTGCACTCCGGGCAATCCGCGCAAGCGCTCCAATGCCTGCTGAACAAAAATCGCATGCCTGGGATCATTCTTCAGCGGCGCGCGCGGAACGGTCACGGTAATGACGTTCTGCGGATCGAAACCGGGATTGATGTTATGCAGCACCCAAAGCGTCCGCACCAGCAGCCCGGCGGCGATGAGCAGCATGGTTGAGAGCACCACTTCCGCCATCACCAGCAGATTGCGGACGCGGCCTCGCCCGGAATCAGAATCCGTGCGGCCCAGGCCTTCCTTTAAAGAATCATTCAACGTGCGATCTGTGCGTGTAAGACGAAGCGCCGGCAGCAGTCCAGCCAGCAATCCACAGAGTATGGAGATGCCAAAAGTAAAGACGAGGACCCAGCCATCCAGGCGGACCTGGATGGAACGCGGCAAATGATTGCCAAAAAAATCAACGATCAAAACCGTTCCATAATGGGCCAGCAAAAGCCCCATCGCTCCGCCGGCAGCAGAAAGAAAACCAGCTTCCACCATCAGATGTTGCAGCACCCGTCCACGGCTGGCGCCCAGCGCCGTACGCAGAGCAATCTCTTTCTTGCGAGCGGCGGTCTTGGCCAGCATGAGATTGGTCACGTTGGTACACGCAATCAACAAGACAAAAGACACGGCTCCCAGCAGCACCAGCAAAGGCGTCCGCAGATCCGCCACCAGTTGCTGATGATAGGGAATAACGCGTGCTCCCCATCCGGCGTTGTCATCCGGATAATTCTGCTCCAGGCGGCGCGAAATTGTATCCATCTCCGCCTGCGCTTGCTGCAGATTGATGCGGGGGGCCAGGCGTGCAATCACCAGGCTATTGTGATTGCTGCGATTGGCTCGGTCCGTGGGGCCCCATGCGGCCGGTACCCAGAAGCGTGCCCGGACAGGCATCTGAAATCGCTCCGGCATCACGCCGATCACGGTGTAGCTCTGGCCGTCAAAAGTGAAATCGCGGCCTGCTACTGTGGGATCACCACCAAAATGACTTTGCCACAACTCGTAACTCAGAATCACTTCGCGATCGCGACCCGGATTCATCTCTTCCGCGTTAAATACCCTGCCCAGGAGGGGTTGGGCATGCATCACGGCGAAGAAATCTTGTGTCACCTCCGCGCCGAGAATTGAGTCCGGCCGGCCTGTTCCGGTCAGGTTCATCCCATGGAAATGGTAGAGGGAGATGTGCTCGAAGACGTGCTGCTGATCTTGCCAATCCAGGAAATTGGCGTTAGAAACGGCAAACAGGCTTATACCAGGAAACGATTTTTGTGGAGGAGTATGGAAGACCTGCATGATTTGATCAGGCTGGTCGTAAGGCAGCGGACGCAGCAGCGCTGCATTTACCACACTAAAGATTGCAGTATTCGCCCCGATTCCCAGCGCCAGAACCACTACCGCCAGCGCGGTGAAGGCAAGGTTCTTGCGCAGCATGCGAATGGCAAACCGCACATCCTGCGCCAGTCGCTCCAGAAAAGTCCAGCCCCAGGCCGCGCGTGTGGACTCCGTGACGCGCAAGGTGTTGCCAAGGGCGCGCTGTGCGGCATAATGCGCATCTTCCGAGCTGAGGCCTGCCGCCGCCTGCTCTTCAGCTTCCAATTCCAGGTGTGAGCGCAATTCGCGCTCCAGATCTGCCTCACGTTGCCGGCGACTCCTGCCGCGAAGCAATGTCATCAACCACGGCATCAGCTTCATGATTCTTCCTCCTGCCCGGCGGCCAGGAGCCGCCCGATGGCCCCGGCCAGTTGCTCCCACTTCGATTGTTCGCGCAGAAGCTGCTTTCTCCCTGCGACGGTCAGCCGGTAGTACTTGTATTCGCGATTGCGTTCGCTGGCCTTTTCCCACTTGCCCGCAACCCAGCCGCGCCGCTCTAGCCGATGCAACGCCGGATAAAGCGAACCGTGTTCCACTTGAAGCAGGTCCTCTGTAGTGCGCTGAATGTGGCGGGCAATTTCGTGTCCGTGGGCGCGCCCCAGCAGAAGCGTGCGCAGAATGATCATGTCCAGGGTTCCCTGAAGGAGTTCCAGCCGGTCAGGCGATTTGAGCGCCATAGCAGACATTCTACCCTCATCAGGGTAGACGCTCTACTGTAGAAAAGGTTAGGCCGTTATTCAAGCGATTCCGAGAATTCTGTTCTGGTTGTACTGCGAGCAGTGCGACTGGCGCAGAGTATTTGGCATTCCCACCGCGCCATCTCTATGTTCGACATTCTTTGGCTTGTCGATCTCTGAGGCTCCCACAGCCTCAGAGATCGCCTACATGGCTGCGGGCGGAAGACCAGAAAGTGCCCGTAAGTTATTGAAAGGTCGGGAGATCTAGTTTCTTCACTCCGGCAAAAGACGCCGGTGCTCAGAAGGACAGGCGGTGGAACAGCGATTTTCTTAGCACTTGTGCAGCTTTTTTAATTGGTCGGGGAGAGAGGATTTGAACCTCCGACCCCCTGGTCCCGAACTTGGGTGCAAGGAGCCAATTTCGTTAGTACTCAAACATTTAGGTGGTGCTTCGTCCTTCTCATTCTTGCTGATTTACGCCAGTTTTGGGCCAATGTAAACCTTGAATTGCAACCTTGCTGAACCCCTGGCCCTTGGCAAGGGGTTCAGTCGGCACTCAAAGATGCTCCCAGGGACCGGCTAGAAATTGCGCTATCTCAGTTCTCTGCGAAAGTCTGACCGGCTCGATGAACGTCACCTCTATAACTTCGCGAGGTTGGAAGTCGCACTCAATCGCGGGAAGGAAAGTACGCCGACCTCGTGCAACTGGCTTGCCATGCTGCATGCGGGGAGCACCAGAGTTGCAGCGAGAAAAATAGGGTGTCTGGTTCTTCGCGACATCGAGGAACGGCAAGCGAATCAGAAAGTCCGATGCGCGGTAGTGATCTAACGCTCGCTTCCCAGCTCTCACGGGACCCTCTTGTCGACCCGACCAAAAAAACACGCGCTTGTTCAACTCCCTCAAGAATTCAGCCATCGAGAAACCCTCCTCGAAGATGATGCACTTTTCATGCAGAAGCTTTTGATCTCTGAGCACAGCAGTCCCAGCAGGAAGTTCTCGCCCTTGACGTGGCAAGCCTGCAACGCTTGACGTAAGATCCTCGGCAGTTCTTAAGACCCGCGATTCCCTAATGGATCTGAGGTTGTCAACGTGAGTAAGATGCCAGAGTGTCGGGCGCAACGCCGCGTATTCTTCAATCGAAAAACCCACTTCGCCCTTTTTGCTTCCCCCTTCTGGCAGAAATCCCATGTGGAATTTTGAGAGGTGAGTTAATCTTAACTGCATGCTGCCCAATGCAGGACAATTGATTTCAGATTTTACTCGTGTTTCAGCAATTGCTGGCATGCCCATCAAGGAACACGAAATCCGACATGAATTCCTCCGGGCTCCTCATCAAAGTCCCAGACTTCCAAAAGAAAGCTACGCGCTTTATGTATTTTCACTGACCTGTGAAGAATTAGTCGTTCTGAAAGTTGGCAAAGCCGGTCCAAACAGTGCAGCGAGATTTGAGTCGCAGCATTATCTTCCCCGAAGTTGTAACAGTAACTTGGGGAAGTCGATTGTTGCTGGCGGAAGCCACTGGAGCAAGTTGGGAATATCAGCGATAGAGGAGGACACGGTTGGAGAATGGCTGAGATCAAATACCGACCGCGACCATTTCTTTCTGAATTGTGGCCCGTCCATCGTCTTTCTGATTAATTTATTCGAAGCTTTTTTGCAGTGCAAACTGCGACCATTATTTGAAGGTTGAGAGCGAGGGGAGCAGGAGCGACCCGAGCGAAAAATTTTGGCGACAGGGTACACACTTGTGCCCTGTCGCCAAAATTTTTGTTGGCTCGATTAAGCCGCTGCTGCCGTGCTCAGCGCGGGACGGCGCACCTGTTCGGTGCGCCTCCTGGCTGTCTCGCAATAATCGTTTGAAAGCTCAATCCCTACAAACCGGCGCCCTGACAATCCGGCTGCTACCAGTGTGCTGCCAGAGCCGCAGAAGGGGTCAAGGACTATGCTGCCCGGCTTGGAAAAAGTTTCAATCAACGGAATCAGATTGGAAACCGGCTTCTGCGTGGGATGTAGCTTGTTGCCGCTGTACTTCCACTGTTGAACATCACTGATTACCTTTTCAGGTAAGGCAGGATTGCCCTTTGCCAGCAAGTACGCCTGTTCATGCCGATATGCCAGAAAAACATTCTTCGATGAATAGGACTTCTGAAAAACCAGATGTCCTACAGGTCTGAATCCGGCAAATCGCCATGCCTGCATGAATTTATCCACCTGATGCCAGCCGTAAAAGCTGATACAGAAGGAATCCCGCTTCAACACTCTGAAAATCTGAGCAAAAGCCGGCTGGAGCCAGTCTGCTCTATCGTCGTTTGCTATTCTCTGACCGTCGCGTGATACATATCTTGCAATGTACGGCGGGTCAGTCAGAACCATGTCAATGCTTGAGCTAGGAACGTGTGAAAGAACCTGCACGCAATCGCCCTGAATAACGCTGTTCGCTGGTGCCGTCATTACCGCACCTCCGCATCTGATTTCTGTCTGTCTGTCACTTCGGGGCTGATTGCTCCAAGAATGACATTGGAAGTGCGCTGTACTACCTCCAAGCTCTCTTTCAGCAGGTTTGCGTCACCGTGGTAAAGCTGAATGTAATCACTCGAACCCGTTCCGGTCTCAAGTCCCAAAGCATGGCAAACCACGAAAGCAACGGCTTCGGCTTCTGTTTCCCGCACTGCTTGGGTTGTCATTGTGCGGCGCTCTGCTTTGTGCAACATCTCATGTGCGAGTTCATGGATAAGAGTTGCAAAGGTTTCCGATTCTTCCAGCTCTGGCAGAATGCGAATCAAACCGCCGTAAGACATGCCCCTTGCCGGTGCAATCGTGTCCGAAAATTCCAGCTTGATTGTCTGGGCCTCGGTAAACTCAATCAACCTGTCCAGTTTGTCGCCTACTTCGCCGGTAACGGTGTTGCTGAGTTCTGGCAATTCCTCGCCCTCGGTCTGCTCAACATCAAACACATACACTGAACGAAACCCGACTAAACGCGGTTCCGGTTTGTCTGTCTTTGCGTCTGGTTCGGCTGCATTGCGCTTGTATCCAATCAGCGGAGCAAAAATCATGATGCCCTTTTCGCCGCGTCTCACTCTCCGGCCTAATTCATTCCATGCGCGGATGCCCGCAACTTTCGTCGCGGTGGGCCTCTGGCTGGCAATCAGAAGAATGTTCTGAAAGCTGTAATTGTGAAATTGCGCCATTGCGGTTAAATATGAAGAGAGTACGTCGCTGTGTCCCGCTTCCAGACTCTTAACCAGAGCGTCAATGCTGGCCTTAACGAGTTCCTGATTGTTTTTTGCTTTGCTTCTATCCTTAACTAACATTTTTTTTCCTTTCGTCCGCCGGGTTGGCGTTTTGTTCTTCACTTCACGCGGCAGCGGAACAAAACGGCGAGCCGGTGGACAAAGGAGAAACGCAGCGGAGCGAAGGGTGGCAGGGCGCGAGCGTCGGCGCGCTGAGTGCCAAAATGCTCTTGGTTTTTGTTTTGGCGCGAAAGCGGCGCTTAGACCTCGCGACCGTCTGAGCCGTGGCCGAACGGCGCCCACCTGAGCGAAGCGGAGTGGACAAAGACGCGGAGCTTACCTTGTTTTGACAGCATCGGTGCGGGGATCATGGAACGTGTCTTGCGGATGCACAGGTGGTATAAACTCTCAATATTCAAATGGATAATGAATCCGCTGTACAACCAGAGAGGGCTGACGAAGGGCAGGTGCAATTTCGGCCACGCGCTCGGATCATTCAAACGCTTGGTCGGGACCTGATAAGCAACCACATTATTGCGATCCAGGAACTTATCAAGAATGCATATGATGCCGACGCCGACGAGGTGCATATCACATTCGAAGCGCCGTTAGAAATTGGTAAAGGAGCAGTGGTTATTTCTGATGATGGCGACGGAATGACACTGGAAGATATCAAGCGCGGATGGATGGAGCCTGCAACGGTTTCCAAACTAACACGAACTCATTCGCGCAAAGGCAGACGTGTCACAGGAGAAAAAGGAGTGGGACGGTTCGCCGCGGCTCGAATTGGCCGCTATCTTGAAATCTCCACTAGGCCAAAAGGGGAAACGAAGGAAATTAAGGTCAGTTTTGATTGGGGCAGTTTTGAAGATCCATCGAAATACCTCGATGAAATTACGTCCACCTGGAAAGTGGTGGACGTCGCACCGAATGTTAAAAAGGGCACCACATTGAGGATTTCGGGGCTGAATGACAACTGGGAAGAAGACGATGTAAAAGGGGTGCATTCGTTTACTGACCTGAGGGCCGAACTCTCCAGGCTTGTGGCACCGCTGGAGAAGGATGAATTCAAGATATTCTTGGCGCTTCCTCCAGACCACCTTTCCCTGGAAGGCGAGGTTACTGCACCCGAGGTGCTTGGAAAGCCGCACTACAAACTTTCGGGCAATATGGATGTAACTGGCCTGCTCGATGCTATGTACGAGGGGCCTCAGGGCAAGATGCAGTTGCTGGATGATAAGGGAGCACGTCCAAGAGTATTGATAGCTGGCAAGTCACCGCGATGTGGATCAGTCAACTTCGAGTTTCGCGTGTGGGATCGCGGTAATGAAGACCTTGAGCCTCTCGTCAAAGAACTTGGTTCGACACTTCGGGCCATCAAACGTGACCTTGATGCAGCAAGCGGAGTCAGCATTTACCGGGATAATTTTCGCGTTCTTGTCCCTGAGGCCGACTGGCTGCGCCTCGATATGCGACGTGTTCAAAATCCAACAATGCGGTTGAGCAATAACCAGGTTGTTGGACGTTTGTTCGTTTCTGCAGATAGAAACAAGGGATTGAAGGATCAAACGAATCGACAAGGCATCGTGGATTCACCAGAGTTTGACGACTTTAAGCAAGCAGTAAAGGAGATTTTGTCAAAACTGGAAGTCAAGCGTGATCTGCATCGCCGGAGTAAGCCCTCAGAAGGTCGGCATGGACTGTTTGAAAAATTGGAATTCGCGCCTCTCAAGGCATACCTGCTCAATCGATATTCTGACGACAGGCAGCTTGCCACCCTTCTCGACACCACAGAGAAGCGATTCGAGTCGGGCATTGCAGAAGTACAAACGGTTCTGGCACGATACCGGCGGCTTGCAACACTAGGACAGTTGATCGATGTCGTTCTGCATGAAGGACGTACTCCGGTGTCCTCAATTCGAAATGAGGTGGAATTGATAAAGGCTGAATTGGAGGACGGTTCGAGTGCCAGCGCATCGCCAGAGATTGGTAGGCATCTCACAGCGATACTGTCCCAGACCGAGGTGCTGAGTCTTCTTTTCAAAAGACTGTCGCGTTTTGGTGGTCGTAAGCGCACACGTCCGACAACAGTTGTGGTTGAAGAAGCGATTGCTGACGTTTTTGCACTGCATCGAGCATTTCTTGATGAGATGAAGGTGGTGTGCGGGTTACCTAAGACATCGCATTCGATTGTCGCTGATCCTTCCGAGCTGCAGATGATTTTTCTCAACTTGCTTGAGAACTCCCTCTACTGGCTGGAACGTACGCCTGATACTAAGCGACGGATTGTTGTCAGCGTGGATCAAGTTGACGGGGGAATTCGAGCGTTGTTTTCCGACAGCGGTCCTGGCGTTCCGGAAGACATTCGTGATCATATTTTTGATCCTTATTTTTCGAGCAAGCCGGATGGCGTCGGGTTGGGCTTAACGATTGCGGGCGAAACGGCGGCGGAATACAACGGATCGCTTGAATTGATAGCGACAGGCCCACTCCCTGGCGCAACATTCAGAGTCACCATCAGGGAACATACGAAGTGATGGCAACCCCAATCGTCACAAATCCCGGAACAGCCGAATACTGGAACATAGTCCTGATCGAAGACAATGCTGATCTGGTGCGTCAGATGGAGGAGTTCTTCGCGAAGAGAGTGATTGCAGGACGCCGGTTGCGTCTCCTGCCAGAGACGGACTGGGACAGCGCATTCAGAGCGATTAAAGAACGGAAGGCTGATTTATTTATTCTCGACATATATAAAGGGCCTGCACAAGCCGGTGGTCAGCGGATCGGCGAATCGGTTCTTTCCGAGATTCGCAAAAATGGATTTGTTGCGGTGGTGCTGCATACGAATCTCCCCGAGGGTCTGGAAGAACACACAAATGAATTCATCCGCCTAGTGCCAAAAACGGCCGGACTTACTGCACTCGCAACGGAGATTGAATCGTTGTTTGCGACAAAGATTCCGCAAATGCACCGAGCGATCGCGCACTATCTTGATCGGACGTTGCGCGACTACATGTGGGACTTCGTTGTGAAAAATTGGGCGGCGCTATCTGAGATCGCGGACAAGCCCGAGTTTCTTCGTGTTCTCATTCAGCGGCTTGCGATCTCTTTCTCTGTGAGCGGCCTTGATGCTGTTCTTACGGAAGTGTTTCCCGAAGTGAAAGATCACACCGTCGCTGAAGATAAAATCCACCCGGCGGAATTTTACGTGAAACCGCCGATTGGGAATGACCCTGTACTCGGTGATGTGCGGGTGAGAACTGTGGGCACGGCGACAGAGTACTGGATCGTGTTGTGGCCCACTTGCGACATGGTATCGACGGGAGGAAGGGTCCCCAAAACGGATAAAGCTCTCTGTGCTAGAGCGAAGCTGTTGTTGACGTTCAAGGAGTATCAGGAATATACCGCCAATCCTGAGTCAGGAGGCGCAAAGAAACGTTTACTCGCACTGTTGAAAAACGCGCGGGATATCTCACCAGACCGGTATCATTTTTTGCCTGGGCTGTGCGATGTGCCTGATTTGGTCGTTGATTTTCAGGATCTTGATCATCCTTCCCTTAATGACGTAAAAGGCTGGCGATGTGTGGCGTCTCTTCGAAGCCCGCATGCAGAATCGTTGAGCGTTCGATTTGAACGGTATCGAAATAGAATTGGGACGCCTGATCTTGACAACGAGATCGTGATCAAACGATTCAGTCCACCAGCGCCGGTCGCAGTGCTTGGTGGTACCCCAATCAAATCGGTAGAATTGGCAAAGCCGAAAAGTGACATTCCGACTGATCCGCCTTCTGAATGATTCCAAAGCCCTTTCCGGCCTCCAGATCAGGTCAAACCAAGAAATTGAGTCACTTGTTTGGCTGAGTTCTCCGTGGGACCGGCGGCTATGCGCCACCTGCCGCACGCCGCGATTGTCAAACAATAGGAAATATCTTGAACTCCCTCCGGCACAGGAGAACGAAAACTGTTCCTGGTCAAGCGGGGAAACCCTGCATCGACGCTGTAGAGTTCTTCCGCGATTATGCGAAGAGGCCGCATGTAGTAATCCGCATGCGCGGGACTGTAGCCGGCAGCCGCTAAGTTTTTTGCGAATAGGGCAAGGGAGCTTTCGTCAGTCGCGAGCATTGTTGTAATCAGTTCTATGACAGAAGGCAGCGTGTTCGACGCCAGTACATCATCAGTGACGTGCAGGCTGAACAGATATAGTTTTCCGCGTTCCGGGTCGCTGAGTTGGTCAATGTTTGAAATGAAGTGAACGGGAGATGATGATAACGATGTGGCGGAAGTCTTTACCTCAATCGAGGCGGCTTCCGACTGAAAATCATGTCTAGCGCCGGCTGGCCCCTGCCAGCATGCTAACTTGGCTTCGGTAATTGGGTGCAACCACCGGGCCAAGAACCAAAGCTCGCCAAAAAGTCCTAACGCTGCTTCGCGGCTGAGTCCCGCCTGATTTACGAGCCAAAATGATCGCCAGCGTTCCAGACACGCGGTAACTGCTTTTCGCCGATCCGGTACGTTGGTCAATGATTCTAGGAGGTCGTGGACGAGTGCCGTGAATGTTCGATGGTAGCTGGACTGCAGGCACTCAAGATCGATGTACGTGGCACCGGCGAAATCGCGGACTCGGAGTTCCTCAGTGGTCACGTTAAGTCCGTGTGTGGAACGGATGTCGATAATCGGAGAATCAGGCGGAACCTCAATGAGCAAATGGCGATGGTTCGAGAAGTCGAGTGCTGCATAAACGGGTGCGCCTGCTGGCAAGCCTGGGACTCGTTTCCCGCTCAGTTCGTTCGCGGAAGCTGGGGGAAGATGTGTCCATAGTTCGGCAGTCTCGGCAATCGTCATAGAGCGCCAAGGGCTACGCCTTCTCCCACTGAACCGATCACGTATTCGATAGTCGCGGCACTGTCCGAAGCGGGGAATACTATCGCGACTCCGATCACTGTTACACCGTCCCTGCCTGGGTCCTCGAATAGAGGAAGGCGATTTTTGGCGTTGTCGCGAGGACGAGACAGTTTACTGATTGGGTATATGAGCAAGAGCCCTTCGCGCTTATCCCGCTCGGCACGGAGAGCCGCACCAAGATCTTCGAATTCGTTTTCGGAGAGCCGCAAACGAGCTTGGCGTATTTGCTTTTCGTTAAGACCGATTTCTTCGTCGCCTGTTCCCACAGCGCCGTTAGTTGTGGCCGGATTTATCAGAACTCCAATGGAATGTGGAGTCACTTTCAGGCGTGTTCGACCGATGGTGTTAATTTGGTCGATCCCCTGCACCGAGAGATTTTCGGAATCGAGAACACGGCTTGCCTGAGAGATGATCGCAATCCGCCACTGTGTAAGCTCGTCTCGTTGTACCTGGGCGGAAATATATTTTCGGAGTGATTCGAAACTTACAAAACTGGAGCGCGGATCAGGGCGGTATGCGGCCAAGAAACCGTCTATGGCTCGCGCAGAAACGCCAGACCAAGTCATCCGGCCAGACACAGGGTCGGTAGTAGGTCTCCCCAAGCTACTGAGAAAAGTACGGGTGGCACCCAGATTCTGTTCGAGCCAAGTGCGATCATTCAGCGGGAATCGGATCGTTTGAATGAGATGGCCGGCATAGTTTTGTGAAATCTGCCTGGCACTTCCCAATTTATTTGCAGCAGTTACCAGCATAACCGGGTGTGCGCGAATCTTTGGTCCAAAGTCCAAGGGAGTGAGGTTTTCGCGCTCGTATCGCGCTATTTCACCTCTCAGCTCCTCTTCAGCAAGCGCGATGTCACGGAACATCTCAGAAAGTTCCTCAGTCGTCCACAGTCTGGTGAGATCCACGTAATCTTCCCGATAACCGAACCAACGGCCCATCTGCATTAACGTGTCAAAATAGAAGACACGACGAACGTAGTAGCTGACGAGTAATCCTTCGAGAGTCAATCCACGTGATAAACGATTTCCGCCAATGAGTACTGCTTTGAGATTCGGGTCAGCTTCATAGTCCAACACATCATCGGAGTCTGAATTAAGAACAAGAACAGCAAGCGGATCTCGGAACAGTCGGTCAATAAACTCCTCAAGTGCTTCGAAGGGGACGTCTTTACGGATATCGATGGAAGAGATCAGCGGACGAAATGATGTTTCCCATCGGTCGTGAAGCTGTGGCCGAATCGAGTCCCTGTCATAACGCCAGCTCTGACGGAACTCCGTTACGTACGCACTCACCAGCTCTCCCATGCGATTCTGCACTACCTTGCGATGCTGCGTATGAATCAACATAGAAGCCGGATGATCTCTTCCCGAGCGTTGCTGGCGTGCGGCGATCCCCAGGATAAAATCCAGAAAAGCTGTTCGTAGCGAACGACAAAGTTGTGGCTGAAAGTCTTCCACTTGCCGATTGGAAGGGACCAAGGCGGCGATGTCAGTTTCCCCGATGAACTCAATTACATCAAGTCCGTCAATTGTGCTTTCTGGATCGCCCGGCAGTGAGCTCCGTCCGAAGAGTCTTTCTGCTCCGACGTAGCCATCTTGTCTGGGCAGCGCAACAATGAAGTCTTTCGGATAAAGGTCCTCCCAGACCTCACGATCAATTGCTTGATGATTGATCAACAAATTGGCGAAGGGAGTTGCTGTATACGCCACGTAGGACACCCTGGGAAAAGAAGCCAGGAGCGCACGGACTAAGCCGTTGATAGCCGAAGGATCGGTTTCCTCGTCGTCGGCGTCCTGGTCTGCGTCGTCAGGTGCCCGGTTTCCGCCGGTGTTAATTGATGCTTGATCTGCCTCGTCGTCAATTACAAGCACAGGAAGGCCTGCGGGGACGCGGTTATCAACCCAATCCACCAGTCGCTGAAGTACGGTCTTATTCTTTTTCACGACAGCTAACACGTGCTCGTTGCCCTGAAGCACGTTGGGACCAATTGTTCCGGGCCGAAAATCTCCATTCAAGTCTGCTGTTGTTAAGGCAATCCAGCGCTTTCCCGGTTCAGGTTCCCCAACGCCTTCGTCGCGTCGGAGGCCCAATTCCTTATCTAGGCGGCGCTGTGTTTGTTGGCGCAAACCATTGTCCATGCCGGAAAGGACAATGACGAGTTTGTAGCCTACGTCCGCAGCTTTTGCTATCAATGCAGAGAAATTTGCTGTCTTGCCGCTTTGGACATAACCGAGCGCAAGACCGCGCACCTTGAATTGCGGCGGGCCTTCGGGCCGGGGATCTTCTAAGTGCGCCAATATCCTGTCTGTGCTGTCGTCCAGAGATTCCAGTTCGGCTTCTGATCTTCCGATTCGGTCCAAGAGATACGCACGCAATCGTCTCCAGTAATAACCTGTGGAAGGATCATAGCTGTTAAACCACTGCCTGGGACCACCTGTCCCGGATAGTACATGAGCACGTCGTATCGGTTGGGCAACTAACTCCTCGTAACGTGCTCGGACAGCCTCTCGAAACTCCGCAGGCACTGTCCCGAGTGCCTCCTCTACGCTCTGCCCGAGGGCGTCTATGTGGACTCTGAGAACCCTCAAGAATGCATCAATGCGATCACCAACCGAGCTCACGAGCGACCTCCGGTGATTCGGTTTTTAGGCTTTTTACAATACGGCGTAGTGCGGGACGCTCCCCTGCACTGTCAGCAGCCGTCTCAAGGGCTGTTGCGTAAGACGTGGTTCGGCCAGGGTTTGATTTAGCAGAAGTTGAAGTCGAATTTGAGTTGGTATGTGCAGACCGTCCAGCACCATTGGCCCCCCCTGATGTCTTCGCACCGGACCCTTCCTTCTGGTCGTAAACTGACCGTGCGCGTTTCGCGAGCCGTTCGACCGGTTCCTTAAGGTGCTCTTTCAGTTCAGCAGGAAGACTAACTCGCACTTTTGCCACGTTGATCTGAAACTCCGAATCCAGGTCAGGATAAAAATCCACGGCGGCACGAGCGAGCTTTGTGTGCTCATCTGGAGTACGCATTCGTGACCAGCCGCCGCTTTGAATCATGCGATCAGCGCGATAGATATAGAATCCTTGCTGGCTGTTCCAGCGATTTGGACCGCCAGCTCTCTGAAATGCGCGGGGATTGGAAAAATGTGCTTGGTTTGGCAGAATGTACGCCTGAAACCGGACGATGCCTTTGCCATTCTGTCCGTGGATTTCAAATTCGAGCGGATCGAACGGATCAGTTGCTTTTTCGTCTCGTGCGAACGGGTCCCATGGCTCAACCTGTGTCTCATTGATCGTTATTGAGAGTTTTTTACGCCGGCGTGCCTGTCCAGTCAGGAAACGGTGAAAGACCATTCCCAGATGTTCATCTAACCTTCCTACAAGGCTGAACAGGCCTGCGCGTGCCTTCTCTCCCCATGAGATTTTGTAGTCGAGGACCCGCTCAAGGGACTGCCATAGAACAACGGTGCCAGTATGCTCCTGAAGCGGTTCAGTTAGCTTTTCATCGCGCTCGTCGGGACCGAGTACAAAAACTTCCCATCGGTTCGTTCGGTGGATTTCATCGAGATCCCAGGTCCGTGCCTCAATGCGGCGCTGGTTAGGGTCGGTTCGACTGGCAACAGTAAGCCGCCGGCATTGCGATAATGAAGCCGTTTTAAGGCCCAGGCCAAATATTGATTCGTCAGAAGAAATCGTGGGTGAGTGTCGGTTCGGGCAGTTTACCAAGAACGTGATAGAGCGCGAGTTCGGTGATGCGGAAGGTGCGAAAACCGTAAGATTTTCTCATAGTGAC
>Ga0070735_10000295_pt1 | contig 59122 bp, 55 predicted proteins | sample Coa_R1_FD_66443 | JGI IMG/M metagenome (GOLD analysis project Ga0070735, IMG submission 66443) | Surface soil microbial communities from Centralia Pennsylvania, which are recovering from an underground coalmine fire - Coalmine... | ecosystem: Environmental > Terrestrial > Soil > Unclassified ... | reverse complement strand
CTTTGGACTGGCTGTTTACATGCAACACCGTATGCGCCGCTTTTGATGCCACTTTTTACGGGGCAGCAACATCAAACTGCGGAAAAGCTGATAGACTTCCTGACCAACTTCGATGTTTATGCCGCACCCAAATCTCGACGAGCTAGTGAATCGCAACATCGTTCAGTCGGAGATTGAAGGTGGCGTTCAGCTCGCGGCGCTCCCGCCAGACACGGTTTTACAAATCAAGACTCAAAACCATCACTACACGGCCGTCATGCTGGGAGGAAGTGAAGCGCTGATTTCCGGGCATCCGCAATATTGTCCGGAACCGGTTCTGGTTGCGATTTCAGGGTCGACATGGGGAGGCTCGATGTTGAAGTTGCGTTTCATCGGGCGAGGCATGCATCTCGAGTTCTGCCATCCCGGCTACCGTACACCGATCATTACTTCCCGCATTGAAGATATTCAGGAGTGCCCGCAAGAAACCGCCGCGCAAATCGTCGCCAATACACGCCTGCGCATACCCGCCCCGATTGGGCCGGATTAAGTCTCCCGAGAGTTCTGTGATTTCAGCCGGACCCGGTCATCGCGAACGCGATGATCGCGGGGTGGACTGACTGCATGAACAGAGTCAGCCTGCGTATAGTGTTCAAGCGGTGGATAATCTAGGGCGCGGCGCCCGTTTGGACGGCGGGCACCTCCAATTTCCATACCGTGCCACAGCCGAGGCTAAAGGCCGAGCAGCCGTCTTTAATTCCTTCGGTCGTCGTGCCGTAGAGATTGCCGTGGGAGTCTAGCAGGACGTTCCCCGCAGGTGCTGCTCCATCGGTGACACCGCCAAAGCGGTACAAAACGGTTTCTTTACCCCTTGTATCCAGTTTGAACACAGTTCCGCAGCCACCTGAATGCGCGCATTGTGTCAGCCCTCCAGAGACAGTTACACCGAAAAGATTTCCGTTCGGGGCAAGCGTAAGTTGCTCGGGTGTTGCTCCATCCGGAGGTCCCTGAAAGCTATAGAGCACCCTTTCCTTCCCAACGTTGGTAATCTCGTAAACGGTCCCAAAGCCGTACGCGCCACCCCCCGAGGTTGTGCCGTACAGGTTGCCTTCCGAATCCCGTATTACCCTGGTCGCAACAAACCAGCCGTCGCCGGTTCCATAGGTAAAATCGTGCATGACGATAAGATTGCCTGACTTGTCCAACTCAAAAACTGTGCCGCAGCCGTTTGGACATGAGTTGTCTCCCCCTCCTTCGGTAGTTCCATAGAGGTTTCCTTCGCGATCTCGGACTACGCCGGATCCAGGATATGCGCCATCCGGGCCCTGGAATTCGTGGAGAACGGTTTCATGCCCGAACCGGTCAAGCTTGAATATGGTCCCGCAGCCGAATGGGCACTGCCCGCCACCACCGTTTGCGGCCGTGCCATATAAGTCACCTGCTGAATACGTCACCCCTGTTGGAAATGCCCCAGCCGGTAGGCCGACAAAGTCATAAGCGCCGATGAGTTGGTCGTGCTGAATTTCAAAGACAGCCCCCTCGTTGCCAGACCCCCCAGAATTCGTTACGCCAAAGAGAGTGCCCTGTGGGCCAGAGGCGAGTAGAGCGCAAGGGTCTTGCCCGTCCTCACCGCCAGTGAAGCTATGGACTACCGTTTCCTTGCCTTCGCCATCGATTTTGAACACGGTTCCGAAATTCGACGGACCGCCCCATAGGCTAGTACCGAGCAGACCTCCGCCCGGGCCCGGCGTTATAGCGCACGGCACCTCCGCGTCGTTTGGCGGGCCTTGGAAGTTGTACAAAGTGGTTAAGGTCTGTGATCGTGCAGCCAAAGAACTTAATAATGCCATCGCGCCAAGCAGTAATAAATTCTTCCTAACGGCCCCGCAGCGCTGGCTCGATGCTCTCTGGTCGTTCATCGCATCCTCATGGGTAGTTCGCAGAATTGGACATCTGGTTTTGGACAAGAGGCATGCCTGCCATTTCGACGTAAGAACGTTTCAATTTACGTCTAGACGAGCGAACCCACCAATCAGGTGAGTACCTGATTTCGTCAAAGGGGCCTTGTAGGGAGGGATTACCGGAGGGTGATCCGTCCAGAAGCTACAACACGACTTTCCTCAGCCTCAACGAGTTCGTTATCACCGAAACCGAGCTGAAGCTCATGGCCGCAGCGGCAAGAATTGGGCTTAGCAATAAACCGAAAACCGGATACAAAACGCCTGCCGCGATCGGCACACCCAGCGAGTTATAAATAAAAGCAAAGAACAAGTTCTGTCGGATGTTGCGCATGGTGGCCTGGCTAAGTTTGCGAGCGCGCACAATGCCCGCGAGATCGCCCTTCACCAGCGTGATCCCTGCGCTTTCCATGGCCACGTCGGTTCCGGTGCCCATGGCAATTCCGACCTGAGCTTGCGCCAGTGCAGGAGCGTCGTTGATGCCGTCGCCGGCCATCGCGACGACTCGTCCTTTGTTCTGCAGTTTTTTTACAACCTGCGACTTTTTGTCGGGCAGAATTTCGGCTTCGAACTCGGTGATTCCCAGCTGTCGAGCGACGGCTTCCGCTGTATTCCGGTTATCTCCAGTCAGCATCACAATCTGCAATCCTGCCGCCCGCAGATCGTTTAGTGCCTTTTGCGTCGTCGCCTTGATCGGATCGGCAATACCCACGACTCCGGCCGCGCGCCCATTGATTGCAACGAACACCAGGGTTTGTCCCTTGGCGCGAAGATCATTGGCGTGGCGCGCTAGCTGAGCCGTATCGATGCCACGTTCATTCAGGAATTTCTCGCGGCCCGCGAAAATTGTTTTCCCTTCGACTTTGCCGCTTACACCAAAACCGGTTTTCGCTTGAAAATCCGTAACGCTGGCGAGCGCAATATTGTTTGCCTTGGCCGCGCCCACAATCGCAGCCCCGAGAGGGTGCTCGCTTCCCTGCTCCAGGCTTGCCGTAAGTCGCACGAGTTCTGATTCGTTTCCGTCGAGCGTCTTCACCGACTCCAGGCTCGGTTTCCCCTCCGTCAGCGTGCCGGTCTTATCGATGACCAACGTGTCGACCTTCTCCAGAACCTCGAGCGCTTCGGCATTGCGGATCAGAACGCCGGCGTGAGCGCCACGTCCAGTGCCAACCATGATGGCCATCGGCGTTGCCAATCCGAGCGCGCACGGGCAAGCGATGATGAGCACCGCAACTGCATTGACCAAGGCATGGGCCAAGCGCGGAGCGGGGCCAACGATTCCCCAAGCGGCAAACGTAAGCACCGCAATCCCGATTACAACCGGAACGAACCACCCTGCCACGCTATCTGCCAGGCGCTGGATCGGAGCGCGGCTGCGCTGGGCTTGCGCGACCATCTGGACAATCTGTGACAGCAGAGTTTCGTCGCCAACGTGCTCCGCCTCCATCAGAAACGATCCCGTGGCGTTCACAGTCGCGCCGATCACGCGGTCTCCCGTCCTCTTGTCCACCGGAATCGATTCACCGGTGATCATGGACTCATCGATCGAGCTGCTGCCTTCGAGAACCACTCCATCCACCGGAACCTTCTCTCCCGGCCGAACGCGCAGACGATCGCCGAGTTTCACCTGATCCAGAGGTATATCTTCTTCCTTGCCGTCACGTACGATGCGTGCCTGCTTCGGGCTCAGGTCAAGCAGCGCTCGAAGCGCCGCGCTAGTGTGGCTGCGAGCCCGCAGCTCCAAAACCTGGCCAAGCAAAACCAACGTTACGACCGCAGCAGACGCCTCGAAATAAACCGGCGGCGATCCGCCCATCTCGCGAAATGACTCCGGAAAAATTCCCGGCATCAACACCGCGATCAAGCTATACACATACGCCACGCCAGTACCCATCGCGATCAGCGTGAACATGTTCGTGGATCGATTGACGATCGACGCCCATCCCCTCTGGAAGAACGGCCATCCACCCCACAGCACAACGGGAGATGCCAACAACAACTCAAGCCATGGCAGCTCGCTGCCAAGCGCGCGTCGCGCTGCCATGCCCGGCAGCATGTCTCCCATGGCAATCGCGAGCAGCGGGATTGTGAGCCCAAGGCTCACCCAGAAACGACGAGTCATGTCGCGCAGTTCGGGATTTTCTTCCTGGTGAGCGCTGACCGTTCGCGCCTCTAACGCCATGCCGCAGATCGGACACGATCCCGGCCCCGGACGCACAATCTCCGGATGCATCGGGCACGTGTACTCGCTGCGCGTGCTAGCGACAGGAACGGCAGGTTCGAGCGCCATGCCGCAACTTGGGCACGGCCCAGGCTTAGCCGCCTGAACCTCCGGGCACATCGGGCAGACATAATTCCCTGCTAAAGCGCGATGCGGCTTTGGCGCAGACCCCGTCTTCGCTTTCAAGAGTGCCTGTGGCGTCGCGCTGAACTTCTCCAGACAGCCGAAGGAGCAGAAGTAGTAGGTCTTCCCCGCGTGATCCAGTTTGTATTTGGCATTGGCCGGATCGACATCCATCCCGCAGACCGGATCTTTTACCTTTGCGGTTGCTGTTTGGGGCTTAGGGGTTCCGAGTGTGACCAAGCCAGGAGCAGGTGCCGGAGCGGGACTCAAATACCGTTTGGGATCGGCTTGAAACTTCTCCGCGCAGCCGCCGCAGCAAAAGTAGTAGCTTTTGCCGTCATGCTGGCGCGTGTGTTTCGCAGTCGCAGGATTCACCGTCATCCCGCAGACCGGGTCCTTGACTACGGCCGGCCCGGTCCTCACGCCTGTCCCTGACACGTGTCCTCCACAGAATTTCCCAACCAACGAAACGGACGTCAGCGGTAAACCACTATCCTAGTTGAGATTGCCGAGGCAGTGGAATTGATTCAAACAAGGCAAGCGATCGCAATGATCTCGAAAGGTTAGTTCGTAAGGACTGGCTGAACCGAGCCGACATAAACCTGGGGAGGGCTGCTGTCGGCCAGGTTAGAAAATGCAAGGGGCGCCCAAGAAAACCTCTGGCCGAAGTTTATTCTCAAGGACGCCCCGTTGCGCGCCACTTCGTCTGGCGTCCATTGTAGCACCCGATTTGCCATCCTAACCTGCTGAAAACACGCGCAGGACGCGGCGTTTCACAGCGTAGGAATTGCTTGACGCTACGCAAGAATTACGTGCCGAAACCTGCTGGCAAGTTCGCTGCCGGACAATCTGTTGAAATCCAAAACTGGGGTCTCAGAAGGACATCGGTATCGAAATACGACGCGTGCAACACATAGAGCGCCCTTAGCTTAGAAGGTCGGGCGTTCAATCCTGCAGATTAGACAGCCTTCCGCTATAATCGCGAAAGTTGATAGCTTCGACGTTAGCGCCCTTAGCTCAGTTGGATAGAGCGTCTGGCTACGAACCAGAAGGTCGGGAGTTCGAATCTCTCAGGGCGCACCATTCCTCAATCGATCCGACCTTGGTTGCTGCTCCCCGATTTCCGCAACCCTCCCCGATCACGGGTAAGTCGTTCCGTTTCCCCTGCCTTGCCATACGACGTATTTCTGCGCCAACGTCTGCGCGTCAGCACTGGCGAAAGTTACAGTCGCGTACATCGTGCCGTCCGCATTTTTCCCTGTTGCTATCCAGTTGCCCGTTCCATCTGTTGCTTGCGCAGCCGTCCAAGTCATGATTTTTCCTTTCTAGTCGTGATGCGGATGTCCTTTTCCAGTGGACCACCCTGGCTTTTTGCAGGTTTCTAATTCAGGGAGACATCAACGACGTCCTCCGCATCGTTCGCGATGCGGGAGAACGAACTACTTGCAGACGTATGAGGAAAGGGCCAGTGGCGTTACGTGACCAACCCAACTTATAGTCTTTGGATTAATCAGTATCGCGTGTCTGCGCCGTAATTGCCGGAATTATACAGCTAGAGTCAAGGCTGGGTTTCCATGCTTTTGGGTCGTGCGTCGGGTCTATGCCCGTCACAGGCACACAACGACCCCGCGTCGCGGCCTGTGCCCGGTGCGGATTGGACCCGACGCAATTTTCAAGCATAGCTGGTAAACATTAATCCTGGCTTAATTACTACGCGCGCTCATCTCACGAAAGATGACTCAACTCCGGTCCACGTGGCCGAATTTCGCCGCAACCGCCTCTGGCAAGGACTCCTCCAACTTTGCTGCCAGCCAGCTTTGCAGATCAGAAGCGATATGGAACGGCAGGAAAAGAAAGGAAAGCCCGGCCTCGCCTCTATCGTTATTCCAGCACACCCGGGCTTCCGCGTTGACTTGCAGGGTCGGCTCCTGAAGGGTGAAATCGGCGACCGCCTCGTCCCCGGCCGTCAATTTGGTCTCGCTGCTTAGCGCCATCCCGTGTTCACTGATGTTGATGGTCCGTCCGAAAATTTGAAGTGTCTTTTTCTTGGTGAGCACAACTGGCACGACGATCGGGTAGCGAAAGTAGCGGCGTCGCTCGCGCACGATCAATCCATACGCCACCCTCAAAGTGTGATTGATCGAATCCGGCGTGAGCGGCCGCTCAAATACGAAGCTGAAACCTTGTTGCAAAGCCAGGGTGGTCGCAGCGTTACCGGTGGTGAGCGCAAATGCGACGGTGGTCCGGTTGGAAGGAGAAGCACGCGCGCCCCGGAGGAAAGTGAAAGCCTCCTGTTCGAGACTCGAGTCCACCACCACCGCTTCAAACTTCCGGCGATTGATTCGATCCAGTGCTAGAGGTACGCTGCCGCTGACTTCCACGAATAATCCGTGCTCACGAAGTGCGTCGGCGATTTGGTTGGTTGCACTGTCGTCCCGGGAGACCATCAGAACCGTACCGAAGGTTCGAACCATAGGTTGAGTCATCGCTACGCCGACTTGCGTTCCGTGTCCTCAGGATTTGTCATTGGACTTTGGGACTGAAGGGATACCTGCCGTAGTGCACTTTTTATACTCCGCATCTGGCTTGAATAGAAGGCCGCGGTTACCACCGCCCCGGCCGCACTGCCGATGAGAAAAATAGCGACCGCAAGCAATACATCCACGAATATAGAATGTTGCACGACACGTCTCAATCCAAAAACACCAGGGCCTGTTTGTTACAGAACCAGAACAAATTCTCTTTCGAGTGAGCTGCCGCTCGCTGAGTTGGATCGTTATTAGTTAGTTAATACTATAAATACTGTATCGAACCGGAGGGAGCTAGCTGTCACAATCGTCGCAATGGTGCGGTTCGGGACCCCTGCTCAAATTCAAGACAGGACAGTTGCGGCTCGATACAGCTTCGCTGTGCTCGCCGGTGTATTCGCATTGGCGTTGCGGAACCTGCTTACGCCTTGGATTGGCACCCAAAACCCCTACCACACCCTTTGGGCAGCGGTCGTATTTTCAGCCTGGTATTGCGGAGTGGGACCCGCCATCGTCACAACAGGCATCGGGTTAGCCGGGGTCTGGTATTGGTTTCTCTCCCCCTCGCATTCGTTCAGCATGAGCGATCCGCGGACTCAAGCCGCGGGAATGGTCTCATTCGCGCTTCTTTCCGGCTTCATCATCGCACTCGGTGAAACCAATCGCCGGTCGCAGGTCAGAAAACGCCTGGCCGAAGATGCCGTCGTCGAGAAGGAAAGCGAGTTTCATCTGCTGGCCGATTCCATTCCGGAATTATGTTGGATGGCGCGCGAGGATGGCCATTTCACCTGGTACAACCGCAGGTGGTACGACTACACCGGGACCACGGCTCAGCAAGCGGAAGGATGGGGCTGGCAGTCTGTGCATGACCCCAAAATGTTGCCATCCGTTCTTGATCGCTGGAAAGCGTCGCTCGCCAACGGGCAAGCCTTCGAGATGGAATTCCCTTTGCGTCGAGCCGATGGCGTGTTTCGTTGGTTTCTGACGCGCATCAAGCCGTTCCATGCGAGTGACGGAAAGGTCGTCCGTTGGTTCGGAACCAGTACCGATATCGACGAACAGCGGCAATTACAGCAATCGCTTGTCGGGGCTCGCGAGCAATTGGAACTGCGTGTGGGCGAGCGCACTGCCGAACTCGAAAAGAAAGCTACTGAGTTGTTGCAGAAAGCGATTCTGCTGGATTTGGCGAATGATGCGATCTTTGTGCGCGACGCCGACGACAAGATTTCTTATTGGAACGAGGGAGCCGAGCGTTTGTACGGATGGCGCGCCAGTGACGCCGTCGGACACTCCACTCACGAGATGCTGCACACAGAATTTCCCGTTCCCTTGGAATACATCTTTAGCCGGGATAATTGGGAAGGGGAACTTCGCCACACCAAGCGCGACGGCAATCAAATTGTAGTGGCTAGCCGCTGGACCACTCTGCGCGATCGCACCGGAAAGGCAACCGGCTGGCTTGAGCTCAACACTGACATCACCGGCCGCAAGCGGGCCGAACTCGCTGCTCGCCAACTCGCCAGCCGCCTTCTGACCTTGCAGGACGACGAACGGCGCCGCATCGCCCGAGATCTGCACGATGGTATGGGACAAAATCTGGTGGCTGTAAAAATGAACCTCGACTACTTGTCCAAGACCGGTGGACCGCCCGGTGCGATCGCGACGGAATGCTCGGACATCGTTGACGGTTGCCTGACTGAGATACGCACGATGTCCCACCTGCTCCATCCGCCGCTTCTCGACGAGGCCGGTTTGAGGTCAGCAATTCGGTGGTATGTGGATGGCTTCGGTGAACGCAGCGGTATCGAAGTCAAGCTCGATCTCCCTTCGACTCCCGGGCGTCTTCCGGAACGTGTCGAAACCACCGTATTCCGCATCGTTCAGGAAGCTCTCATCAATGTTCATCGGCATTCCGGTTGCTCGGTGGTAAGTATTTCGCTGGATGTCAATGCCGAAAACCTTCAGCTCGAAGTCCGTGATAACGGCAAGGGGATACCCCGCGATCGGCTGCAAGGTGTGCTCGAATTTGGCATCGGCACTGGCGTTGGACTGGCCGGCATGCGCGAGCGCATCCGGGAACTCGGGGGCACACTGAATATCGAGTCCGATCAGAGTGGAACCCTGCTCCGGGCGGCAATTCCAATCATCGGCACCCCCGGCCAAGCCCCTCCCCTGATTCAGCCCACGCGCAAAACCCAGCAGTTCGACTTGCCTTGATTTGGCGTCCCCAGCGGCAGAGATTTAACGCTCCTCTTCTCGGCAGAGCCAAATTAACACTCATTTAACAATTCGTGACTTGACCGACGTTAGTATTTTTTTATGCCTCAAGACCGTCTCCGTATCGAAGACCGCCCAGGAACCCAGCCCGGCCAGCGCATTCTGAACCTCACGGGACCGTTGATTCTAGCCAACGTATTTGCGTTCCAGTCCACCGTTCGAGCCGACCAGTCCCGCTCGCTGATCCTCGATTTCACAGGAGTTCCCTACGCCGATTCGGCCGGAATCGGAGCCCTCGTGGGCGCCTACGTGAGCCGCCAAAACAATGGAAGAAGCCTGGCTCTGGTGGGGGTAAGCGAGCGTATCCACAACGCGCTCAAGGTGACCCATGTGGAATCCCTGTTTCGTTTTTTTGACTCGGTCAGCGCCGCCGAAACTGGAAGCGCCGCCTAGACCGGGTGGCGGAACCTTCAGCTGTCAGTGACCTGCATCACAATGCGCCGCAACAACGTTCACTCACCAAAGCTTGCCTGGGCGAGCGCTCAAGTCACTGTTACTGGGAGAGAAAATGACGATGATAAAGAGTCAGGTGAGCGGAGGCGGTAGAACATGGGTATGCTGCAGGCACACTTTACGCACAACGAAGTCGCGGTTCAGGACCGCCGGAAGTATCCGCGGGTCAAAACCGCGATCCAGGTAGAATTTCAGGCCGAAGGCGCCACTTCGGCTATCCATGCTCAAACTTCCGATATCAGTTGCGGTGGTTGCTACATCGAGATGAACTTCACGCTTGCCGTGGGAACCCGCCTGGAAATGACGCTTTGGATCAACGACCAGAAGCTATTGACGGGTGGGGTCGTTGCGACTCACCACCCGTATTTTGGGAACGGAATCCGCTTCGTGGATATGTCGGTCCAGGATCTCAACAAATTGAACCGCTTTCTCCAATCTGCTCTTACCTAGTTTCTACGCGCTATTGGCCAGCCGGTGCTGCTGTCATTTCAAGCGGACGGCTCAACTCCATCACCAATTCGGTACCCGCCGGCAGCATGGCCGAGTTCTTCTTGCTTAGCCAATGAGTCACTGTGGCCGTGGCGCCGATTGCCCCACCGATTAACACGCCTTTGCCGCCGCCTGCAAGGCCACCAATCAGCATGCCGCCACCGGTCCCAAGGCCAACTTCTGTCATATCTTTCCCGTCGTGCCCCTTGCCCTTGAATTGGCCTTCGTCGTTGACGTCAGTGCCATTCCTGACGCTCGTATCAACCAAGGTTGCATTCAGCATGAACCGCTCGCCGTTGGGCATCACCAGCGTCTCTGGGAAGATCGTGATTGTCGGACGGCCAGCCACACGGCGCGGCTCACTGGCCTGGGTAACACGCCCTTGCACCGTCGCTCCAATGGGAACCACAGTCTTGCCACCAAGCACGACTGCCTCGGTCACGCGGCCCGAAAATGGATCGCCACTTTTGCTGGAGAACGTCGTCAGTGTGTTCTCCAATTTCACCTTCATCGAAGTGCCCGCCGGCAGCGCAAGATTGCTTTGCGCAACGGCCACGGAGCACAGGGAGAGAACGCTAGCCAACAACACCACTCTTTTCATCAAGCCTCCTGATGTTCGCTATCATTTCCGATTTTCAATTTCCAATTGACGATTGGCTCTCGTTGCAGCGACTGGTCAAAATTGCTAGTCGTCATTTGGAAATTGACAATCTTTTCACTGCTTCGAAAACTGGCTCAATCGGCGCCCGGTCCGCCTGGCTATCGCCACGATAGATGTACCTCACCGTTCCCTGGCGATCAATCACCAGCGTCGCCGGATGCGCGATGTTGAACGCGTCTTTGCCGATCCGGTGGTAGAGTCCGTACGCCTTCGTGACCGTACGATCCTCATCGAGCAGAAACGGAAACGAGATCGGATGTTCAGCCAGAAACTTCGCCGGCTTGAACATCCCACTGCCCTTTTCCGCTGCGATATACAGCAACTGCCCACCCATACCCTCGATTTCGCCCTTGTATGGCTCGAACTGAGCCATGCGTTTGACGCAGTTGGGTCACCACGTTCCGCGCAGGAACTCCACGATCACCGGACCGCGAGAAATCGTCTCGCTAAGCACGAAATTCCCTTCCCGGTTCGCTGCCGTGAGTGAAAACTCCGGCGCGCGTGATCCCACTTGCAGAGTTTCTGTGCGGTCTTGCACCTCAAGCCGACTCTAAGGTAGCGACAGGTATGGAACAAGCGCAGAGAATGCGAGCGAACCACGCTAGGTACGGCTGCTAGATCGGAGCACTTGGGCTACAGCTTCGCGCGCAGGATGCTTATGACGTCGTCGGAGGTGATAACGCCGGTCAACATCTTCTTATCGTCGACGACGGGCAAAGTCACGAGATTGTATTTGTCGAACAGTTCCGCAATTTCTTTTTCACCGCATCCTCCTTCACAGGAGATCAGCGGTTCCTGGGTAAGCGACAAGAGGGGAGTTTCATGCGAGGCCAGAACCAGCTTAGCCAGTGGCACGGCGCCCGCCAGGGTTCCGTGAGAATCGATCAGGTAGATTGTGCTCACCGTCTCGATGCCGCCCTCAAATTTTCGCAGCGTTTCGATCGCATCGTGGACCGTGGCATCCACCGGCAGCGCGATGTACTCGGTGTTCATCCTGCCGAACGCGGTATTCTCCTTGAACTCCAGCAGATCGGAGACTTCTTTCCGCTCCTCCGGCTGCATTTCCAGCAGAATCTCGGACGTACGCTCTTCCGGCAGGTCGGCCAGCAGGTCGGCCGCGGCATCGGGATTCATCTCTTCGACGATGTCGGCGGCGCGGTCGGAGTCGAGCGACTCGACAATTGCCTTCTGGACCCTGGGATCGACTTCCTCCAGTGCTTCGGCGGCAACTTCTTCGTCGAGAGTCTCAAATACTGCTTCGCGCTCGTCCGGCGCCAAATCTTCGACGATGTCCGCAATGTCGGCGGGATGCAGGCGAGCCAGACGATCGTGGGAAATCTTGAGCTTCACCCGCCGCGCCGGATCGGTTTCGATCAGGTCTACGAAGTCCCATGGAATCGGCCGCTCCGGAATCTTATTGAGCAGCGCATGCAACGCGGCTTGCGGCACAAGACCTTTCAGCAGCCGCCGGACGGCTCCTCGCGCTCCAATATCGACCGCGCTCACTTTCAGCAGAGCATGGCCCTCGCTCGTTTCGTGACTCAGGTCTACGTCGTTCACGCGGACGACTTTTCGCCCATGAACATCAATGATTTGCTGGTCCAGCAGGTCGCGGGAGAGCAGAAACAGCCCTTCTGCTCCGTTAGCTAGAGGCCAGACAGAAATCACCGAATCGGTCCGCAGGTCACCATCCAGAACCGTGATCGAGGTGAAAGGCAACACGCGATCGCCGGATTTGGTTCGCACGATCAGAACCGCGACCCGCGCCCGGTCCTCGGCAGGAGATATGGCCAGTTCACGCACGCGACCGCAGGGCACGCCTCCGTTGTCGATAACGGTGCGGCCGAGCAGTTCCGTGAGTGCGAGCGCAGACATCGACTAGAGAATACTCGCGCAGGTGGTTGGAATCCAGCCTTTCGCCGCCAATCTCACGAAAGTTTGCGCGGCGTAGAGACGCCAGGCTCAGTGGCACCCGTGGATTTATATCCGTACCTGCCGACACCGCGCTCATCCTCACCTTGACTTCATACGTCCCACGCCTAGACGTTTCCCCGACTTCTCCGTCTAACTTCGCGACTATGAAAATCCTTCGCGTGCTCACCCTGTGCTTACTCTGTCTTCCTGCTTTCTGCCAAGACGCTTCCATGTTCCGCGGCAACCCGGAACACACTGGCATCTATAACGCCGCCGGCGTCACCAACACTCCACAAGTCAAATGGAAGTTCCACACTACGGGTCACTTCATCTCCTCGCCTGCCGTTGTTAATGGCGTGGTCTTTGCCGGCAACACAAACGGTCTTTTGTATGCGGTTGATCAGGAATCCGGCGCTGAGAAATGGAAATTCAAGACCGGTAGCCGGGTAAACTCCTCACCCGCGGTAGTTGGCGGGATGGTTTACTTCGGCAGCTATGACGGCACCTTTTACGCCGTCGATGCCGTAAGCGGCCAGGAGCGCTGGAAATTCAAGACCGAAGGCGAGCGCCGATACGCTGCCAAACACATCCACGGCATTCAACCGACGGGCGAGACGATGCCCGATCCCTACGATACGTTCCTGTCGTCTCCCGCCATATGGAGTGGAGCGGTCTATTTCGGCAGCGGCGACGGCAATATCTACGCCCTCGACGCAGCTTCCGGCAACCTGCTTTGGAAGTTTCACACCGGCGACGTCGTCCACGCGTCACCCGCAATCGCGGGTGGCATCCTGTTTGTCGGTAGCTGGGACACTTACTTCTACGCGCTCGATGCCCGCACCGGCAAAGAGAAATGGCGCTTCAAGACCGGCGAAGATCACGAATATCACAACCAGGAAGGCATCCAGTCATCGGCGGCCGTCGCCGACGGAATGGTCTATTTCGGATGCCGCGACTCGAACCTTTACGCGCTCGATGCCCAGACCGGCGCCAAGAAGTGGGCCTACAACAACAAAGGATCCTGGGTCATCGCCTCGCCAGCAGTGCGCGACGGCAAGGTGTATGTCGGCACGTCGGATTCCGGTATGTTCTACGGTCTGGATGGCAAAACCGGAGCTTCGCTATTCCAACTGGACTTCAAGCATTGGATCATGTTTTCTTCGCCGGCGGTTGCAGGCAACTTTGCCTATACCGGCTCGCACGATGGTCGGCTGCTCGCCATCGACCTGGCGGCGCAAAAGCTGGCCTGGACGTTTCAGACCGATGCTTCTCGCCAGAACCTTCCGACCTACACCAAACCCGATGGCTCGCCCAAGTACGAAGCCGCCTTCGACGACTCGTTTTACGACAGCATCATTGTTGGCTTGGACAAGATGAATTCGGTGGGCGCCATCCTGTCCTCGCCGGTAGTGGTGAACGACACAATCTATGTCGGAAGCATGGACGGGAATCTTTACGCGCTAAGATGAAGCGCGAGGTACGCACTACTGACTCAGGCGAAATGCCGTGCCTTGCCCATGCGTTCCGCCGTCCGTCGTTGTGCCATAGAGAGCGAAACCTCGAACAATAACGCCACCTTGCGGCCGTCCGCCGTCACTGCCTCCCGTGAAGTTGTAGACGGGCGTCTCGGTCCAGTTTCCACCGGGTGGGGGCGGAATGAGTTGATACACAGTTCCTTCGTTGGTGGTGCCTCCCCGGGTGGTGGTGCCATAGATGATCGGATTCTTACCGGGAAGCAAGGTTAACCGCGACTGAGGCGACCAGCCGTCCGCGCCACCCGTGAACCGGTGAGGTATCCCGTAGTGCCACTGCCCCCCTGGGCTCGATGGAGGTGAAAGCGCGAAGATGACGCCGAAGCTCTTGTTGGTGCCTCCCGCTTCGGTAGTCCCTATGAGCGCGCCAGATGGCGTCAGCGTCAGCGCAGCGACGGGATTTGAGCCGTCGCTCGGGATCGATCCAAAATTATGCAGCACGGCTTCCGTCCACGAACCCCCAGCTTGCGGAGCAAGCTGAAAGACCGTGCCCGAATCACTCGTGCCACCAGCAACTGTTGTGCCGTAAAGGTTGCCCGCGAAATCGAAGGTCAGTGCGGCCTCAGGTAAACCTCCGTCCGCTTGAAACGCGCCAAAGTTGTAAAGAATGGACTCTGTCCAGTTGCCACCCGGTTGGGAGGGAGGTGAAAGCTCAAAGGCGGTGCCCTTGGCACCAAATGTCCCGGTGCCACCCCCGTTGGTCGTACCATAAAGGTTTCCGGCTGTATCGATAATGACCGGAGCGAACGGATTGCCACCGTCCCCTGGGAAGCCAGGAAAAGCGTAAAGAATCGTCTCTGTCCAGGCACCGCCCGGTTCGGACGGGGGTGAGAGCTCGAATACAGTGCCGCTACCCATAATTCCGCCTATCTGAGTCGTGCCATAAAGATCCCCAACTTTATCCAGCACTAATCCGCCGTTTGGATTGCTGCCGTCTGGTTGCCCATGAAAGGTGTAAATCGTGGTTTCGGTCCACGCCCCCCCGGGTGTTGGAGGTGGCGTGAACTCATAAACTGTGCCACAACCCGATGAGCTTGTGCTGCACGATCCTCCTGAATTTGCGGTTCCGTAGAGGTTTCCCGCAGAATCCGCGACTAAATCGCTCGCGGGTTGTGATCCACTGGCAGCATTAAAGGAAAAGGCCTGCAAATGCTGGGCAGAGGCTGGCACGCTCAGCAGGATCGATAAGAGAAACAAAAAGGCGCGGGGGATGCGTAATGGCTGGCATGTGGGTGGCATGGCGGGGTACCTCGGGGCGACTCGCGTAGTAGCAACGGCGCATATAATACAGCATTCCCACAGAAGTGGATTCGGTCCCCTCGAAAACCGAATGTCGGCGAAATAATCAGACACAATCTTAGTAACGTCAAGTCGCAATCCCGTCACCCGCCGAGGTATTTCTATTCCGCCGCATCTGTGACCGCCTGCGTTGACATTTCCACAACGGAAGGGCAAACTACCCACTTCGCCGAACCGGGCCGTTTTTTCGTCGTTTGCAAGCTGACCGCCCTGTGAAAGCGACCGGATTGGCGGAGTTTTCCCCAATCCGCGGTGTTTTCGCGAACTCATAGCTCATGACCGAACAACGGGTCTCCCTCACGCTTGATTCGACTCTGGAGACGGTCGATAGCGCTGAGCAAGCTGCCAGTCGAATCGCCACCGAAGCCGGCTTCGGTGACGAGGAGATCATGCAGATTTCCATGGCGGTGCGCGAGGCCGCGGTCAACGCGGTCCTCCACGGCAACGCCTATGATCCTGAAAAAAAGGTTAAATTAGAGTTCGAGAACACCGGCAAAGAGTTGGTGATCACGATTAAGGACCAGGGTAAAGGGCTCGACCCAGCTAAGATCCCCGATCCCCTGGCACCCGAGAATCTGCTGAAGACCTCGGGTCGAGGAATTTTTCTTATTCGCTCGTTCATGGATGAGGTGCAGATTCAGCCCTCCCATACGGGCACCGAAATCAAACTGATTAAGCACGTTCCGGGAACATCCGGGGCAGGCAAGGAGGCCTCCCAGTGAGCATGAAGACCAGTACCCGTCAAGTCGACGGCGTGACCATCGTCGACTGCAGCGGCCGTATCACCCTCGGCGAGGGTAGCGTGATTTTGCGTGACCAGGTGCGTGATCTCCTTTCCAAGGGGCAGAAGAAGATTCTTCTGAACCTCGGCGAGGTCACTTATATCGACAGCTCGGGCATCGGCGAATTGGTCAGCGCGTTCACCACCGTGCGCAACCAGGGCGGCGAACTCAAGCTGTTGAACCTCACCAAGAAGGTCCACGATCTGCTGCAGATCACCAAGCTCTACACCGTCTTCGACGTGAAAGACGATGAAGCAGCCGCGGTCAAAGCGTTCAAGTAGTTCCTGACAATCCACGTCTGTTGAAGGGTCATCCCGGCGGGATGGCCCTGATCTGCTTTTTCCATTTTGGGATGTTTGCGCGTTTTCTTGCGGCGCGAGCCATCTCGTCCCCTGACCGGAGCCCTAGAATGAGAAGTGGCTTCGAGACTCATCCTGCTTTTCGTGCTTGCTCTTCCCTGCTTCGCCAGTTGTTTTCCGATCGAGCAAGCGCACGAACACATCGGCGAAACCCAATGCATTACCGGCAAAGTTTTACGGGTGAAGCGTGGCAGCCGAGGCGCTACGTTTTTCGATTTCTGCGAAGACTTCCGCGTCTGCCCGTTTACGGTGGTGGTGTTTCCCGGACACTTGAAAGACATCGGGGACGTTCGCTCATTGCAGAACCGCGTGGTCGAAATCCACGGTCCGCTGAGAGAATATGACGGACGCGCCGAGATCGTTCTAGAGGAATTGCGACAGCTTGGCGGAGGTGCGGCTGCCCTCATCCCGAAGCTCCCGAAAGATTACGACGTCGAACGCAAAGGCAAATACAGCGCCGGAAGTTTCAGCTTGCCAAAACCCGCGCATCCCACGACCAAAAAGAAACAGATGCCGACACTGCCGGTGGATACCGAGGACCAGGAGCCATAGACGCACCGGGTCCTTTTAAACCATTCCGCGACGCAACTCCTCCAGCGGATAAAACGTGCCTCGCCAGACCACTCCACCTCGGCCCAGCGTCAACAGCATCGAGCGCAACATGATGTAAACAAACAGCGCCGACGAGATCGGATGCAACAAAAAGTAGTAGAACGGGACATCCGACTTCCACGACATGCCAACGTAAATTCCGAACACCGATGCAAGCGCAATCGCGTACGGCAGCCGAGCCCATCCATGCGCCATCCAGACGCCGAGAAAGGGTCCCAAGTTTAGAAATGCCAAGAGAAACGCCGAAGCCAGCGCGCGTGGCCACTGAAACGACATGATGGCGAAGAAATTCTTGGTGAGGTTCTGCACCATCCCCGCCGCGCCCTTCACCCAGCGCAGCGAAATCAGGTCGTGCCCGAAGACATTCCGCTGGGCGAATCCTGCTTCTTTTATCAATTTCCCAAGCTTCATGTCGTCGAGCACCTCGAACTGCAGCGCTTTATACGTGCCGATCGCCTCGTACACGCTGCGTCGAACCAGATTGAACGCGCCTACTCCCATGTGGTCCTTCGACTTCGGATCGGCCACTTTCCACGGCCGGTGTCCAAAGACAAATAAGCTCTGGAAGAACGCAATCATCATGGTTTCGCCCGCGCTGTGCATGATCATCAGCGGAAACAAGACGACATGGTCGGCGCGTTCCGCCTCGGCATAATTCACAGCGCGCGCCAACGAATCTGGACGAAACAGCACATCGGCATCGGTAAACAACAGCCATTCACCGGTTGCTTCATTCGCACCCGTCCACATGGCGTGAACTTTCCCGAGCCAACCGGCGCGGAGTTCATCGACGTGAATGATCTTGAGATGATTAGGGCTTGTCGTTGCCGCGACCCGTTCCATAGCTTCCCCGGTACGATCCGTAGAGCGATCGTTGATGGCGATCACTTCATAGTTCGCATAGTTGAGTCTCAGCAAGCGCTCGAGCGACTCGCCAATGTGTTCTTCTTCGTTGCGAGCGGGGACAATGATGCTGACTCGCGGCGAGGAGGCGTTCGGCTTGGGTGCCCATTCGGGCCGGGAAATGTCAGCGACTCTTGGCATCCCGATTGCCGCGTCGAGCAATCGCGAAAACCAGGCCAGGGCAAGGATGCTGCCTGCGATCCAGTACAGATACGTCATCCTACATGGCCTTGCGCCGCTCTCTGATCATGGTGGCCGACGTCGGGAGCAAAACGCATTCCGTAGAACAGAATCGCAGACGAGATCCCCATCGCGATGACCGGCAGAATGAAAGCCGACTGCAACGATTGCTTGTCGGCCACGTAGCCCATCATCGTCGGCGACGGCACGTCCCCCAGCAGGTGGAAGATGAAAATGTTGACGGCGATGGCAGTGGCGCGGATGTGGGCGCCGACTGAATTCACCAATGCGGTATTTAATGGCGAAGTATTAAGCAGAAGAAGAAATGCCGCGACCGCGATGGCGGGCATCATCACCCGCCCTTGAAAGAACAAGGCCACGATCATCACCGGGACACCCAGGCCCATGCTCAACGCAGAGACGAAGTAATAAGAACCCTTCATCCGCCGCAGCAGCCGATCGCCCAGCCAGCCGCCAATAATAGATGCGAGAATTCCGTCAACGACCACGATTTTCCCAAAACTCAGATTCGCAGCTTCCAGGGTGTAGCCTCGAATTTGCGACAGGAAGGTCGGCATCCAGACCTGGATGCCGCCGAGAGAAAAAGTCCCGGCGGCCATGCCCAGCGTGCAGGTCAAAAATGCCGGGTTCCGCGCCAAGCCAAATAACGTCGCGCGCTCGGGAGTTTCCTTCAAGGTGTCAAATTGTCCGCGCGGCGGCTCCGGCAGGAACCAAATCGTAAGGGCAAGCAGGAATCCGGGCGCCGCTGCGACATAAAACGGATACCGCCAGCCGAGACTCGGGCCGAGTTTGCCACCCAGCAGATATCCGGCAGCAGTGCCGACCGGAATCGCCAGATAAAAGATTCCGAAGATGCGACCGCGTACCTCTTCCGGAAACAGATCGGCAACGAACGTGGGCGCGATCGTGACGAATGTCGCTTCACCGATTCCAACCAGAGTGTGCCGAACCAGCAACTCCCAGTAGGTGTGCGTGACTGCCGTCAGCAAAGTCAGACCGCTCCAGAAAACTGCTCCCAACACAATGATCAGTTTGCGCGAATAGCGGTCCGCGAGCGGCCCCGTGAACGGCGCCGCAACCATGTAGAAACCGATGAACGCCGTCGTGAGGTAGCCAACTTGCGTGTTGCTAAGATGGAACTCCTTCTGCACCAGCGGCTGCACCGCAAACAGCACCGACCGGTCGATGTAATTCAGAAGATTTAGAGCGGTCAGCAGCGTAAGCGCAGTACGAGGGTAGTATTTTGCCGAGGTCACTTGGCAGAGGAATATATCATGTGGCCATTTTTCACCGCCTCCGCGCGACATTTTCGTGATGCATTTGCGGTAAGCTTTGGGACACTCATCCGTCGAGGACGTTCATGAAAAAACTGATTACGGTGTTCTTTTGCTTGTGCGCTATAGCAGTCGGACAGGAGTCCGGTTACAAAGGCGAAAAAGGCCAGCAGCACTTATTTGTCATCTCGAACTTCCACACCGAGTCGGGCGCGACCTTGCCGCAGGCGCGCGTGGAGTACGGAACCTACGGCCACCTCAACGCGGCGAAGGACAACGTGATTCTTCTCCCTTCGCACTACATGGCCGACTTCCATGGCTACGAATGGCTGATCGGGCCGGGCCATGCGCTCGATACGTCGGGATTGTTTCTGGTCACGACGGAGCTCTTCGGCAACGGGCATTCGTCTTCGCCGAGCAATACCCCTGAGCCGTTTCACGGCCCGCGCTTCCCCGTCACCACGATCCGCGACAACGTTGAAGCCGTGCACCGCTTGCTGACCGAAGAACTGAAAATCACTCACGTGCGCGCCATCATTGGATTCTCAATGGGATCGCAACAGGCTTTCCAGTGGGCGGTGAGTTACCCAGACTTCGCTGATAAGATCGTCGCCACCTGCGGCACCGCCAAAACCTATCCACACGGAATCGTTCGCCTCGAGGGCCAGATCGCCGCCCTGACCGCCGACGCCGCATTTCAAAATGGCGATTACAAAACGCCTCCTACGAAAGGGCTCGAAGCTTTCGCCGTAGTTTGGACCGCCTGGCTCTTCTCGCAGGAGTGGTGGCGTCGCGAGTTGTGGCGAGAGACCGAGAAGCCCGGCACTACGTTTGAGCAGGTGCTCAACAATTTTCGCACCAACTTCATTCCGGGCGCTGACGCGAACGACCTGATCCTCCAAATGCGAACCTGGGAGCACCACGATGTAGGAGCAACTCCAGGCTTTGGCGGCGACGTCGAGAAAGCTTTGCGCTCCATCAAAGTTCCCTTCCTCTATATGCCAGGCGAAACGGATCTCTACTTCCCGGTCGGCGATGCGCGTTACGAAGCGGCCTTCATGCCGAAGGTATCGTTGGTGCCGATTCCCTCACTCTGGGGACACACCGCCGGCGCTGGAGGAAGCCCCGCGGACGAAAAATTCTTGAATGAGAAGATCGGAGAGTTCCTGACCGCAAAGTAGCCGTGGCCTTATTTGCGCCCAAAATTCTCCCCGAAGAAGTCTCCCGGCTTCCACGTAGGACGCTGAGGGTCGTGCGCGACGTCATATCCAACCAGGAAATTAATTTGCATGAATTGCACTGAGGCGTCGAGATTCATCGGCTGATTCATGTCATCTGAAGGAGAGTGATAGCGCGTGGCGACCCATTCTTCGCCGAACTTCTTCGCGTCGAAATTTGGGTCTTTGGCTTGCTCGCCTTCGCTGATAAAGACCGAGGGTACGCCTTGGCGGACGAATGAGTACTGATCGGCACGAACAAAGAGGTGCTGGTCGGGCTCGGGGTCCGGACTCACTTTCAATCCAAGCCACGCCGCGTTCCGTTGCACCACCGCCTCAAGAGTACTGTCCGAAGCTCCGAGCGGAACAATATCGTTGAAGGTGTAGAACATGCTTGCCCCATCCATGTTGATATCGGCAACGATGCTCCGGACAGGAACAGTCGGAAAGTGTGCGAAGTAGTCCGAGCCTAGCAGTCCTTTTTCTTCCGCGGTCACGGCCAGAAACATGATCGACCGCGCGGGTGCGTGAGGCATGGACTTGAACGCCTGGGCAAGAACCAGCAACGCCGCCGTGCCCGAAGCGTCATCGGCAGCGCCGTTATAAATGGAATCCCCATTAATGGGCTTGCCGATTCCTAGATGATCAGCATGCGCGGAGTAAACGACGTATTCCTGTTTGAGTTTCGGATCGGATCCCGGCAGCACCGCAATTACGTTTGGACTCGTGATCGCTTCGTGGTGACTCACGGCATGCATATTGACAGTAACCGGCAACGCGAACGACTGCGGCTTTGAAGTGTCGGCATCACGTTGCACATCGGCCCACGCCTTGGACGCGTGTTCAAACAATTTTCCAGACGCAGCTGCGGAAAGAATACCGACCACATGGATTTGGGGAAATGAATCCCCGGGGATGCCATCTGCCCCCAGCCAGCGCATCGCCGGAAAACCCGCACCAATGACCACACGCGGCCACGGCAGAATCTTATCGTCTTTCGCTCGACCAAGAACGATGGCTCCTGTCGCACCATGATCGCGGGCGAGTCGGAGTTTCTCACGGGTAGAACTGAGATGCGCCTGCAGTTCCGAGGGAAGCGATGAGGGCGCACCGACCAACACGGCCACAATCTTCCCGCGAACATCGACTCCGGCGTAATCATCGTACTTGCCGTCAGGCGTTCGCACTCCATACCCGACGAACACAACCGGCGCCTCGACTGAGGAATCGGGTTTGGATTCGTTTCCGCGCATAATGAAGTCGTCGCCCCACTTGAGTTGCGATGTGACGCCGTTCTCGGTGACACTCATCGCACATTGATCCGGTTCGACCGTGATCTCGCGAAGCGGCACGCGCTGGTAGTACGTGCCGTTCACTCCGGCCGGCTGCAAGCCCATCGCCTCAAATTGAGCGCCGACGTAGCGCGCGGCAATTTCGTGGCCACGCTTGCCCGTGCCGCGTCCTTCAAGCAGATCGTCGGCCAGAAATGCCATGTGGGCACGAAACGGCTCTTTCCGAAGTTCTTTCATCGCCGCCTGCGCATCCGGAGGAATGACTGAGGTCCCAGATTGTCCAAACGTAAGCGAAGCGAACATCAACAGCACTGGAGATAATAAGAATCGACGCATGATGCCTCCCGAGACGGCAGAGAGTATAACTCCTGCGACGCAGCCAATCGACACAGCATCGGATAAACGGTGGCAGGAGATTAACGAATGCCCTTAGTACGAATTTCGTTACACGCAGGAAAATCGGACGCTTACCGCGCAGCCATCAGTAATCAGATCTACGAAGCCATGCGTGAAACACTTCAGATTCCTGACGGGGACCGCTTTCAAGTCATCACCGAACACAGCGCCACGCAGCTTGTGGCCGATCCCACATTCATGGGCATGGAGCGGTCTACTGACTTCGTTCTGATCCAAATATTTCTCTCCCGTGGCAGGACAACTGCAACCAAGCAGGCACTGTATCGCAGTATCGCTGGCCGGTTAGCGAAATCACTCGGCCTTCGATCGGATGATGTGATGATCGTGTTGACGGAAATTGGACTTGAAGACTGGTCGTTTGGCAGAGGTGAAGCTCAGTACGTGCTGAATCCTCCGGCGTGGGCGGGGAATAAGCGAGAACATGTCGCTTGAAACTTTGCCAGCGCCGCCGAGATTCGCTTGCCAGGGTTAGAACTCAAAGCCACATTTTGCAGGCCCGTCTTTTCGACTCCGCTCGCCCCTGCTTTCACCTTCTCCCCTTGGCTCTCGGCCACTTTGCCACCACTACCGTTGAGATCCCTCCTCGCGGCCGGAAATCTCCTTTGACCTCAGCCCATACCGGCTTCGCCCAGCGCACCACGTCCTCCAGCACGCGATTGACGATGTTCTCCTGAAAGATTCCGAGGTTCCGGTAGGACTGCAAGTACTCCTTCAAGGACTTGAGCTCCAAGCACCGTTTGGCGGGCATGTAGCGGATTGTCAACTGACCAAAATCTGGCAAGCCGGTCTTCGGGCACACCGAAGTGAATTCGGGATCGTCCACCACGATTTCATAGCCGGGGAACTGATTCGGCCAGGTCTCGATTTCCGGGAAGCGGGCGTCGAGCCCGGCCTTGGCATGCTCAGGAGTGTAGCGAGGTCGTTGAGCCATGATTTCATTGTAAACACTCGCGGCTTGAGGAACTGCTCCGGCCTCTGAATTGCTGCCGATGACTTTGGTTTATCCGCTTCACGCGTTGTAACGTTATGATTGAAGTGTCTTTACAGGAATTGTTGCATCTAACCTGATTGGTTCCTTCGTACCTCACTCGAAGCAACCGAGTGATAAAGTAGTCTTTAGCCATTTGTACACAAATTGGTGCAAGTATCCGCATGGCGTCGCCAGAAATCAGCAACTTTTGGACGCGCAATCGCTGGCTGTTGTGGACGCTGGTGATTGTCGGGGCTGTAGTGTTCTTGGCGTCGTTTATGTCGCGCGGCGATGTGGTTCCGGTTCGGGCGGCCGTGGCGCAACGCATGACGATTCGCAGCGTCGTTTCGACCAACGGAAAGGTTGAACCACTTTCGAATTTTGAGGCCCATGCACCCTCCGGCACAACGGTCAAGAAGTTGCTAGTCAAGGAAGGCGACCAGGTGAAGAAAGGCCAACTTTTGGTCGAGATGGACGACGCTGATGCCCGTAGCGACGCAGCACGCGCTTTGGCTCAGGTCCGCTCCGCTGAGGCTGATCTTCACGCCGTGTCGAGCGGAGGAACGCAGGAGGAAGTTCTCACTCTGGATTCACAATTGGTAAAAGCTCAAGCCGAACGCGACACGGCACAGCGGAACCTTGATGCACTGCGTAGACTGCAAAAAGCAGGGGCTGCGTCCACCGGCGAAGTGAAAGCCGCAGAAGATCAGTTGCAGCGGGCCAATGCCGACCTGACGCTCCTGCAGCAAAAGCAGAAGGGACGTTATTCTTCCCCGGAAGTGGCGCGGGTGCAGGCGCAAAAAGCGGAGGCCCAAGCCGCCTATGATGCAGCGGAAGATATGCTAAGCAAACTCAACGTTCGCGCTCCGTTTGAGGGACTGGTGTATTCCCTTCCGGTGTTACAGGGAGCCTACGTGAACGCGGGAGATTTGGTTCTGCAGGAAGCCGATCTTTCCAAAGTTCGCGTACGGGCGTTTGTCGATGAACCAGACATCGGCCGTCTGATCCCTGGCGATCCGATTGAGGTGACCTGGGATGCAGTTCCGGGACGGATCTGGCAAGGAACGGTCAGCGGAGTTCCTGCCGTGATCAAACTTCATGGCACTCGAAACGTTGGCGAGACAACTTGCGTCGTGGATAACCATGATTTCAAGCTGCTGCCCAATGTGAATGTTGGGGTCACCATCATCACAGCTGAGCATCCGAATGTTTTGACAGTGCCCCGCGAGGCAGCTCACCTGGAAGACAGCACCATTTTCGTTTACCAGATCGTAAATAATGAGCTGCATCGTCGGAATCTTAAGACCTCGATCTCGAATCTAACCAACGTAGAGATTACCAGCGGGCTTGATGATGGCGCGACCGTGGCCCTTGCCCCAATCAATACCAAACCGTTGCGCGACGGTTTAGAGGTAAGAGTAGTTCACTAAAACCATGTTTTTTGCGAAGAAAATTGCGGCTTGCCTTTTTTTGTCTTCATTGATTTTCATGCCGGTTGTGGCGTTTGCTGCCCCCGCGAGCCAGTTGCTCGCTGAGGGCCGCATCGACGACGCATTGCTTTCGTTGCAGACGAACATCGCGACGAATCCGAATGACGCTGAATCCTACAACCTCCTCTGCCGCGTCCATCTGGCGATGGGCAACTGGGACGCAGGAATCGCGAATTGTCAAAAGGCTGTCGCGCTCGATTCCGGCAATAGCCAATATCATCTCTGGCTCGGTCGCGTGTACGGAGGAAAAGCCGAACACGCCAGCTTTCTCTCTGCTGCGGGCCTCGCCAAGAAGGTCCATGAGGAGTTCGAGACTGCCGTGCGTCTGGATCCTCGCAATACGGAAGCCAGGGCCGATTTAGCTGATTTCTACGTTGAAGCCCCAGGTATGGTTGGTGGAGGTAAAGATAAGGCCGAGAAGCAGGCCGTTGAACTCGGCGCCATGGATCCTGCGCAGGCTTACCAGGTGAGAGGCCACATCGCCGAGAAGAACAACCAGCTTGCCGACGCGGAAAGCGATTACCGCTCCGCGATTCGCGTCAGTGGTGGACGTGCGGGAACCTGGATGACGCTGGCTCAGTTCTACCGGCGCAGAGGGCGGCTCGATGACATGCACGACGCGATTCAGCACGCAGTCTCTGCCGCAAACAATCAGCATGTGTTAATGCCGGCAGCAGAGCTCTTGCTACGAGCAAAGAGCGATCTTCCGTTTGCCGCTGAGCTGTTGCAACGCTATCTCTCCAGCGATCCGGTAGAGGATGCACCCGCCTTCAGGGCACATTACGTGCTTGGCATGGTCATGGAGCAACAGGGTAACAGGGCCGGGGCGGCGAAGGAGTACCGCTCAGCACTCGGTCTCGCCCGCAACTTCGCTCTTGCCCAATCGGCCTTACGCAAGCTCGGCGCCCATTACGAACCCGTTTCGGATTGATAGACTTAGCTGCAGCTCCAAAAAGTTCAGCCAAATCTGATTCGAGGTGAACGGATGACGCCTTCCCGCCGTTGTTTGCTGCTCCTCTGCCTGTTTTACTTCGTTATTCCTTCCTTTGCCGATAATCCTGAACCCACACCCCTCAAGCGGGTGGTAGAACTCGCTCTGAGTCACAGCGCTCAGGCAGTGCAAGCCGATGCGGCACAACAGCGCGCATTCGCCTCCTATAATGAAGCCCGCAACCAATATCTGCCGACGCTGGTTGTCGGCTCGGGGCTCGGCAAGACGGTTGGCTATCCCTTGAGTCTGGAGGGCTCGGCGCCTTCGATCATCAATACCACAGCACAATCTGCGCTGATCAATTCTTCTCTACGCGATTTTATCCGCGAGGCACGCGAGGAATATCGGGCAACGATCGTGCAGTCCAAGGATCAGCGCGATCAGGTCCTTCAAGATGCTGTGCTCACTTATGCGGAACTCTGCAAGTGGGACCGGCTGCTCTCCTACCTCGGCGAGCAATACACCCGCGAACTCAAGATGGAACAGCTTGTTAATGACCGCATCCAGGAAGGGGTGGACAGTCCGCTGGCCCGTAACCAGGCACGCTTGAACACCGCCAGAGTGTACCTTCACATCTCACAGGCGGAGGGATCCATCGACGTTCTCAAGAACCGGCTCTCCCAAATGACGGGATTGCCTGCGGCTTCTATCGTCCCTGATCCCGATTCCATTCCTGCGTTGCCGGAGATCAAGCAGGAAGACAACATTACGAGCAAAGCACTCCAGGTCAGCCCGACCATCCAGTTCGCAAACCTCAGATCGACGGCCCTTGCCTTTCGAGCTCGCGGCGAACATCGTGCGATGTGGCCCACCGTCGACTTTGCGGCACAGTATGCCCTGCTCGCTACCTTCAACAACTACCAACAATTCTTCCAGCCGCACAGCTTCCAGCAGCACAATGCCACAATTGGTGTGGCGATACGCTTCCCATTTTTCAGTCCGACGCAGCGCGCCCACGCCCGGGCCGCTGAAGCCGACGCAGTTCATGCCAAGAAAGACATAGAAATCGCGACCAACCAGGTCTCGGAGCAAACCTTGAAATTGCAGCGCTCGGTGGCTCAACTGGCGGCCGCTCAGGAGGTCGCCGATCTCGAATACCAAATTGCAAAGTCCGACGTCGAAACGACCGAGGTTCGGAAGGAGTCTGGAACCGCCACGTTGCACGACGAAGATAATGCCCGAACCCAGGTGGCCGAACGGTACTCCGGTCTGCAGGATGCCAATTTCGAACTCCAGCGGGCACGGATCGAGTTACTTCGCGCCACCGGGGATTTGGGCAGTTGGGTAGGTCTGAAGTAGCCACGCCAGCCCTGAAAATGGACATTTAGCTGGTTCGCTTTCAGAGGTTTGCGAAAGATGTACCGCTTGTGTACCTCAACCCGGGAAATAAGGTCTTGGGTGATAAAATAGAAGGATTCAGACTATGCCTTTAAAAACACTGTTTCTAAATCCTCCATCCTTTGAGAATTTCGATGGTGGCGCCGGCTCGCGCTGGCCTGCCACCCGCGAGATTGAGTCGTATTGGTACCCGGTTTGGTTAGCCTATCCAACCGGCATGCTGGAAGGCGCGCGGCTGCTTGATGCGCCGCCGCACCACATCTCGGCCGAAGAAACCATCGACATTGCTCGCGACTACGAATTCCTGGTGCTGTTTACCAGCACTCCAGGCTTCCCCGGCGACATCCGCTTGGTTCAGAAGATTAAAGACGTCAATCCCAACATCAAGATCGCTTTCGTTGGCCCTCACGTCAGCGTGTTGCCAGAGAAGTCGCTGAAAGATTGCCCGGCGATCGACTTTGTGGTTCGGAAGGAATTCGACTTCGCCACGGTCGAATACGCACAAGGCAAGCCGTTAGAAGAAATCCTCGGTGTTTCTTATCGGAAGAACGGTGGCGTGGTTCACAATCCCGATCGTCCGAATATCGAGAATCTGGACGCGCTGCCTCACGTCACTGACGTTTACAAGCGTGATCTGGATGTCACGCGCTACAACGTTCCTTTCCTGCTTTATCCGTTCGTTTCTTTGTACACAACGCGCGGCTGTCCGGCACAGTGCACATTTTGTCTCTGGCCTCAGACGCTGAGTGGACATCCGTGGCGTAAGCGCTCTACCGACGACGTGGCGCGCGAGATGGCCAGAGCGAAGGAATACTGGCCGAATGTGCGCGAGTTCTTCTTCGACGATGACACGTTTAACATTCAAAAAGCGCGCACCATCGAACTCTGCTCCAAGCTGAAACCATTGAATCTGACATGGTCGTGTACCTCGCGAGTCACAACCGACTACGAAACCTTGAAGGCGATGAAGGAAGCGGGCTGCCGGTTGCTCATCGTTGGTTTTGAGTCCGGCGATCCCCAGATCTTAAAGAACATCAAGAAAGGCGCAACTGTAGAGCGCGCCCGGCAGTTCACCAAGGATTGCCACAAGCTCGGCCTTGTGATTCACGGTGATTTCATCCTGGGACTTCCGGGAGAAACCCACGACACGATTCGTAACACCATCGCTTTCGCCAAAGAACTGGACGTGGAGACGATCCAGGTTTCGGTGGCGCACGCGTATCCCGGCACAGAATTGTACGACTTCGCCGTGAAGAATGGCTTTATGGTCGGCGACAACAAGATGGTGGATGAAGGCGGTCACCAGCTGGCCCACATTCAGTATCCGGGCCTGCCCGCCGACGAGATTCTCGAATCGGTTCACCAGTTCTACGACGAATATTACTTCCGCCCCAAGGCCGTCTTCCGCATTCTGCGAAAAGCTGCATTCGACGGCGTGGAACGGAAGCGGCTTTACAAAGAAGCCAAGACCTTCTTGAAAGTCCGGGCCATGCGTCATAAGTGGGTTAAAGAGAAGCGTCAGAAAGACGACTCCACGGCCGCAACCGCGCCTGCCAAGGCCTGAGGAATGGCCGAGTGACGTTTCGCAAGTATCTCGTGCTCGCCGGAGTTGCCATTTTTGCGGTCACCGGCGACTCCCTGGTCTCTCGCGGAATGAAGCACGCTGGTGCCGTTTCCTTGCACAACTTGCCCAGTATCATCCTGGTTGTCTTTAGACCCGAAGTCGCCCTGGGCGTTTTCTTCCTGTTGGCTTTCTTTGCCTGCTACATGGCGGCTTTAAGCTGGGCGGACCTCACTTATGTGCTTCCGACCACATCAGTCAGCTTCATTCTCCTGACCCTCGTCGCCAAATTCGCTCTTCATGAGAACGTCAGCGTGACACGCTGGATGGGAGTTTTGCTGATCTCCATTGGCGTGGGCGTAGTGACGCAGGGCCCCTCAATGACGCATCCGGAAAAGCCTCAACAACCAGAATGCGTGCCAGCGCCCGAGCCGGCAAGGATGGAATCGTGAGCCAGGCATATGCATGGTCCGCCGTCGCGACCATCGTCTCCGCTTCCACGGCAGGCGACGTCTTGCTGTCTCACGCGATGAAACAAGTCGGCGATGTTTCTGAGCTTCGACGGCGTAAAGGTTTCCTTGCCTTAGCGGGAACAGTGCTCCGCACTCCTACTTTTCTTCTCGGAGTGACAGCCATGGCGACCGCTTTCTACGCCATGCTCTTCGGCTTGTCATGGGCCGACGTCAGTCTCGTAGTTCCCGCTTCGACGTCTCTTACCTTCGTGACCAATGCGGTAGCTGCAAAGTTCTTTTTGCATGAACGCGTGGATCACCGGCGCTGGCTAGCGGCTTTGCTGGTAGCAGGCGGAGTCGTTCTTCTCGCCTTATAGATTTCCGTTATCCGAACAAGCGCATAAATCCCTTTGCCGGCAGATCCGGCATCACGAACGCCGCGTTTCTCTGACCCGCGAGTCGCGCCACACGTTCGGCTGCGATATACCCGCTGCGCACAGCACCCTCCATCGTTGCTGGCCAACCGGTTGCGGTCCAATCTCCTGCCAGGAACACGCGTGGCCAGACGGTCTCTGCGGGCGGCCGGAAATCATCGACTCCGGGCTTCGGCGAATAGGTCGCGTGAACTTCTTTGATCACCGTCGACTTCAGCACATTCGCATGTCGAGCTTCGGGGAAAAACTCCTGCAGCTCCCGCACAGCGATCTCCAGGATCTCCTGCTTCGATTTTTCAACCAGCGTCTTAGACGAACTTACGACTAACTCCACATAGCTGCCGTTTGCTTCGCTTTTATTTAGCAGCTTCGATTTCTGAAACATCCACTGAATGGTGCGATCCAGCAACACCGCATGCGGTAAGTCCGTAATCTGCCGATCGAACCATAGATGAATCCCCGTAATCGGCGACGTTTCAAAGCGCGCCAGCGTCTGGCGCAAGGGCTCACCGGCCGACGTCTGCGGCAGGATTCGAGATAGAACGTCAAACGGGACCGCGAGTATGGCGTAATCGAAGCTCACCTCTCGTCCCCCTACTAGGAGCTTCACCTCGGTCGGTTCAGCGCGGAAAGCTTCCACACTGCTCCGAAAGCAAACGCTCCCGCCACGACTCTTGATGTAGTCCCCTGCAACCCCATAGAGTTCAGATAGCGGGACGGCTGGAACTCCCATCCGTCCGGCTTCCGCGGACTTTAGAAACGACTCGCGCACCACCTGCGCAGCTGCGGAAACAGCAACCCGATCCAGGTCTTCGTTGAGTGCGCTAACCAGAATCGTCTTCCAGAAACGCTCGATCGCTACCTGGGTTTGGCCATGTTTTTTGAGCCAGTCCAAAAAAGATGCACCATCATCAGGTGACTGGCTCGGTGCCAAAGCTGCCATGGCTAGCGCGATTGCGCACTTGTCCTTGATGCTTAAGCAATCTGCCCGCAAAAAAGCTGGGGCGGTATGCAACGGCGCGGGTAATGACGAAGGTTTGATGACTGAGACGTGCCCACCTGGCTCGACGAAATTTAGGTTGTCATACCAACGGACTCTGTCTTGCACTCCAAGGCGTTCGTAGAATTGCAACAGGCTGGTGCAGCAGCCGAGCAGAACATGTTGGCAGTTATCGACAACTTCCCCAGTGCCGGGATGCTCGTAAGACGAGGCTCGCCCTCCCAGGTATCCGCGGCGCTCAAAAAGGGTTACGCGAAATCCGTTATCGGAAAGAGCGCATCCGGCGGCCAATCCAGCTAGTCCACCGCCTACGACTGCGACGGTAGGAGCAGGATTTTGAGACAAGGGGGTCACGAGACGCGCTTCGTGAGGGCTTTAACCAGCACTGTAAGTTTCTCGAAAGTGCTCAGACTGATCTTCGCGCGAAAAACTTCATACTGGGAAAGCGTTATCTTCTCAAGTAGTCGGCGATAAATGGTGATCAAAGCCCAAAGCGCGGGTTGGCTGTCCTCGTCAATTAGAGGGACCAGTTCGTCGCCGGCCTTGTAGCAATCGCGCGCCCGGTCAGCCTCTGCCGCCAGTAAAGCTCGGAATTTGGTTCCGTCCGTTGCTGTGCGCAGTTCCAGTGGAAAAACTCCAAACTTCCGAAGATCCTCTTCCGGTAGGTAGACGCGGCCCATCTGTGCATCTTCTTTTACGTCGCGGATGATGTTGGTGAGTTGAAATGCCAGGCCACACCGCTCTGCCAGAGGCTCGGCGGCAGGGTCGCGATATCCGAAGATTCGAATACACACCAGGCCAACAACTGAAGCTACTCGATAACAATAGAGACGCAGATCCTCGAAGGTCTGGTAGAAAACCGTGACGGTCGGTTCGGTTTGTTCGCAAATAAGCTGCTCCTCGAGGTCGACATCCATTCCCGTGCCCTGCGCCAGTTGATCCAGGAGTTCGAGCGGGATGTTGAAACGCCGCTGTGCGTCGGTCAGGGCAAGCAGGACGGGTTCATCGGTTGGCATGCCTGCCACTGCGCGATGCAGGGCATCAAGCCACGTCGCCAATTTCTGTTGACGTTCGTGCAGAGGCAACGTTGTGTCGTCTGTAATATCGTCACAGCGTCGCATGAACGCGTAAACAGCGCAGAGTGCCTGTCTCTTGGGCGTCGGCACTACCAGAAACGCGTAATAGAAATTCTTTGCGGCCTTGCGTGCAATGCCCCTGCAAACTGCATAAGCCACGACCAACTGCGATTGAGTTGGCGTGAACGTGCTTGGTGCAGGTTGCACGGCAGCGCTCATAGCAGCTTTCCCCAAGCCGCGCGCAGGACCAACGCTAGTTTGCGCGGTTTGGAAATTGCCGGCCGCCGTCCAAGCACTCGATAGCCCTGACGCTCGATGGCATTCAGGATCTCCTGTCCGCCCCGGCTGAATAATTCCAGATCAATGGCGAGTTCGCGGTCGACTTTGTCGATAAGTGGCAACCCCCGGAGAAACCAGTCACGCGCCCGTTCAACTTCGAATCGCATCATGTCGCAAAATGCGGGTGTATTCTGGCTATTCGCAATGTCGGTTTCGCTGACTCCAAAACGCCGCAAATCTTCCAGCGGCAGATAAATGCGGCCCTTGGCAAAATCGGCAGTTATGTCCTGCCAGAAATTTGCCAGTTGCAAAGCCGTGCACGTGAAATCGGAAAGCCCTTGCCGTTCCGCATCGCGATAGCCGCAAACGTAAAGGACGAGGTGCCCCACCGGATTCGCAGAATTTTTGCAGTAACCGAGAAGATCCTCAAACCCCGGATAGCGTCTGACCGTCTGATCCTGCCGAAACGCAGTCAGCAGGTCAACGAAAGTCTGCTTCGGAATTTCGAATCGGCGGACAGTGTCAGATAGCGCCACCATCACTGGATGTCGTGGCACGCCTTGATAACAGGCATTCAGTTCGGCTTCCCACTGATCCAACAAAGCGAGCGAGGCTTCGCGGTTGCCAACTTCGTCCCCAAGATCGTCCGAGATTCGGCAATAAGCGTAGACGTTGTAAAAATGCTGCCTCAAGCGCTCCGGCAGAAACCACGTCGCGACTGCAAAATTTTCGTAATGCGTGCGTGCCAAGCGCCTGCAATACTCCTCGGCTTCAACCAGAGTCGGGGCTTTTGCGGGAATGCTGTATTCGGGTGGCAGCACGGCCCAGCCTGACTGAATAGACGAAATCCGGGAGTGGTTGCTGGCAATGGATGACATGGTCAGTTCCGTACCCCGGAGATGCTTTCTCGCTAGTGACCGGGAATGATAGCCGTCTTAATATCGCCGTTGCGGTTCAGCATGTGGCGAAGAACGAACTGCAGCCTGGAAAGTGGTGCTTCCCCGGTAATGTAATCGGTCGAACGAATCTTTTTCTCCGCGATTAACGCGAACGCTTTGCGCACAGTCTCTGGTGTGTGGTGGAACGTGGCTTTCAGTGTAATTTCCGAGTAGTGCAGCCGGTTGGTGTCGAGCTGCACTTTCGTCCCGTTGGCGCATCCACCAAAGAAATTGACGGTCCCGCCCTTTCGCACCATCTCGATCGCCCATTCCCATGCTTCCGGACGGCCCACGGCTTCAATCACAACGTCTCCGCCGCGTTTTTCCGGGGAAATCATGCGGACCGCATCGACGGGATCTTTCACCTTCGTGATCTGAACCACTTCGTGGGCTCCCATGTGCTTCGCCGCGGCCACTTGCGAGTCGCGCTTCACAACCGAAATCACTTTGCAGCCGACGGCGTTCGCGACTTGGACAAACATCAAGCCGATCGGGCCGCCGCCGATGACAGTGACCGTGTCGCCAATTTCGACGCCGGTCTCATGCAGTCCGCGCAGGACGCAAGCCAAAGGCTCAACCATGGCAGCTTCTTCGAAGGTAACGTCCGGCGGGATCGCCAGCATGTTGCTTTCGACGATCCGCCGCGGAATTCGAATGTATTCCGCGTAAGCGCCATTGTTGAAGAGCAGGTCTTCGCAGAGGTTTTCCTGGTGCCGGGAACAATAGAAGCACATCTGGCATGGCGCCGAGTTTAGCGCCACCACGCGCATGCCTTTACGAAAACCGCGTACCCCGTTGCCGACTTCCTCGATCACGCCGGCTAATTCGTGTCCAAACAATGCTGGGGGAACGATCATGCGCGCGTGGTAACCGCGCTGATAGACCTTCAGATCAGTGCCGCAAGTCAGTGCGACTTGCACCTTCACAAGAACTTCGCCATCGCCTACTCGTGGGATGGGAACTTTTTCAATCTTCACGTCCTCTTTACCGTAGAGGACGGCAGCCGTCATCTTTCCGTTCACTCTTTTAACTTCCTCCAGAACCGCTGCCCGGTTGAATAACAATTTTCATGGAATCGGGCTGAGGATGAGCGGCGAGATGTAAGGCTTCCACGGATTGGGAAAGGGAAAAACGGTGACTAATCAAACTTTCCAGATTCATCTCTCGGCTCATCACAAACCGCACCGACTCTTCTTGCAGGTCCACAGACGCGCTGTACGAGCCCAATAGCGTCTTTTCATCGACGCAGACCGCCGCCGGATCTATGCTGGCTTCACCACGCGCTGTCTGCGCAAACAGCAATACCCGCCCGCCCGGACGCACTGCGTCCATTGCGGTTCGTATCAGGGCATTAGAACTGACTGCCAAAACTGCTGCGTCAGCCCCTCGTCCCTCAGTGCGCTTCCGAACCGCAGTGACCGTATCCTCGGTGGAGGCGTCTACCTGATTCTGTAAACCGAATGATTTACCTATTGTATGCCTCTGAGGATGCAAATCGGAAGTGATTACCGTAGCTCCTCTCTTTTGGGCCAATGTACTCAATATGATGCCGATGGGTCCTTGTCCAATCACTAGAACCCTCTCGCCGGGCAAAAGTCGCAGAGTTTCTATGCCTTTCATGCAGGTGTTGACCGGCTCGACAAAGCAAGCTTGCTCGAACGAAACGCCGTCCGGAATGCGGACTGTACCCTCTTGGACAATCCAATCCATCACGCGGACGTACTCCGCAAATCCACCGCCGGACGGTTCAAATCCGGCCGTACAACCAACCTTCTTGTAGGTTTCGCATTGCGCAAAGGTCTTGTGACGGCAATAAAAGCATTCGCGGCAGGGGATATGGTGGAAGACGACTACGCGATCTCCGCGACGGAACTTTTCCACTCCCGCACCCGTGGCTGCAACTATGCCCGCCGTTTCGTGGCCAAAGATCCGGGGGGCCGAGTGTGACCCGGTGGCGATTTTCTTGAGGTCGGTGCCGCAAATGCCGCAGGTGTGAACTCGAACCAGAAGCTCTCCCGGGCCAATCTCCGGGACGGGAACCGTTTCGACACGAACGTCATTCACACCGTGATAAACGGCGGCTTGCATGGTGGCTGGAATCGCTTGTACCTCATCCCGCGCAGCGAATTGTTCTGCCACAGCCATGCTTATCGCATCACCTCTTCGGGATGGGCGAGAGCTCGCATCCGCGGATCCACCAATGCAGCACAGAGTTTCGCGGCGGCTTTCCCGCTATCGCTTGCAAGGCGCATCACCCGCCCCCAGAGCCAGGGTCGAACAGAAACGTACCCAAGAAAATGCAGTGCATGAAACTGTCCATCAGCCCCGACAAAACGAGCAATAGGTGGCAGCTTGGTTGAGCTTGTGTCGGAGATGACCTTGCACGCCACGAACTTAATATCGTGAGCCTCGGCACATCTCGCCACCGCCGCCGCTTCCATATCGACCGCGTCAGCTCCGTAAGCTTCACTGAGACGGCTCTTCTGCTCGACATCAGCGATGTCCCCAAAACTGACCAGAACTCCTTCTCCGAAAACCGATTCGACGCGGCTGCCATCGCCGGCATCAACCACCTGCTGCGGGGTAAATGTCTGGCCCACCGGCAATCTGGCGTTCAACGCTCCGGCAAAACCAGCTGAAACCAAAAACTGCGGTCCATAGATCGCCACTGCAGCTTCTGCTGCTCTTCTGGCCGCTTCGGCGCCGATTCCACCGCAAACCAGCACAACGTCGTCTCTTTCAAAAAACTTGAACGAGCGCCCGTCGTGCCCTTTGTGACAGACCATCCAGTCCTTCACCAAAGGCCGCACTTCCCGCTCAAGAGCGGCAACTATCGCAGTTTTGACTACTGCAGTCACTACGCGTACCCATTCTCGCGGAACCAGGTGACCGCGCGACGTAGTGCGTCATCCACGGGCACGGATTTCCATCCCAGTTCACGCTCGGCTTTTGCTGACGTTACGAACATCTTCTTTCGGCCCATACGAACAGCATCGATGGTCGCTCGCGGTTCTTTTCCGCGAATGCGGCCAGTCACCACTTCGTCGACAACCCCGGTTGCCAATGCCATAACGTAAGGAACCTTGATCTTGGGTGACGGCAGGCCTGTAATCGCACCCAACTTATCGAGAATCTGCTTCAGCGTTAGGTTCTCGCCGCCGAGAATGTAGCGCTCGCCGCTCTTTCCCTTTTCCAGCGCCACAACATGTCCGCGGGCGCATTCGCGCACGTCCACAAGGTTCAGCCCGGTATCGACATACGCCGGAAACTTCTTCTTCAGGAAATCTATGACGATGCGCCCTGTCGGAGTCGGCTTAATGTCCTGCTCGCCAACCGGTGTCGTAGGGTTCACGACTACAACATCCATTCCGCCTCGGCCTGCCTCCAGTGCAACTTGCTCCGACATGAACTTCGACCGCTTGTACGGCCCGATCATGTTCGCGATCGATACCGGTGAGCTCTCATCCGCAAGGTGCCCATTCGAGCTGAAACCCATGGTCGCCACGCTCGAGGTGTGAACTACTCGTCGAACTCTGTTCTTACGCGCCGCCGCCAGAATCGCCTTGGTTCCTTCAACGTTCGCGCGGTACATCTCGTCGGGATTCCGCACCCATAGGCGGTAATCCGCAGCAACGTGAAAGACCACCTCACATCCCGACATTGCTTTTTCGATCGAAACCGAATCCCGGAGATCACCAACGACCCGCTCTGCCATCAGTCCTTCGATATTCCGGAGATCGCTGTTCGCTCGAACCAGCAACCGCAGATCCGCACCATGTTCCAACAGAGCGCGGGCGACGTGACTGCCTACAAATCCGGTCGCACCAGTGACAAAAGCTAGCATTTAGCAATCAGCACTTAGTCATCTGAGTTAGTAGAACGCTCGAGGACCGGCACGAAACGTTGTTAGCTAAATGCTAACTGCTAATTGCTACTCCAGCTTTTCCGGCTGCAACGAAAAATTGCTCTCGCCCGCTGCTTTCTTTTCCCAATACTGGCGCACCCACGCTTCCCAGCTCTTGCCTGCGGCCATATCGCGTCCCGTGAAAGCAAGGCCAGCGATGTCGCCGTACGAGACTGTTGCTTTCGGCCCGCCCTGTTTCGGAAGCACCCGGACATAACTGTCGGCGAGGCCACTTCCGCTGCGCCGATCGAAAATATAGCCCTCTATTTGGCTGCCATCTTTACGAGTGATCAGAACATCGCCGCGGTAGTCGAAGGCATGTTCGAGCGCAGTGCGTAGTTCTTCGGGGCTGGCCACGTCCGGAACCCAGCCTTCGAGCTTTTCCCGCACCGCTCCCGGAGCCACTTCGAGAGCGTTCGGATCGGATGCGGCCGGCAGATGTCCCGCTTCCCTGCCGCTCAAACCGTTGTCTCCTGGGTGCTGGGATTTTCAATTTGCACCAGGGGCTTGACCGAGTGCACGGGTTTCACCGGTTCATCAAGCAATCGCAACGCCCCGGCATCCTCATAGCGGTTCGAGAAGGTTGCCTTCGCCGTCTGCCACAGACCTCGCAACGATCCAAACGTGTCGTTCACCGCGGAAGCTTCGTAACCGCTGTGCACCATGCAATTCGCGCACTTTGGATTTCCGGACTCCGTGCCATAGTGTTCCCATTCAGTGCTCGCCAGTAACTCGGCGTACGTGTCTGCGTATCCGTCCTGCAACAGGTAACAAGGCTTTTGCCAGCCGAACACGTTGAATGTCGGCATGCCCCACGGCGTGCAGGGATAATCCTGCTTACCCATCAGGAATTCCAGGAACAGCGGCGACATATTGAAACGCCAGTTCTCTTTGCGATTCGACAGGATCGCGCGAAACAGTCGCCGCGTACGCGCTCTGCCCAGGAAGTGCGTCTGATCTGGGGCCTTCTCGTACGAGTAGCCGGGCGAAAGCATCATGCCCTCAACGCCAAGATCCATCATCTCATCGAAGAACGCGCGCACACTCTTGGGGTCGGCGCCGTCGAACAAAGTTGTGTTTGTCGTAACCCGGAATCCGCGCGCCAGCGCCTCCCTGATTCCTTCCATCGCCTTCTCGTAGCCACCCTCAAGGCAAACTGAGAAGTCGTGGTGCTCCCGCTGCCCATCCATGTGGACCGAGAAGCTCAAAAATTTGCTCGGCTGGAAGAGATCAATCTTCTGCTTGAGCAAAAGCGCGTTCGTGCACAGGTAAATATATTTTTTGCGCGCGACCAGGCCTTCAACGATTTCGCCGATCTGTGGATGCAAGAGCGGCTCGCCGCCTGGAATCGCAACGGTGGGAGCGCCGCACTCATCGACGGCGCGAAAGCATTCCTCCGGCGTAAGCTGCATCTTCAGCACGTGCGCCGGGTACTGGATTTTCCCGCATCCCGCACACGCCAAATTGCAGCGGAACAACGGCTCCAGCATCAGGACAAGCGGATATTGCTTACGCCCTTTGAATTTCTGGCGTACGACGTAACTCGCTACCGTCCAGGCTTGTGAAATCGGAACTGGCATTTATCAATCTCTCTACTTTCGAACCACTAAAAAGATTATTGATTTTCTGATTGTTGATTTCTTGAATGAAACCGCCATAGAGCTTGCCGTTCAGTCAACAATCAACAAATCCAAAGTCTGAAATTCAAACTCATGCCCGCGCCCCCTGCCCTGCTCCCGACATTACTTTCTTATACGTCGTCAGCGCGATGATCGGGAAATACTGCCGGTACATGTGATACAGCAGGTAAAACACGCGCGGGAAACCGGTCCCCGTGTAATGCGGCTCGTCCCACGAGCCGTCTTTCTTCTGCGTGCGCAACAAGTAAGCGATCCCGCGAGCTACGGAGTCACTACGTGTATCCTGCGCTGCCAGCAAACCCATAATTGCCCACGCGGTTTGCGACGCCGTACTCGGGCCAATTCCCTTCACCGTCGGGTCGTCATAAGACGCACAGGTCTCGCCCCAGCCGCCATCCGCGTTCTGCACCATCCGCAGCCACTCGGCTGCCTGCTGAACGTAGGGCTCGTGATGGTCCACTTCCATGGCTTCTAATCCGCGAAGCACAAGTGCGGTGCCGTAGATGTAATTCACGCCCCATCGGCCAAACCAGGATCCGTCGGACTCCTGCTCGTCTCGAATGAACTGAAGGGCACGCTTTACCGCAGAATGATTCTTGTCATACCCATACGTCGCCAACATCTCGAGGATGCGACCTGTGATATCGACCGTCGCAGGATCGAGCATCGCATTGTGATCCGCAAACGGAATATGCTCAAACATCATCTTGTCGTTATCTTTGTCGAATGATGCCCACCCGCCGTTCTTGCACTGCATCGAGAAAATCCAGTCGATCGCTCGCTGCACTGACTCGCGCTGGTAGCGTCCATTCGGATGCTCAACCTCCGCCAAAGCTATACACACCATCGCGGTGTCGTCGACGTCGGGATAAAACTCGTTGTTGAACTCGAAATACCAGCCGCCGGGCTGCCCTTTTTTATTCTTTACTTTCCAGTCTCCCACCGTGCGCACTTGCTTTTGCAGAATCCAGTCTGCGCACTTCACCATCCGCGGATCGTTCGCTGGCACGCCGCTCTCCCCAAGCGCAAACAATGCGTACGCCGTATCCCACACCGGCGATTTGCACGGCTGCATCCGAAAGGTATCGCCCTCTTCAATGCCGAGCTTTTCAAATTCATCCAATGCGCGGATCACCTGTGGATCGTCTGTCGAATACCCAAGGCAGCGCAGCGCGATGATCGCATTCATCATCGAGGGATAAATCGCCCCAAGGCCATCGCTCATTTCGAAGCGCTCGAGCATCCACTTTTCCGCTTTCTTCAATGCAATCGATCGCAGCGGGCGAATGTGAACCGCCTCGAACCAATGCGTCACCCGGTCAATGGCAAGAAAGAAATTTCGCCACGACACCAGCTTGTCGGACCAACGCAGGTGCATGCGTGATTTATCACGTCCACCGACAAACAGCTCTTCCACTCCCATCTCATCGGGAATTTTCTTGAACGGCTTTTTCGCGTAGCAGATGGAAAGCGGAACCAGAATCGCCCGCGACCAGGAAGAGATCTCGTAAATATTGAACCAAAACCAGTTCGGAAAGAGCACGATTTCTGGCGGAATCGCCGGAACTGCGTCGTAATCGTACTGCCCTAGAAAGCACAGATAGATCTTGGTGAACGTGTTTACTTTGGTGACGCCGCCCATCTCCAGAATCTTGCCGCGTGCGCTCTCCAGTGCTGGATGATCTGCGCGGTAGCCGGCCAGTTTCAAACCGAAATAGGCCTTGACCGAGGCGCTGATATTCGAAGGGGCCCCAGCGTAGATTCCCCACCCACCGTCTTCATTCTGATGACGAAGGATGTAATTCGCGCATTTCTGAAATCGTTCCTGGTCGACCGTTCCCAGTAAGGTGTGAAGCAGAATGTAGTCGGATTCGAGCGTGGTGTCGGCCTCGAGCTCACCGCACCAATAGCCCTCTTCATGCTGCTGCGCAAAAAGAAATTTTCGGGCGCTATCTACGGCTGCGGCAACGCGACTGCCGAGATCATCGATTTTTCCGAAACGGAGCTGTGGCAACGACGCGGGGATGGAGGAGGAGGTTTCGTCCATGTACGTTCTTTACTCCGCAGTGACCTCCGACGGTGCGGCGGCAATCGCCTCCACAATCTCCGGAGGCAGGCCGAAACGCACGTGTTCGGGCATCACTTCCACTTCCTTCACATTGTCGAAACCCTTCGTAGCCAGGAACTGCACCACTTCCTGAACCAGGCACTCGGGAGCCGATGCTCCAGCAGTGAGGGCAATGGTCTTCACGTCTTCAAGCCATTCGGGTCGAATGTTTTTAAAGCTGTCGATTAGATGCGAGCCTGTCCCCAGATTGCGCGCCACTTCCACCAAGCGGTTGGAATTAGAGCTGTTATCGGAGCCAACCACCAGTAACAAATCAGCTTCGGAAGCCACGTTCTTGACTGCCAGTTGCCGATTCTCGGTCGCGTAGCAAATGTCTTGTGCCGCCGGACCCTTGATATTAGGAAACTTCGCGCGAAGCGCAGCAATGATGTCGGTGGTCTCGTCCAGGCTCAGAGTGGTTTGCGTAAGGTAAGCGATGCGATCCGGATCCGGAACGGTCAGCGCGTCCACCTGCTCCGGCGATCCGACTACCTGTGTAACCGCCGGCGCCTCCCCGAGCGTTCCGATCACTTCATCGTGATCATGGTGGCCGATCAGGATGAGTGAATAACCCTCTTTGGCAAACTTGACCGCCTCTACGTGAACCTTGGTCACCAGGGGGCACGTTGCGTCGATGACACGCAAATTGCGGTTCTCGCTGGCATCGCGGACTTCGGGCGAGACTCCATGCGCGCTATAAATGACACGTTCGCCGTTCGGGACCTCGTCGACGCTATCCACGAAAATAGCGCCTTTCCCCTGCAATTCCTCGACGACAAAGCGATTGTGAACGATTTCCTTGCGGACGTAGATCGGCGGCCCGAAGGCCTCGAGGGCGATCCTCACGATGTCAATTGCCCGGACCACCCCGGCGCAGAAACCCCGGGGCTTCAATAAAAGCAGTGTTTTGCCGTTGCCAGTTGGCACGATGAAAGTTCCTCTAGGGTACACTTCCCCACTATGGATTTATAGATATTAGGCTAAATGAAAGAACCAATTTGGTCAACGTAAGCCTCTGAAATTGAGACAATTAGCAGCGAACTGGAAGAATTGAGCAGCGAACGGAATCACCGGATTCGGCGGAGATACGACCGGCTGGTCTCCGCGAGAAATCAGGACGTCTTCCCCGCGGCACGCTTTTCGATGAGCTGAGAAAGATCCGTCTTGGCCTGGTGAATCGTAACGGTTGTGATGTTAGCTAACATGCCGGGCTCGCAAGCAGACTTACCCATTTGTTTTCAGCATCTGCTCCGCATGTTTTCGAGAAGTCTCCGTGAGCTTGGCTCCGCTGAGCATGCGGGCCACTTCTTCGGTTCGTTCTTCGCCAGTAACCAGCCGAACGCTCGTCTTGGTGCGCTCGCCCGAAACGCGCTTTTCAATCACGTAATGATGATCGGCAAAGGTCGCGATTTGCGGGAGATGGGTCACGCACAGCACCTGATTGCCCTTCGATAGCGCCTTCAACTTTTTTCCCACCGCCTCGGCCGCCCGGCCGCCAATTCCTGTGTCAATCTCGTCAAACACCATCGTTCGCTGCGACAATGCTTTCGCTGCGCCTGTCTTCCTGGCGCCGGCTTCCACGCTTGCTTTCAAAGCTAACATCACTCGCGAAAGCTCGCCGCCAGAGGCAATTTGATCGAGAGGCTTCATCGGCTCGCCGGGGTTCGTGGCAATCAGATAGACAACTTCATCGAAGCCCGAAGCAGTCCAGTTGCTGTCGTCATCGCTGCCGCGGACGTCGATGTGAAAGCTGGATTTCATCGCCAGGTCATTGATCTCGGCTTCCACCAGTTTCTCCAACTTTCGGGCCGCGTCGTACCGTTTCTTCGAGACCGACCGTGCGGCCGCAAGGTACTGCTCCGCCGCGGCCGCCAACTCTTTTTTCAGGACCGCAAGGGTTTCATCCTTATTCTCCATCTCTGATAACTTGCCACTGACCTCCTCGCCCATCCGAATCACATCGTCAAGACTTGGCCCATACTTCCGTTTCAAGCGATCTAGCAATGCCAGCCGATCTTCAACTTCCGCCAAGTGCTCGGGCGAAGCCTGGATTCCGCCCGCATAATCGCGCAACGTCGCTCCAACATCCTCGACGCTGATGCGCGCGGTTTCGATGGCCGCCAATGCGTCCTGAAACTTAGGCTCGTAGCGCGAGAGTTCTTCCACATGCTTTTGCGCCGCACGCAATGACGCCGAAGTCGATGCCTGGCCTTCATAAAGCAAATCGAAGGCATTCATCGCCGCGCCGTAGATCTTCTCCGAGTTCGCTAGCACTCGCTTCTCCGCCGCCAGTCTCTCGTCCTCGCCCGGCTGCAGCTTGGCGTCTTCAATTTCCTTCTTCTGAAAAGTCCAGAGATCCACCAGCCGCATTCGGTCCTGCTCGTCTTTTTGAAGATCGTCAATGCGGCTCGCGATTCCCTTCCAACGTGCATATGCCTCCGCAACAAGGTCCAATGAGCTTCCTGCGTACGCATCCAGCAGTGACAACCGTGCCGCGGCATCGAATGACATCAGCGATTCATTCTGTGCATGGATGGTGGCGAGATAGGACGCAAGCTGGCGCAGAACTCCAACAGTCGCCGGCTGATTATTGACGAACACGCGCCCTTTACCTCCAGCCGCAATCTCGCGTCGCAGAATCAGCGAGTTCTCTTCGGCATCTATGCCATTGTCTTCAAGAATGCGCTGAACCGTCTTCGACGCGCTTCCCTCGATCTCGAATACGGCGGATACCACCGCGCGGTCGGCCCCGGTGCGAATGACATCACTTGAGGCCTTTTCCCCGAGCAGCAGCGCGAGAGCATCGATCAAAATGGATTTGCCGGCCCCGGTTTCGCCCGTTAGAAGATTGAGCCCAGAATGGAACTCCACCACCACGTTGTCGATGACAGCGTAATTTTCGAGGCGCAGTTCAGCCAGCACGGCTTTTCCTGGAACGACGATTGTGAGCGCAGAATAGCACGACAGCACAGACGTACACCCCGCCATTGCCGATTTGCTGAGGAAAACTCTCGGCCTACAGCAAATACCTGTTAATCCACAGGATTCGTTTCCGCAACCATCGCTTTCGCTCGTCTATAATCGGAACAAGTATCTCACTGGTAAAAATGGATCTTTCTTCATTGCTCGCACTCGTGGTCGGCGGTGAAATCGTCGACTTAGTGGGCGAAACTGGCCCGGTCGCCAAAGTGGTTCTGCTGATCCTCTTTCTGTTCAGCGTGATTTCCTGGGCGATCATCCTCTCAAAATGGAGCTTGTTGCGGCGCGCGCGTGTGCAAAGCGGACGCTTCGTCCGTGCATTCCGCAAGGCGCAACGCTTGCAGGACGTTTCGACAGTCGCCGAGCAGTTCAAGCCGAGTCCGCTGGTTGCGGTCTTCGAGGGCGGATTTCAGGAACTTCGGCGGCAAGGCGGTAATCCGACTGGCATCGTTCGAAGCGTGATCGCCATTCAGCGCGCTATGCAGATCGCGAATTCCGAAGAGTTGACGCGCTTTGAACGCAATCTGCCCTGGCTGGCTATCACCGGGGCCGTTACACCATTTGTCGGTCTGTTCGGCACGGTCTGGGGAATCATCGACGCGTTCCACGGCCTCGGCACTGCTGGCGCTGCGACTCTTCGCGCGGTTGCGCCCGGAATCTCTGAGGCGTTGATCACAACTGCCGCCGGCTTGGCAGCCGCCATCCCCGCCGTCATCGCCTATAACCTCATCGGCAGCTCGATTCGTGAATTCGCCGCACGCGGCGACGACTTCTCTCTCGAGATGCTGAATGCAGTCGAGAGACAGGCTGCCGTGGTTCCCGCGCCCGCGGAGGCACACCGGTAAATGGCCTTCACGGCTGCTAACGGGCGGACTCAAACTTCTCTCTCCGACATCAATATCACGCCATTGGTGGACGTTGTCCTGGTGCTGTTGATCATCTTCATGGTCACCGCGCCGGTGCTGCAATCGGGAATCGAAGTAAGCGTCCCAAAAACCAAAACCGTCAAAGAGATCACCGAGGAGCGGCTTGTCATCAGCATTGACAAGCAGCAGCGAGTATTCCTGGGCAATGACGCCATCAACATCAACAACATCGCCGCTCAGTTGAAGCAGAAAATCCGCGATCCGCAGCACCAATCGATTTTCGTCCGCGCCGACGAGGATGTTCCCTTCGGGGCCTTCGCCACTGTTATGGACGCAGTCAAACAATCGGGCATCACGAACGTAAGTATCGTGACCCAACCGCTACCCTCAAATGGCAGCCGACGCTGAGATTTTCTTTGAGCATGACCGCTGGGGCCGCAATCTGGGCTGGTCTCTGGCTCTGCATGTCGCCGTCGCGATCGCGATTGTTCTCTACGCGGTGATTGCACCGGGCCGCAGTGGCAGCTCATGGGGCGCAGGCGGTGGAGGCGATGCCCTCGGCGTCACTCTTGTAAGCTCCGTTCCTCTGCCTGCCAATCCCGTGCAAACCCAAAATATCGTCGCCAACGAATCGAAGGGGCTCAGTCAGGCCGTGCCCACAACAGAAGTGAAAGAGCCGGACGCGATTCCGATTCCCGAGAAAGAGACAAAAAAGAAACCCAAGCCTGCTCCGACGGCAACGCAACGAAAACCGGCTCCCGAACCGGTAGAGGAAGCCAATAACGTCGTGCCCTATGGCGAAGGCGGCCCGGTAAGCGGACCTTACGGTGTTTTTAACGCTGGCGGTGCCAAGGGAGGCTTCGGCTTTAGCGGAGGCGGCGGCGATTTCGGATCACGCTACTCGTGGTACGTCCGAGTGGTCCAGCAAAAGGTTTCTGAGAATTGGCTAAAGTACGAAGTGGACCCTCGCATCTCGGAGGCGCGGCGGGTTTATCTTCAGTTCGACATCAATCGGTCTGGACAGCCGACCAATGTGCAGGTCGAGCAGTCGAGCGGCGTTCCATCTCTGGACCAATCCGCCGTCAGGGCTCTGCAACGGATCGATACCTTCGGACCATTGCCGTCGGATTATTCAGGAAGCAAGGTTTCAGTTGAATTTTGGTTCGATTACAAGAAGTAGCTACAAACTCGCGCGTAACCAAAATTCGCCCGAGAACATCCTTATGACTGGGAAGAATAACTTGCGGTCTCATTTACATCTCCATACGATAAATAGCATCTCGGCAAACTTAAATTTAGCAACCCGTACCCCACGGCCTCGCGGCAGATTTTCGTGGAAGCTGTATGCGTTCCTCGTCGCCGCCGTCACGGCTTTGTCCATTTCTCCTGCACTTGCGCAGGATTGGATTCGCACCGGCACAGGCTTAGGCGTTCAAAAGGTTCGCCTGGCTGCTGCCGACTTCAAAGCCTCCACGCAGGATCCTAAGAATGCCGACCTCCTGAAAACTTTTAACGAGACGCTCTGGAACGATCTCGACAATGCCGGCATCTTCGACATGGTTTCGAAGAGTTTCTATCCGCTGGGAGAAGCGGGAACCCCGGCCGATGTGAAATTTGAGGCCTGGAATAGTCCTCCGCCCAATGCTTCCATGCTGGCCTTCGGCAATCTTGGCGTCTCCGGCAACGGGATGACGGTCCAGGGCTGGCTCTATGACGTGAAAAACGTCACCTCGCCCCAGGTTTTGGGCAAGCAATATACCGACGCCGCAACCACGGATGCCGCACGCCTCACCGCGCATAAATTCGCCGACGAAATCATCTTTCGACTGGGCGGCGGCATTCAGGGAATCGCCGAGAGCCAGATCTATTTTGTAAGCACGCGCAGTGGCCACAAAGAAATTTGGGCCATGGATTATGACGGCGCGAACCAGCACCAGGTCACTCATCTGGCCTCCATCTCGCTGTCACCGCGAATTTCGCCAGACGGCTCGCGGCTGGCTTTCAGCTCTCTTACAAAATCCGGCTGGGACATCCTGATGTATTCGATGGATCTGAACCGCCTGGTCTCCTTTCCTCACTTCGGAGGCACTAATCTCTCGCCAGCCTGGTCCCCCGACGGCACAAAGCTGGCGTTTTCCTCTTCACGCCTCGGCGATCCCGAGATTTACGTGGTTGATCAGTCCGGTGGTGGGATAAAGCGGCTCACAACATCACGGTTACCTGACGTATCGCCGGTCTGGAATCCGAAGACCGGCGCCCAGATCGCATGGGTCAGCGGCCGCACCGACCTCCCGCAGATCTACACCATGGAAAGTGACGGAACCAACGTGCAGAGGATTACCGACCAGGGATACGCGGTATCGCCATCGTGGTCGCCAAATGGTCAGTTTCTCGCTTTTTCGTGGACCCGTCACTACGGGGCCGGCGATCCCGGTGGAAACGATCTTTACATTATGGACGTCGCCAGCAAGCAATTTGTTCAGTTGTCCGACAAGGCAGGCCGCAACGATTTTCCGTCGTGGTCGCCGGATGGCCGACATATCGTTTTTCAATCCAGCCGCTCCGGTAGCGATCAGATTTGGACCATGCTGGCCGACGGCACAAGTGTGAAGCAGTTGACGTCTAGCGGTAGTAACACGCAGCCCAACTGGAGTTGGAAGTAATAGATTGGTTTTTCATTGTTGTTTGGCGTAGTCTTTCGTTTCATTAAAAAACTAGGCAGTCTATGCATTCATATCGCGCCATTGCGCAAGAAATGCAGGGAGGAAAAGTGAAGCAGCGACAACTGAAGTGGATAACGCTCGTACTCGCATTGGGTGCCATTCTGTTCCTGGGTGCCTGCCATAAGAAAACTCCGCCACCGCCTCCGCCACCTCCACCACCGCCGGCGGCTCCGACGGCGTCGCTCTCGGCTGATCCGAATACAGTCCAGAGCGGGCAGCCCACAACTTTGAACTGGCAAACCAGCAATGCCACAGACGTAAGCATTGACGGCGTCGGTGCAGTTCAGCCGAATGGGTCGCAGCAGGTGAGTCCGACGCAGTCCACGACCTACACGCTGACTGCGAAGGGGCCTGGCGGAACGCAGACGGCAACTGCGCGCGTGACCGTGACAGCGCCGCCTCCGCCTCCGCCACCTCCGCCGTCCGCGACCGAAGAAGAGCTGTTCGCACAGAGCGTGCAGGACATCTACTTCGATTACGATAAGGCCGACGTTCGCGGCGACCAGCAGAGTGCGCTGCAGGCCGATATCGCTTTCCTGAAGCAGCATCCCAATATTCACTTCACCGTTGAGGGACACTGCGACGAGCGCGGCTCAACCGAATACAACCTGGCCCTGGGCGACAACCGCGCCAGCGCAGTGCGCAACGCGCTGGTCTCCGGAGGCGTCAGCGCCAGCAATATAAAGACGATCAGCTACGGCAAGGAGAAACCGTTCTGCACCGAATCCAACGAGTCCTGTTGGCAGCAGAACCGCCGTGGCCATTTCGTGTACCAGAAGTGATCGATCGGGTGCGGGGCCGCGGGCTCCGCACCCATGTTCTTGGCGCCGCGGCACCCTCGTGCACACCCAGCACGACATTTGCGTCCCGGACGCGGTATCCTTCACCCAGAGGTCGTGAGCATGATCCTTGGCTCATGACTCGTTACGAATTTGCATCCAAACGGAATACACCATGAAATTTATACGGTTCTTTTCACCAGTTATCGCGATGTTGATGCTGGCATCGCTTGGCACTCCCCACGCATTCGGCGTTAGCAAGGAAATGGTCCAACTGCAGACCCAGGTCCAAGCGCTTCAAGATCAGATGTCGCGCATGCAGCAGTCCTTCGACGAGCGCATGGGCGTGATGAAGAGCCTGATGGACCAGAACACCGACAGCATGAATAAGGTGACGACGGCCATCAATTCGCTGCAAGGTACGCTTGAGAAACTCCAAAACGACAACGGTGCCAAGGTCGACCAACTGTCGGGGCAAATTCAGGCTTTGAACGATTCGCTCGACGAACTCAAAGCGCGACTGGCCAAGGTAAGCAAGCAACTGGAGGACGTCCAGGCCGCACAGCAAAACCAGGCTGCCTCCTCAGCGGCCGCGACCGCCCAACAGCAGGCACAGGCCGCGGCACCGCCCCCGGATGTGCTCTATAACAACGCGCTCCGGGACTACAATGCCGGAAAGACCGACCTTGCGATCCAGGAATTCTCGGATTACATCAAGTTCTATCCCACGACCGATCTCGCGGGAAACGCGTACTTCTATCTGGCAGAGATCAATTTCAAGCAGGGCAACTACGAGGGAGCAGTCAAGAATTATGATCAGGTACTGCAGAATTTCCCTACGGGAAACAAAGCGGCCTCTTCGGACTTGAAACGAGCCTTGTCTTTAATCCAACTTGGTCAGAAAGATGATGGCATCTCAGAGCTGAGACATGTGGTCCAGCGCTATCCCCGCACAAATGAGGCAACGCAAGCCCGTGAACAGTTGCGGAAATTAGGAGCTTCGGTGGGTACAACCGCGAGACGCTCCCAATAAGCGACTTACGCCCCTGCGCGGTGGGCGCGGTGCCTGTCTGCCCTGTGAGATCTATGCCTGTGGGCTTTGTGAGCGTGCCTTTTCACCCGGACCAACCGAACTTGACCGCTTCCCTGCTGTGCGTTAGCCGCAAATACACGCGTTGGTTGCCCGAAGAAAATCGAGATGCACATCAACACCACCGCAACACGAAGACGTTTCATACGGTTCCTTCCACCGACTTCCCAGGAGATGTTTGCCACTATATACCGGATCAAACCTCCCTCGTTCACAAAGTTTCGGTTTAACCTCATTGCTCGGGAGGTTCCCCTCTCAGGAGATCTTAAGACCATGTCGAAGACTAAAGATCAGGATTGCTTCAAGGGAGCAGTAGAAGGAGATGGGAAAGAACAAGACAACACTTCGATGGCAGGACAGTTGGGGCATCGCGATCAAGATCCCCTGCTGAAGTCCTCAGACACGGACTTCCCGGAGCCGGGAGAAAATCCCGAACACTCCGGGGAACCCGAGGAACCGCGCCGTCGCAAGTCGGCGTAGTCTATCGAAGGCTTTCCATGACTTCCGCGAGCACTTCCTTGCCCGGCCGGATGGCGGATTCGGGCAAGGTCGCGAGCGGCTCATCGACCACATTCAGCATGTCGATGAACGTAGGTGCGGTCGGATTCACGTAGAAGATGCCAGTCAGCACTTCGTTCTTCTCATGTGCCTGGTACAGGCGGCTGATAGCTCGGCTTCGATCGGTTGGATCGTAATCCTCTTCAATTTTTCGCAACCGCAGCCGCGACCCATCATGCATAGTCACCTGGACCGTCGCGCCTGGATCGTAATCGACATCAATGTCTTCAAACGCCGGAACAAAGTTGATGTCCTGCAGCGGCTCTTCGTGATCTTTCATGTACTTGTAAGATTTCGTTGAGCCTTCGTGATCGTTGAAAGTGACGCAAGGTGACACCACGTCGAGCATGACCGTGCCGCGATGCGCGATCCCTGCTTTCAACATCGCGTGCAGTTGCTTCTTATCTCCGGAGAATGATCGCCCAACAAATGTCGCGCCCAGCGAAATCGCTAGTGCGCACGTGTCGATCGGAGGCAGGTCGTTGATCACCCCGCTTTTCAGCTTCGACCCGAGGTCCGCCGTCGCCGAGAATTGGCCTTTTGTCAGACCATACACACCATTATCTTCGATGATGTAGATAATCGGCAGATTGCGCCGCATGAGGTGAACAAACTGGCCGATTCCGATCGAAGCCGTATCCCCGTCGCCACTGACGCCAATCGCCATCAACTTGTGGTTGGCCAGCACCGCCCCCGTCGTGATTGAGGGCATGCGTCCATGCACCGCGTTAAAACTGTGTGCGCGCCCCATGAAGTAGGCGGGAGTTTTCGAAGAACACCCGATCCCGCTCGTTTTAATCAGCCGTTCCGGCTGCACCCCCATCTCGTACATGGCGTCGATGATGCGCTCAGAAATTGCGTTGTGGCCACAACCTGCGCATAACGTTGTCTTGCTGCCGCGGTAATCGAGCACCGTAAGCCCGATTCGATTGGTTTTTGGTGCGGGCGTGCTGGTTGGCGTGGTTGCCATCTACTTTCCCTCCATGCTGGTCAGTTCGTCAGTTACCGAGCGCGCATCCAGCGGCAGCCCGTGAATATGTGCAATGCTTCGCAGCCGGGTAATCAGCTCGGGCCTCAGATCCAGCTTCAACAAGGCCATCATCTGCGCGTCCCGGTTCTGCTCCACGACGTAAACATGCTCATGATTCTCGATAAATTCGTGCACTTCGCGTGTGAACGGGTATGCCTTCAGCCGCAAATAATCTGTCTCGATGCCATATTCATTCCGCAACTGATCCCGCGCCTCGACAATCCCCCAGTGCGACGTGCCGTAAGCCAGGATTCCGATCTTTGCCTTGCCAGTCGTTATCACCTCGGGGCGAGGCACGGAGGACCGCGCCGTTTCGAACTTCTTGTTGACGCGCTCCATGTTCTTTTCGAAGTCGTCCGGACGTTCGCTGTAAAGCCCCTTTTCGTTATGGCCGCTGCCACGCACAAAGTACGCTGCATTCGGATGATCCGTCCCCGGCAACGTGCGGTAGGGGATGCCATCGCCATCGACATCCTGATAACGATGAAAACCGCCGAGTCGATCCAGGTCTTCCTTCGACAAAATCTTGCCGCGTTTGATCGGGGTAGTCGGGTATTCAAATGGCTCCGACATCCAGTTGTTCATTCCCAGATCGAGATCCGACATGACGAAAACCAAGGTCTGAAACTGCTCGGCCAGATTAAACGCATCCTGTGCCATGCTGAAACACTCGGCGACCGATCCCGGAAACAGCATGATGTGCTTGGTGTCGCCGTGCGACAGAAATGCGGTCGAAATGATGTCGCCTTGCGAGGTGCGCGTCGGCAGGCCAGTTGACGGCCCCACGCGCTGGATGTCCCACACCACACCGGGAACTTCCGCGTAGTACGACAGCCCCGCAAATTCTGACATTAACGAGATGCCAGGCCCGGCCGTGGCAGTCATTGACCGTGCTCCAGCCCAACCTGCGCCCAGCACCATGCCAATCGCAGCCAACTCGTCTTCTGCTTGCACGATCGCAAACGTAGCTTTTCCATTCGGGCCGATGCGGTAGTCCTTCATGTAATCGATCAGGGTTTCAACCAGCGACGACGACGGCGTGATTGGATACCACGTCACCACCGTCACCCCTGCAAACATGCAACCGAGTGCAGCCGCCGAGTTGCCGTCGATGATGATCTTTCCCGCGTTCTTGTCCATCCGCTGGATGAAATACGGGTCTTGCTTCGTCAGGCTGGCTGTAGCGTAGTCGTATCCGGCCTTCGCAGCAGCGAAGTTCAAGTTCGCCGCTTTCGCTTTGGTGGCGAATTGCTTCTTAATCGCCTTCTCTACTTCCGCCATGTCGATGTCGAGGAGTTTTGCCACCACTCCCACATAGATCATGTTCTTGACTAGCTTGCGCAGCTTGGCTTCCGGACAAACCGGAGCAACCAATTTGTCGAATGGAACCGAATAAAAGATCAGGTCGCTGCGTAGCGGACTCAAGTTGAGCGGCTCGTCATACAGAACGGCCGCGCCAGGCGCCAGCGACATCACATCGTCCTGTCCCGTCTCCGCGTTCATTGCAACCAGAAAGTCGATTTCCTTCTTGCGTCCGATGTAGCCATCTTTGTTCGCTCGAATCGTGTACCACGTTGGCAGCCCGGCAATGTTCGAGGGAAATAGATTCTTGCCTGAGATCGGCACACCCATCTGGAAGATACTGCGCAGCAGCACAGAGTTTGAACTCTGCGATCCAGAACCGTTGACCGTCGCCACTTGAATGCTCATGTCGTTGACGACGCGTTTATGCTCCGGGTGAGCGGACCCTTGCCGGAGCGCTACATCTGTTGTGGCCATTCCTTCATCCTTTTAATGGGCGCGGGTTCGACCCGCCCAGGTATGTAGAGCAACTATGAGGCGTACCCGCAATTATACGGCACGGCGGAAGACTCGAACAGTGACGATTCGATCGGCACATTTGCTGAATGGATTGTGAATCAGGATTCACTGCGAAAGAACTGCGCCATGTTGCGGAACTTATTATATCGTGATGCGACCAAATCCTTCACGGGAACCTTTCGCAATTCAGTAAGCTCTTGCTGCAAGGCCGTGGAAACCAATTCCGCAGCAGCCGCGTGGTCCGTGTGCGCCCCGCTGCCCGGCTCGGGAACGATGCCGTCGATACACCCTAAACGTTTCAGATCCGACGCCGTAATTTTCATGGCTTCAGCAGCCAGCACTTTCTTCGTCGCGTCACGCCACATGATAGAAGCGCAGCCTTCCGGTGAAATCACAGAGTAAATCGAGTTCTCCATCATCAGCACGCGGTCGGCGACTGCAATCGCCAGTGCTCCCCCGCTTCCACCTACGCCGATCACGATCGTTACGATCGGCACTGCCAGCCGCGACATTTCGCGGAGATTTCGAGCGATGGCCTCCGCTTGCCCGCGTTCTTCGGCATGCAAACCGGGATAAGCCCCATCCGTATCTACAAAAGTCAGAATCGGCCGGCTGAACTTCTCGGCGATCTTCATCACGCGAAGAGCCTTCCGATAGCCTTCCGGATGCGGCGTCCCGAAATTACGAAACACCCGCTGCTTCATGTCGCGGCCCTTCTGCGTCCCGATGGCCATTATTTCCTGGCCGTGAAATCGGGCCATCCCGCTGACGATCGCAGGATCATCCCCAAAACCCCTATCGCCGTGGATCTCGCTCCAATCGGTGAACAGGCGCTCAATATAGTCCAGGGTTTGGGGACGCTGCGGATGGCGTGCCAGTTCCGTCTTCTGCCATGCATCCGGCACGATAGACACCTGGCTTCTTAGTGAATGAATGCGGTCGTGCAGTTCTTCAATCTGCTGGCGGACGTCGTCGTTCTGCCCCGGCAGCGACTGCAGCTTCTCCAGTTGTTGCTCAATCTGCTGCAGTTCCTGGTCCGCTTTCAATTGCAACTCCACCTTTCTGTCATCGCCGTTGCGGGCGGCTCGTGATTCCACCATCGAGAGAAGAAAATCCGCACTCGTGAGCGCCAGCGAGGCGTCTTCGGTGGACGCGTGCGCAGGTGCCTTGCTCTCGAATCTCCTGTTTTTGGAAACTCTCATTCGAACTGAGTTCAGTCAATAACCCGAATCGCGCCGCGGCCACAGAGCTCTTCTACCCGCGCCATGAAATTGCGGTCTGGTTGGACATTATAGCCTTCTGCTTCCATCACCACCATGAAATCGCCCGCCTGTTCGACGTCGAATAATACCTTCGCTTCGCCTTTGCTTCGCGCGCAAAGCTCCTGCAGGCGATCCACAGTAGTTTCTGTTGCCGTCTCCACCGGAATGCGAATGCGAAGAGATCGTGGTAGCGGCACTTTCGCTTCCTCCAATGGAATGATGTCATTGACGGTCAATTTTGGATTCGCCCCTTCTTCGATTCGTAACCCACCCTTGATAAGCACCGGTACTTCGAGCTTCACCTTTTCACCAAGTTTCCGGTAAGCCTCGGGGAAAACGATCATCTCGACCGACCCTTCCATGTCTTCCAGAGCGCCTTGCGCGTAGAAATCGCCTCGTTTGGATTTCTGCACACGCACATTCGTGATGATTCCGGCGGTCGTGATCGTCTCATCTTTGCCGGTCGACGACTTGACGGAGCCGATTTCCGCCGTGCTCAGCGCCCGCAAATCTTCCAACTTCTCGCGATACTTTTCCATCGGATGCCCGGTGATAAAGAATCCAAGGATCTCTTTCTCAGCCGCCAAACGTGTGTGCTCATCCCATTCCGGCATCTCCGGCAAGCGATCGTTATCGGAGTGCGCCTCTTCTTGTTGAAAGACGCCAAACAACCCGTGTTGACCGGATTCGGCGTCGCGTTGCGCTTTTTCCGCCCGGTCAACCGCCTTGTCGAGGACGAACATCAGTTGCGCCCGGTGTCCGAACGAATCCATGGCGCCGCTCTTCACCAGCGATTCCAGCACCCGCTTGTTGAGCAACCGCAAATCAACCTTCTCGCAGAACTCGTAAATCGAGCGGTAGCGCCCCAGTTCTTTACGTCCTGCCACGATCGATTCGATCGCATTGTGCCCAACATTCTTCACGGCCGCCAATCCAAATCGAATCGCTTGACCATGCGGCGTAAAGTTGGCGTCGCTTACGTTGATATCGGGTGGTTCGACAGCGATCCCAATCTCGCGGCACTCGTTGATGTACTTGACCACATTGTCAGTATCGCCAGTAACTGAAGTCAGCAGCGCAGCCATGAATTCAATCGGATAGTGCGTCTTCAGATAGGCGGTGTGATACGCAAGCAGCGCGTACGCAGCCGAGTGAGATTTGTTGAACCCGTACCCGGCAAACTGCGCCATGAGATCAAAAATCTTTTCGATCTTTTTCGGCGGATACCCACGCTGCACGGCGCCCTCGACGAAGCGCTCGCGCTGTTGCGCCATTTCCTCGGGCTTCTTCTTGCCCATCGCCCGTCGAAGCAGATCAGCTTCACCCAGCGAGTACCCGGCCAGCTTATTCGCGATCTGCATCACCTGTTCCTGATACACGATGACGCCCAGCGTCTCCTCAAGAACCTCTTTCAGTTCTGGCAGTTCATATTCAACCCGCTTGCGCCCATGCTTGCGATCGATAAAGTCATCGATCATGCCGCCCTGGATCGGTCCCGGACGATACAGCGCATTCAATGCAGTCAAATCGCCGATCGTGTTCGGCTGATACCGGCGCAACACGTCGCGCATGCCGTGCGATTCGAACTGGAAAACACCCGACGTCAGTCCGCTGTAGAAAACCTTCTTGTAAGTCTCTTCGTCGGTCAGCGGAATGTCATCGAGCGCAATCTTTTCCCCGCGAGTCTGCGCAATCAGCTTCAGGGTGTCATCGAGAATGGTGAGCGTTGTCAGGCCCAGGAAATCCATCTTGAGCAGCCCCATCTTCTCGATGGCGACCATGTCAAACGCCGTAACGATTTCGTCGTTCTTCGTACGATGCAGGGGAACCAGTTCAATCAACGGACGCGGCGAAATCACCACGCCTGCCGCATGAACTCCAGCATTCCTCACCAGCCCTTCCAGCTTTCGCGCCGTGTCGAGCAATTGCCGGATCTGCGAATCGTTCTCGTACGCCTGTTGCAGCGCTGGCGATTCTTTGATCGCATCATCCAGCTTGATATTCAGCGTCGTCGGCACCATCTTTGCGATGCGGTCTACATCGGCATACGGAATATCCATCGCCCGGCCGACATCCTTGATCGCCGCCTTCGCCGCCATGGTGCCAAAGGTGATGATCTGGGCCACGTTGTCGCGCCCGTACTTGCGCGTAACATACTCGATCACTTCGCCGCGCCGGTTCATGCAGAAATCGATGTCGATATCCGGCATGGAAATGCGTTCGGGATTCAGAAAGCGCTCAAAGAGCAATTCATGTTGCAGCGGATCTAGATCCGTGATCCCAAGCGCATAGGAAACCAGCGATCCGGCCGCAGATCCACGGCCCGGCCCGACCGGAATCTGGTGCTCTTTCGCATAACGAATAAAATCCCAGACGATCAGGAAATATCCCGAAAACTGCATCTGCCGGATGATCGAGATTTCGCGCGCCAGCCGTTGCTCGTACTCGGAGAGCCCATGTCTCAGGGCTTTCTGCTGCTCGAGAACTCGCAACTGCTCCAGCCGGCGGGCGAATCCTTCTCGCGTTACATGCTCGAAATAACTGTCCAGCGTGTAACCCGGAGGCACATCGAAGTGCGGGAATGGGCTGCTGACCTTCTCCAGCCTCATGCTGCATCGTTCGGCGATGTCCAGGGTTCGCGTGAGCACGTCTGGCGCATCCTTGAACACGCGGTACATCTCATCGTGGCTCTTGACGAAGAAGTCCGTGCCCTGGAATTTCATGCGGTTCGGCTCTTGAATGGACTTCCCGGTCTGAATGCAAACCATCACATCCTGTGCGTGGGCATCCTCTTCGCATAAATAGTGGCTGTCGTTCGTGGCAACCATCGGCAGGCCTAGCTCTCTTTCCAGCCGGAAGAGATCCGAATGGATGAGACGCTCCTGCTCCAATCCCTGATCTTGAATCTCCAGGAAGAAATTGCCTTTGCCGAAAAGCTCGCCGTAGAAACCCGCAGCTTCTTTCGCCGCTGCGTACTTCCCTTCCATCAGCCGTTCTGCCACTTCGCCCTTCAGGCAACCTGAAAGCCCGATTAGCCCCTTGGAATGTTCTGCCAGAAATTTCTTGCTGACTCGAGGCTTGTAGTAGAAGCCGTGAAGCGAAGCCTCAGACGTGATCTTGGCCAGGTTACGGTAGCCCTCTTCGTTCTCAGCCAGCACCAGCAGGTGGTTGTAGGTGTCGCCCTCGGGAGGGGTGCGCTCGATGTTGTGATCATCCTTCTTGCAGACGTACAGTTCGCAGCCGACGATCGGCTTAATCCCCTCATGCTTCGCCGCGTTCACAAAGTGAACTGCGCCGAAGATGTTGCCGTGATCGGTCATGGCGACCGCCGGCATGCCCAGTTCTTTTACCCGTTGGCATAGTTTCTCAACATCGCAGGCGCCGTCGAGCATGGAATAGTCGGTGTGGAGGTGTAGGTGAACAAATTGCGACATGGACTGTATATTGATTCTACGGCCTCATTCTATCCATAAACAAATCTCGCCAAGGTACTATTTATCCACAACTTAGCCACAGTTTAGTCACATCGCGAATCCAATTCTTTCGCCCCAAAAATCCGTAATTTACCCGATTTGCCCGCGCCGGCTCCGGTGGCACCATTTATAAGTCTGGCCGGAAATGGCGGGCTACGAAAAATGTCATCTCCTGTTACTCATCTGCGCCTGGAACCTCTCGACGGCTCAGCACCGATGGAGTACAAGATCGAGGACGAGACCGTCGAAGTCCGAACCTTGGATCCGCATGCCGTTGACCACTGGCACACGCTCAGTTCGAATGATCTCCGCACCCACGTGGAGCGTCGTACCGTCGTCGCAGAATGGCTTCAACATCGCCTCGGCTGGCGGCGCCTGTTACAGAAATGTGTGAATGAAGAGGACAGCCGGGACCGAGCCGCCTGACGAATCACCGCGGAAGTCCGAAGTCAACACCACGCTCCTGGTTCACCTTGATCGTGGCCGGAATATCCAATTCAGATAAAGAAACTTTCCTGGCCGTTTTGCTGTCCAGCAGCCAAACCGTCTGCCCCACGATCGCATAATTCTGCACTTCCTGCGTATGCTTGTCTCGGAAGATCAACTCTGCCGTTTCCGATTCTTTCTTCGCAAGAGGCTTCGACGCTTGTTCCCTCTCTTCTCTTAGCTGCGCAACCTCATCGCTCAAGCGATCCACTTCATCCCGCAGTCGCTCGGTTTGCTGATCTTGCGCAGAATAGTTCGGGCTGTAGTCGTAGGCTTGATAGTCTGGCTCCGAATAGGAATCGTTGTAGCCGGCGTCGTCGTACCAACCCCATCCCCAACCTGGATACCATCCATATCCGTAATATCGCGGGAAGCGATGGTGCGAACAGCCAAAGCAGCGGCCCCGAAAAGGCCTGCCGCGAAAACCTCCGCGAAAGCCCCCATGAACTCCTCCTGCCCACCGCGCACTGGCACTCGGACGCCCCGCAAATCCGCCGCGCGCACTGATGGTGCCATGCATCCCGCCGACCGCACCATGAGAGGCAAATCCCGCGTGGCCTGCAGAACCACCGTGGCCACCTCTTTGCCCGAACGCTGGCAATGCGATGAAAGTCGCGCCCAGAGCCGCAACTCGCAGCCAGCCAACCATCCTCACATTATAGTCCCGGACGCAAGCCGCTAGTTCGCGTCCCCCGCCCCGTGCCGAGCGCGGCACAATTTGCAGAAAGTCGGAGGCTCGGAATTATCCACCCGGTGTTTTACCGGCTTCACGGTGCGCGTGTAACTAAAAATCGCTTTCAGATCATCGTCCGTTAAGCCGCTGTATTGCTCGACCGGCATTAGGGGATCGAGTTTGCGCGCCCTGACATATCCGGTCTTCAGCACCTGAATGAATAATGCCTCGTCGTAATAGCTGATCCCCGATGCATCCGGCGTGATGTTTGTGCTCACCGGGGTGCTGCCCCACGCTCCGCGGAACACCTGTCCCCCGGCAAACTCCATTCCAGCCATGGGTTGATGGTGATCGTCCACTGGCGTGTGGCAATCGATGCAACCGGCCATATTCACGGCATAAGCACCCCACTCGACGCGATTGTTGCGGTCGGGCGCGTTGACCGGCGTGGTGATTGGTTGCGGCACAGAACGAATGAGATATTTCACCGGAAATATGATCTCCGTCTTCGGCAGTTCATGACGCACGGCTGGCATCGATCGCATGTAGACGACCACGGATGCCACGTCCTCGTCCGACATTTTTCGGTAGTGTTGGTACGGCATCATTGGAAATAGCGCTCTGCCGTCGTTACCAACGCCCTCGCGGATCGCGCGGGCAATTTGATCATCACTCCAATTGCCGGCGCCGGTCTGGGGATCCGGCGTGATG
>Ga0070735_10000293_pt1 | contig 59284 bp, 51 predicted proteins | sample Coa_R1_FD_66443 | JGI IMG/M metagenome (GOLD analysis project Ga0070735, IMG submission 66443) | Surface soil microbial communities from Centralia Pennsylvania, which are recovering from an underground coalmine fire - Coalmine... | ecosystem: Environmental > Terrestrial > Soil > Unclassified ... | reverse complement strand
CCTGCGCCACTACGCCGCCAGCCACGGCATCAACATCCCCGACCCCGCACTACACCCCGATTAGCACACTAATACCCCACGACACACCCAAAACTCACCTTACTTTGGAATGCTCACATGACGCCCGTAAGTGTCCACGATCATGAAAGGTACCTGAGATAGGCATGCATGATTATTCTTAATCCGCATAAGGCCGCCATGGGCGAGTACGTCACGGCCATCTGGGGGTGGGACGAACAGGTCCAGCGCGCGTTTCACCAGCGCGCCTTCAACCCGGACCGGTGGCAGATCATCACCGCCGGGCAGACCGCCATCGGCATGCTGGATGTCGAATACCGGCCCGGGGAGATCTACCTGGCCCGCATCGAGATCCATCCCGGCCATCAAGGCCGGGGCATCGGTACCCGGATCATCAGCGCGCTTATGGACGAAGCACCGCGCACGGGACGGGACCTGGCGCTCGACGTGCTGGCCGTCAACCGTCGCGCTCGGGAGCTCTACCGGCGGCTCGGCCTGACCGAAACGGCCAGGCACGGCGACGGCGGCATCAAGGTCGCCATGCGGTCCGCCCGTCACGGCGGGTAGAGGTCAGCCGGACCCCGGACCAGGGTGCTGGTCAGTATCCGCGCCGCCCGGCCGATCATGCTCGGGCGCGGTTGCCGGAATACCACGCGAAGCGCGGGGCAGACGTGCGGACCAGGCATGCAACCAGCCGGACGTACTGCCCGGTTCGGGCGAACCCGAGAAACGTGCCAGAGACATTGACGGCCACGGCCATGGACTCCGGCAACGCAGACGGCCGGACGACGTGGGTGTGGCCGGTGTCTCAGGCGGAAGAAGGTGGCGATGTGAAGTGCGTCCTTGTTACGTACTCGAGCTATGTCTGGCTGTCCGCGCTGACCATTGCCGGGATTGTCGTTCTGGGCCTGTTCACGGCCACCGAGCTGACCATCCTTATCCGCAACTGGCGGCTGGCCCGGCAGGAGGCCGCCTGGTCCCGAATCCGGCACGATGACGAGAAGGGCAACCGGAACTGACGCGCGTCCTGTTATCCGCCCGTAGCCGCCAACCCGGACGAACCCTCGGCTTCTGGCGTCTCCGCGGAAGCGGCTTGTGAAAATTTTCACAACGCGTTTCCGCGGAAACGTGCCGCCTTTCGGAGGTATCCGCAGAGACGTCCGGGCGTGCCGCCGGATGATCGCCTGCGGCCTGGCGGTCACGCCCATGGGTGCAGCGGGGGCAGGGTCCAGGGCCGGCCGGCGCGGGTAACGGTCAGGTCGGCTGCGGCCGGGCGGCCGAGCAGCCAGCACAAGATGGCCGACGCCGGACCGCGGACGATGACTAGATCACCGGCGGCGCGCGGAGCCGTGGCGGTGACGGCTAGGTCGCGATCTGCCGCCTCGGCCCGGATGGTGACCTGATCGGCCAGCCGGGCTTGCAAGGTGGGCAGGACCCGGGGAAGCAGCAGGTCAGTAAACTCGGCCGGCCACTGATCATGGGTGTAGCCGACATCGAGATCCAGGTGGTGGGGGCCCAGTGCGCCAGCACATGTCCCCGGCTCCAGCCCGGCAGCAAAGACGGGCAACGGCAATCCGCATCGGTCAGCCGGGCCGCTGACTCCATCATCTGCCGGTGCGCCCCCACGGCCGCCCGCACCAGCTCGCCGACATACCCCGCCGCCAGCTCCACACCCAGATCATCCCATCACGATCGGCCGTCGGCCGCGTCCACGATGAAGGCGAGGATCTCAGCCTCGTACCCGAGCCGGCCGAACCGCCCGGCCGGGCCGGTGTGCGCCCCGGCGCCCAGTTCGGGACGGAACAGCACCCGGCTGCCCGCGGTGTCGGTGGCCCGCAGTCTGGCCACCCATTTGGCCGGCTCGTGAATCAGCACCCTCGGATCGTGCAGGCTGCCGGTGACCAGCAGGTCCGGTCGCGGCCCGGCGGGCGGGTTGTCGTAGGGACTGTAGGAGGCCAGGTAAGCCCGGGCCGCGGGGTCCCGGGGATCGCCCCACTCGTCCCGCTCGTTGACGGTGAGCGGGATGTCCGGATCGAGCATCGTGGTCACGCAGTCCACGAACGGCACCTCCGCCACGACCGCCCGCCACCGCCGCGGCGCCGATGAGAACACCGCGCCCTGCAGCAGCCCGCCCGCCGAAAGCCCGCGGGAGACGATCCGGTCAGGCGCCGCCCAGCCCCGGGCCGCCAGCATGTCCGCGACGGCGACGAAGTCGGCGAAGGTATTGCGCTTACGGCCGAGCCGGCCATCCAGCCACCAGTTCCGGCCGCCCTCGCCCCCGCCGCGCACGTGCGCCACCGCGTAGACGAAGCCCCGGTCGAGCAGGCTGGGGGTGGCCACGCTGAAGGCCGGCCACTCGCACGACTCGTAGGCGCCGTAGCCGTAGAGCAGGCACGGGGCGCTGCCGTCGCGCCGCAGCCCGCTGCGGTAGGCGATGGTCACCGGGATCGAAGTGCCGTCTGGCGCGGCCGCGGTGACGCGCTCGGTGGCGTAGCCGGCCGGGTCGTAACCGGGTACCTGCTGCCGTTTGCGCTCCCGCCACCGGCCGGTGGCCAGATCCACGTCGTGCCAGGCCGGCGGTTCGATAAGCGACTCGGTGCGGACGGTCACCGCCGTGGCGTGGTAGTCCTCGTTCGCCGCCAGGGCGAGTGAGACGTGCGGGCCGCCGGCCTCGATCAGCCGCTGCTCTCCCGAGCGGCGGTCCACGATCCGCAGCTGGGTGGCGGCCGCGTGCCGCTGCTGCACGACCAGGTACTGGCCGAACACGTCGCAGGAGACGAGGCGGGTGTCCGGCGACCCGGCGATGACGTCCCGCCACCGGGCCCGGCCGGGCGTGTCCGCGGGCGCGGCGACGAGCCGGAATTCCTCCGCGTCGACGTTGGTGACCAGGAAGAACTCGCCCAGGCCAGGTCCCTTCGCATGGTCGACGCGATACTCAATGCCGGGCCTTCTTTTTTCCAGAACGGCCGGTGGTTCGTCGGTCCGGTCCGCCGGAAGCACGAGCGTCTCGGTGCTGTCCCTGGACTCGGTTTCGATGAGCACGTACACGCCGCTGCGGGTGGTCCGCACGGTGAGGTCGAACCGCCGGTCTTCCTCCCGGAACACCAGCGTGTCCCGGCGGGAGCCGGCGCCCAGCACGTGCCGCCAGACCTCGTGCGGCCGGTACTGAGCGTCGGTGACGGTGTAGAGCAGCGAACGCGAGTCGGCCGACCAGGCCAGTCCGTAGTACGTTCCCTCGATCCGCTCCGGCAGGTCGGTGCCGCGGGCCAGGTCGCGGATGCGCAACTGGTAGAGCTCGTCCCCGTCGAAATCGACGGAGTAGGCCAGCAGCCGCCCGTCGGGGCTGATCTTCCGGACGCCGAGCCCCAGATAGCCGCCGGCCGGATCCAGCAGCAGGTTCTCGTCGAGCAGCACCTGGTCGTCCCGGCAGAACTGCTCGTACTCCAGACCCGGGACGGTCCGGGTAAAGTAGCTATGGCCAGCCCGGCGCCAGCTCACCGACTCCTCGGCCGGGATCATCCGCGCCGTCAGTTCGGTTGCCAGTTCGTCCCGCAGCCCGCGCACCGATTCCAGCCAGCGGTCGTAGCAGGCGCGTTCGGCCGCTAGGTAGTCGCGCATGGCGGGCAGGTCCCGGTCGCGCATCCAGGCGTACGGGTCGGGGCCGCCCGAGGTCGGGGCGACGGGCATGCCAGGATCGGTGGCACGGGGCATTCCCGATGCTAACCCGGGAGAGTTAAGACCATGAGCCTGCCGGTCCCGGTGGTGTGGAGCGAGGATTGTCTCCGGCATGAGCCCGCGGGTGAGGTGTGGCTCGGCGTCCGGGACCCGGGCACCGAGGTCCCGGCCCGGGCCCTGGTGCTGCGCGACGCGCTGGCCGCCGCGGGCGCTCCGCTCGTTCCCGCGAACAAGCACGGCGACGAGATCCTGCGTGCCGTGCACGACCCGCTGCTGCTGGATCACCTGGCCGGGATCTGGCGGGAATGGGAGGCGGCGGGCCTGCCCGGCGAGCACGGCCGGGACCGCGTCGTTCCCTACGTGTTCCCGACTCCCGGCATGCTCGCCGGGCTGCCGATGCGCTCGCCGCCCGCCGTGCACGGCCGGGTCGGCCGGTTCTGCTACGACACGATGACGCTGGTCGGCCCGGGGAGCTGGGAGGCGATCCGGGGCGCCGCGGACGCCGCGCTGACCGCCGCCGACCTGGTCAGCGATGGTCACCGCCTGGCCTATGCCCTGTGCCGGCCACCGGGTCACCATGCCACGGCCGCCGCCTACGGCGGTTCCTGTTACCTCAATAACGCCGCGATCGCGGCGCAGGCGATGCGCGCAGCCGGCGCGCAGAGGGTGGCGGTCGTCGACATCGACGCGCACCACGGCAACGGCACGCAGATGATCTTCTACGACCGCGCCGATGTCTGGTACGGCTCACTGCACGTGGACCCGGGGGCGGGCTGGTTCCCGCACTACGCCGGGTACGCCAGCGAGCGCGGGTCGGGAGCGGGCACCGGCTTCAACCGCAACCTGCCGCTGGCCCCCGGGGCCGGGGACGAGGAGTGGCTCGCCGCCCTCGACGTGCTGTGCGGGGAGGTGGCCACGCTCGGAGTCGACGCCGTGGTGGTGTCCCTCGGCCTGGACGCGGCCGCCGCCGACCCGGAGAGCCCGCTGCGGGTCACCGAGGCCGGTTATTTCGCCGCGGGACAGCGGATCGCGGCGCTCGGGCCAGCGGTCCTGGTCCAGGAGGGCGGCTACGACCTGCCCTCGCTCGGCGGGCTCGCCGTCGCGGCGGTCGAGGGCGCGTGCCGGGCCAAACCAGGCGGGCGCTGACCAGGCGAAGGCCGACCAGACGGAGATCGTGACACGTTTGGTCCCATACCGTATCGTTCGCCTTACCGGTCCCCGGATTGCTTGCCTGGCAGCAATCTATAAGGGCCCGGGCTCTGGAGATCGTTCGGTGAGTCTGTGGAACAGCAGGACAAACCTGCGCCGCGGGTGAGGACGGGAGCAAAATCGTGCGTATCAGGCGTTCACTGACCATAACCGTGACGGCGCTGGCCGTGGCCGCCGCCGCGGCGGCGTGCGGCGGCACGACCTCGAAGATCGGCTCCGGCAACGCCGTCAAGGGGCAGCCGCTCAAGGGCGGCACGGTGACCGTCGCCCAGCTGTCCGGCGCCTCACCCAACGACATCTTCCCGCTGGAGGAGGCCACCAACAGCAACGGGTACAACCTCGACCTGACCTTGGGAGAGTGGCCCAACCTGGTCTACATCGGTGATGGCGGGAAGTCGGTGGTCAACCCGGATGAGAGCCTGTACAGCTCGCTGACCTGGTCGCAGAATAACTCGGTGATCACCATGGTGCTGAAGCCATGGAAGTGGTCCGACGGGACGCCGATCACCGCGCGCGACTTCACGTTCGTCTACAACCTGCTGAAGAACAACTACAACGACTGGCTCGGCTACAACCCCGGGCTGTTCCCGGCCGATGTGACCAGCGTGGAGACACCGAGCACGAACACCGTCGTCATCCACCTGAAGCGGTCCTACAACCCCGATTTCTACGTCGACGACGAGCTCTACTACGTGCCGCTGCTGCCTCAGCACGCCTGGGACAAGACGTCGCTGACCGGCGCAGTCGGCAACTACGACGAGACCGCGGCCGGGGCCAAGGCGGTGTGGACCTTCCTGCAGAAGCAGGGCTCCGACATCGCCACCTTCACCACCAACCCGATGTGGCAGGTGGTGGACGGGCCGTGGAAGCTGTCGCAGTTCCAGAACGACGGCTACTACGTCTGGGTGCCGAACCCCAACTACTCCGGCCCCGACAAGCCGAAGCTTTCCAAGGTCATCTTCGTCCCGTTCACCACCGACGCCGCCACGATGGACACGCTGCGTTCGGGAACCACCCTGACCGTGGCGCCGCTGCCGCTGAACGACGTCGCGCAGATCGGCGCGCTGCAGGCGGAGGGCTACTCGGTCGCGTCGATACCCACCCCCGGCGTCGCCGAGATCGTGCCGAACCTGTGGAACCCGGTGAACGGACCCCTGCTGCGCCAGCTCTACATCCGGCAGGCCCTGGAGTATCAGATCAACCGCCCGCAGATCGTGTCCGACGCGTTCCACGGGTACGCCGACCCGGGCAACGGACCGGTCCCGGTCACCTACGGCCAGCAGTTTGCCTCGCCGCTGGAAAAGTCGGGCGGACCGTACTCGTATTCGCCGAGCAAGGCGGCGGCGCTGCTGAAGGCGCACGGCTGGACGGTGGTGCCGAACGGCACCGATACCTGCCAGTCGCCGGGCACCGGCCCGTCCCAGTGCGGGGCCGGCGTCACAGCGGGTGAGAAGCTGCAGTTCCAGCTGCTCTACGCGTCCGGATCGGCCTACTACGACCAGATGAACGCGGCCATCCAGACCAGCGAGGCGCAGGCCGGCATCCATATCGTGCTGAAGTCCGAGCCGTTCAACACTCTGGTCGCTACGACCGGCACCTGCAACGCGCAGTCGCACCCGAACTCGACCTGCAACTGGGAGCTGCAGCAGTTCGGCTACGAACCGTACTCAGTGGACCCGAGCGGATCGGGCATCTTCAACACCGACGCGATCAACAACTACGGCGGCTACTCCGACCCGCAGATGGACCAGCTCATCAACCAGACCGAGTACGGGTCGGACCCGTCGGCGTTCTTCGCCTACGAGGACTACGCGGCGCAGCAGCTGCCGTGGCTGTGGCTGCCGAACCAGACGAGCGTCTATGTGTACAAGAAGAACCTGGCGGGCTTCGTCCCGGCCAGCCCGTTCGACTTCACGCTGAATCCCGAGGTCTGGTATTACGTCAAGCCGACCTCATGACCTGGTACCTGATCCGCCGCGCCGGCCAGTCGGTCGCGGTCATTATCGGCGTGATGATCCTTACGTTCATCCTGCTGCACATGGAGCCGGGCAGCGTGGCCAGGTCCGTGCTCGGCCTGAAGGCCACGCCCGCCCGGGTCGCGATCTTCGACAACCTGTACGGCCTCAACAAGCCCCTGTACCAGCAGTTCGGTCTCTACGTTAAGCAGCTGTTCCAGGGCAATCTGGGCATTTCCTATCAGCTCCAGCAGCCGGTGTCCTCGCTCATCGGGCAGCGGCTGCCCCGGGACGCGATCCTGCTCGGCCTGTCCACGCTGCTGGCGCTGGTGATCGGCGTGCCGACTGGCATCTACCAGGCCGTGAAGCACAACCGCCTGGCTGACGACCTGCTCGCCGGGACCTGGTTCACGCTGTACTCGACGCCGGACTTCATGGAGGCGCTGCTGCTCATCGCGCTGCTCTGCGTCCAGTTCCACGTCCTGCCGCCGGCCTTTCCCGGCGGGGTGACCTCGGTCGCCGGGCTGTTCGCGGACTGGCAAGCGCTGGTCCTCCCGGTCGCCGTGCTGGCGATCAACAGCGTGGCCGGCTTCAGCCAGTACGTCAGGTCCACCGCGCTGCAGGCCCTGGCCGAGGACTACATCCGGGTGGCCCGGGCCAAGGGCCTGCCGGAGCGGCTCGTGCTGACCCGCCATGTGCTGCGCAACTCGCTGCTGCCGGTGATCACCATCCTCGGGCTGGCCCTTCCGGACATCGTGGCGGGCGCGGTGATCGTGGAGTCGATCTTCAACTTTCCCGGCATGGGCCTGCTGTTCTGGCAGTCCGCGCTGGCCCACGACTTCCCGGTCATGCTCGGCGGGACGCTGATCATCGGCGTGGCCACCGTGGTCGGCAACCTGGCCGCCGACGTCGCCTACAGCGCGCTCGACCCGAGGATCCGTTATGGCAGCGCCTGACACCTCGCGGGCGGCGGCCAAGCCATCCCTGGTCGGAAGCGTCCTGGCCCCGGAAGGGGGCGAGATAACCGGCGCCGGCGACGGCACCGGTCTCAGCCTGCGGGCGCTGGTGCAGAGCAAGCGGGCGATGACGGGGACCGGACTCATCGCGGCGCTGGTCCTGTTCTGCTTCGCGGGCCCGCTGGTCTATCACACCAACCAGGTAGTGGTGAACCTGGGCATCGAGAACAGCCCGCCCGGGCCGGGGTTCCCGCTGGGCACCGACCAGTTCGGGATCGACGTGCTCGGCAGGCTGATGGTGGGCGGCCAGTCCTCGCTGGAGCTCGGCTTCGCCGTCGGCATCGCGACCACGGTCGTCGGCCTGCTGTACGGCGCGATTTCCGGGATGGCGGGCGGGATCGTGGACGCGTTCTTGATGCGCGTCGTCGACACCTTGCTGGCGGTGCCCACCTTCATCCTGCTGATCATCGTGTCCAGCATGTTCTCGCTGAGCCTCTCGCTGATCATCCTGATCCTGACCGCGCTGTCGTGGCCCTACACCGCACGGCTGATCCGGGGCCAGGTGCTCGCGCTGCGGCCGCGGGAGTTCGTGCAGGCGGCGCGGACCATGGGCGCCGGCGGCCGGTGGATCCTGACCCGGCACATGGTGCCGAACACGCTGGGCATCAGCGTGGTCACGGCGACGTTCTCGATCGCGGACTCGATCTACGCGCTGTCGGCGCTGAGCTTCCTCGGGATCGGTCCGCCGCCGCCCTTCACCGACTGGGGCACGATGCTGTCCGGCGGAGTGAACAACCTGTTCAACGGCTACTGGTGGCAGGTGTACCCGCCGCTGATCGTGCTGGTCCTGGTGGTGGTGGCGTTCCGGCAGGTCGGTGACGCGCTGAACGACATCGTGAGCGGGCACCGGACCGATGGGCGGCGGCGGCGCCGGCGGTTCCGGCTGCTGCCGCTGTCCGCCCCCCGCTATGAGTAGTTATCAGGCCAGTGCGCTGACCGTTTCCGCGGTGGCTTCGCCGCTGCGGACGGCGCCTTCCATGTAGCCGTTCCACTGGGGGGCGTACTCGGTCCCGGCCCAGTGGATGCGCCCGGCTGGCGCGCGCCAGGCCTCGCCGTAGGAGGTCCAGACTCCGGGTGCGAAGTGGGCGCCGTAGCAGCCGCGGGTGAACTCCTCGGCCATCCAGTCCCGCTCGACGTAATGCGCGGGGCGGGCCGCGGCCTGGCCGAAGTAGCGCACGAAGCTGCCGATCACGGCCTCGCGCCGGTCGGCCTGGCTGCGGCGGGCCCAGATGCGCGCCTGGCTGCCTTCGAGGAAGCCCATCAGGACGCCGGGCGTCCCGGATGGCGGGGAGTTGTCGAAGGTCACCTTGACCGGCCCGGTGTCGGAGGCGGCCTGGCCGTTGAGGCCGTCCCGGCGCCAGAACGGTTCGGGATAGACGGCGTAGGCCTTAATGACCGAACCGGCCGGCATGCGCTGGGTCAGCTGATCACGCCAGGACGGCAGCGGCGGGTCGTACTCGAGCCGGCCGGCCAGCGTGGGGGGCAGGGTCACGATGGCCGTGTCGCCGCGGTACCGCGAGCCGTCCCGGGCGATGACCCGGACTTCGTGGTCGTCCTGTTCGATCCGGCGCACCGGGCGTCCCAGCACGACCCGCTCGCCCAGGGCGGCGGCCATCGCGCCGGCGACCAGGACCGATCCGCCGACCACCCGGTCCTGCTGCGCTCCCCGGTCGACCGCCAGCAGGGTCTCCAGGTCGGCATTGGAGTGCGTGTAGAACAGCGCGTGCAGCAGCGAGATGTCACTGGCTTGCGCGGCCCACACCGCCTCGCAGGCGACGTGGAAATACGCCCGGCCAGCGGCGGTGCGCAGGTTGCGGCGGATCCAGCTCTCCCACGTCTGGCCGTCGAGCACCTCGGCGCCGGGCGTGAGCCACGGCCGTTCCAGATCGGTCCGCGCCGCCAGCCGGGCGAACCGCGCCAGGCCCTGGGCCAGGTCCGCGAGCGCGAACGGCGAGATCCGCGGCACGGCACCCTTACGCGGACTCATCGTGGACCGCTTGCCCCGCAGGTCCAGCAGCAGGCGTCCCTCGTCGTTCCAGGTCCGGAACGTCGACAGGCCCAGCTCCCCGGCCAGCTCATACATCCGGGTATGGCCCTCGCCGAGCCACTGGCCGCCCAGCTCCAGCGGCGTTCCGTCGGCCAGCACCAGACCCTCGGTCCGCCCGCCCACCCGCTCGCGGGCCTCGACCACCACCACCTCATGCCCGCGCGCCACCAGCCGGCGGGCAGCAGCCAGCCCGGCCAGGCCGGCGCCGACCACCACTACCCTGTTCATCGGCCTCCGCGCGGGGTCGGGGTGTAGATGAGCTTCTTGTTCACGAACTCGTCGATGCCGAGGGTGCCTAGTTCCCGGCCGACGCCGGAGCGCTTGGTGCCGCCGAACGGCAGGTCGGCCATCGAGCCCGTCGGGTTGTTGATCCACACCATGCCGGTGTCGAGCAGGTCCGCGACCTCCTGGGCGCGCTCGGGATCCGCACTGTAGACGGCGCCGCCGAGCCCGAACGAGGAGGAATTTGCCAGCTCCACCGCTTCGCCGGCGTCCGCGACCTGGTAGATGACCGCCGCGGGGCCGAACAGCTCCTCGTGATAGGCACGCATCTGCGGGGTGACGCCGGTCAGGACCGTGGGTTCGACGAACGCGCCCGGCCGGTCGAGCCGCCGACCGCCGGTGCGCAGCGTGGCGCCCTTGTCCACGGCGTCCTGGATCTGGTCCATCAGGCGCTCAGCGGCCGCCTCGGAGGACAGCGGCCCCAGGTCCGAGGCGGGATCGGTGGGATCGCCTGGGCGCAGGGCGGCCATCGCGGCGGTGAACTGGTCGGTGAACTCCTGGTACAGGTCTCCGACGACAATCATCCGCTTGGCCGCGGTGCACGCCTGGCCGGCGTTGCCCATCCGGCCGGCCACCGCGTCCTTCACGGTCTTGGCGATGTCGTCGCTGTCCAGCACGATGAACGGGTCGGAGCCGCCAAGCTCGAGGACGACCTTCTTCAGATTGCGGCCCGCCACCTCGGCCACGGCCGCGCCGGCCCGCTCGCTGCCCGTCACCGACACGCCGGCCACCCGCGGGTCGGCGATCATGTCCGCGACCTGGCTGTTAGACGCGAAGATGTTGATATAGGCGTCCTCCGGCAGGCCGGCGTCCCGGAAGATCTGCTCCATGGCCAGAGCCGACTCCGGGTCCTGCGGCGCGTGCTTGAGGATGATCGTGTTGCCCGCCATCAGGTTCGGAGCGGCGAAACGGGCCACCTGATAGTAGGGAAAGTTCCACGGCATGATGCCCAGCAGCGAGCCGATCGGCTCCTTGCGGATCACGGCCTGGCCGCCGGCCCGCGGGCTGAACGGGGTATCCGCCAGAAGCGCCGGCCCGTTGTCGGCGTAGTACCGGTAGATGCTCGCCACCAGGGCGATCTCGCCCTTGGCCTCCCGGGTGGGCTTGCCCATCTCCCGGGTGATCAGCGCGGCCAGGTCAGCGGCCCGCTCCTTGTACAGCTCGGCCACCCGCAGCAAGATCTTGGCCCGCTCGTCTTTCGCGCTGGTCCGCCAGGACCGGAACGCCTGGGCGGAGCGCTCCAGCACCTGCCCGACCTCCGCGTCGGTCGCGGTCGCGAACTCGCGCTCGGTCTCGTTCGTGGCCGGGTTGACGACCTTGTACTCACTCACGCTGAAATCCCTCCGGCTTCGCTCTTAATCACGATAGTCACCGGGCGGTCCCGCCGATCCAGCGCACCTCGCCGTCGCGGAGATCGGTCGTCGGGGACAGCCCGGCCGCCCGGGCGACCTGTTGCGAGGCCAGATGACCGGGATGGATATGGGCCACGACGGTCCATCCAGCCTGCTGGAGCACGGCGACCAGGCTCCGCGCGGCTTCCTTGGCGTAGCCACGGCCCTGCGCGGCCCGGACCACCACCCAGGCGACCTCGGCCGGGCCTGCCCGCGGACCGCCCGCGGGCAGGGTCGCCTGAACCATCCCGGCCGCCGCGCCGGTGGCGCGGACCCGCAGCACCCAGTTACCCCACGATTGGTCACCGCCGGGCGAACGACGCACCGCCAGGCGCGCGAAACGGTCGGCCAGCGCCGCCGCGGACAACGGCGCGCCACCGGTGAACTCATGCAGGGACGCATCGTCCAGCAGCGGCGCCAGTTCGGCGGCATGAGCCACTGCCAGCGGCTCAAGGTCAAGCCGCTCGACAGACCAGCCGCGGTCAAGATCCATCACCTGACGACGATAACGGCCGGTCCCGCGGGCGGATCAGTGAACCGCGGCGGCCGCTGGCTGGCGCAGCGGAGCCAGCGCGGTGCTCCAGGATCTTGCTCGGACAGACCTGGTGCGGCGGCTCTGCCGGCCGGGATGCTCGACGCGGTGACGGCGGCGGGAGGCCCGGTCCGTTCGGTAGAAAATTGTCAGTCCACCGGTGCGGCCGCGGCGTTGGGAGCGGCCCAGTAGTGGACGGGTTGCCAGCCGAGCGTGGTGGCCGCGACTGCGCAGTCAACGAGAGCGGCCCGGGGATCGGCGCGGTAGCGGTCAGCATCGCGCACCGGCCGACGGCCGCGGCGACGTCGCGCACGTCCACGAACGCGCCGTACTCCCAGAACGGCTCCCATTCCGAGTCCGGCCGCGCGCGCCACCGGTCCCGGACCCGGCGGTACTGTGCCTCATCCCAGACCGCCACCGGGCGCAGGCACACCGTGGCGATCCCGGTCCGCGCGGTGAAACCCGGACACCCACGGCGCCCCGATCCCCGGTGACCAGAACACGCACCCCTTCATCATCCGCCGGGCCGCAAAATGGGATGGTGCCGGAGTCCCGCCGCCCAGTCGTGGGCATGGACGGTCTGGCCGTGTGGTGCAGGCGCTGGCTGGGCGCGCCGCCCGCGGCGCAGCTGTTCGAGGCGGGCTACCTGTCCACGGTGCTGGGACTGCGGCTGGCGGACGGCCGGGAGGTGGTCGTCAAGGTGCGGCCCCCCATACCGCGGCTGGCCGGATGCACGGCGGTCCACCGGGCCCTGTGGACGGCCGGGTTCGCGTGCCCCGAACCGCTGGTGGACCTGCAGCCGCTGGACGGTTTGGCCGCCACCGCCGAGGCGCTCGTCCCGGACGCCGGCCGGCCGCCGCCGGACAGCGAGCTGGCGGCCTGGTCGGCGACGGCGCTGGCCCGTCTCGTCGAGCTGGCCCCGGACCCCGGGTCGGTGCCGAGCCTGGCCCCGTCCCCGTCCTTTGCCGGCTGGGATCACACCGAGCCGGGACTGTGGCCCACGCCCGAAGAGCTCGACGTCGACTTGAACGCCTACCCGGAGCCGCGGTGGCTGGACCGCGTCGCCGCCGCGGTCCGCGATCAGCTGCGCGGCCGCCCTGGCCACCCCGTGATCGGGCACGGCGACTGGCACTCGGGGAACCTGTTCTGGCACGGCCGGCAGCTGATCGCCGTGCACGACTGGGACAGCGTGATCTGCCAGCCCGAACCGGCGATCGCCGGGCTGGCCGCCGTCAGCTTCAGGGGCATCGAGGACCCGGCCAGGCTGGCCAGCGTCCGGGACAGTGCCGCCTTTCTCGACGCCTACCAGCACGCCCGCGGGTACCGCTGGACGTCCGGGGACTACGCGGCATGCTGGGCCGCCGGGCTGTGGCAGCGCGTGTTCGACGCTAAGACCCAATCCCTGCGCGGCGATCCCGAGCAGATCCTGACCCGGCACGAAGCCGGAGCCCGCCTGCGGCTGGCCGGACTGGATCCCGGCCTGGTCGTACCGTCACCATGACGTCCTGGCGGCGACGAACCAGGTCCCCGCGAACAGCGTCTCGCCGTCGAGCTCCCGGGCCAGCTGATCGCCGGTGAGGTACCGCTTGTAGACCCGGTGGCGGGAGCCGTCGTTGAGGATCCGCTCCTGCCACTGTTCGGGGCCGACTCCAGGGCGAAGAGCGGAATCCACGACCACCAGCTCGCTGGCCACCCGCCGGGCTTCGGCCAGGAACGACCGGCGCTCCAGGGCCGACAGGTGGCCGTAGAAGTGGCTGGTGAACACCCGGCCGAAGGCATGGTCGGCGACCACGAGGTGCAGGGCGTCACCGACGATCGCCAGCCCGTCCGGCAGGCGGGACTGGGCGATGGCGACCATGGACGGGCTCTGGTCGATCCCGACCACGAATCCTCGCAGATGCCGGGTCAAGAACCCCGTGCCACAGGCCACATCGAGCGTGCGGGCCGGCGGCAGGCTCGCGGTCAGCTCGATCACCGCGGCTACCTCGTCGTTCCAGCCGGGCCGGTCCCGGGCCGCGAAAACCCCGGCGCCGGTGTACCACTCGTCGTACTCCCCGGCCCGGCGGTCGTAGTACGCCAGGGTCTGCGGGTCCGCGGCGAACGCAGGTTCAAGATGGGCGCCCATGGATACAGTCTCGCGCGGGGGCGGGCGGCCACAAAGTCTTATTCGCGGAGGCTGGTCCACAACGAGACGTGGGCGGGTTCCAGTGCCGTCGCAATGACGCGGGCCAGGTCCTCGCGGACGGTGTCCAGGTCGACCGCGTCCTTCAGGCGGGCGGCGAACGCGGCCACGGTCTGGTCCGCGTCATACCGGGCCCGGTTGAACCGCCGGTCCACCCGCCGCTGCACCCGGCGCCGTACCGGGCTGAACAGGGCCGCCGCGGCCAGCGTAGCGGCGGCCACCGCGACCGGGGCGTGCACGCGGAACACCTGGGTGGCCAGCAGCACCAGCCCGGCGTAGACCCCGGCCAGCACACCGGTGACAATCGCGTAGGCCAGCGTCCGGGAGATGACCCGGTCGATGTCATACAACCGGTACTTCAAGATCGCGACCGCGATCGCGGCGTACAGGCACACCAGCGTCAGGCAGAACACCACCTTCAGCGTGGACACCGCCGCATTCGTGGCAGCCAGGCTCAACCCGACCTGCGGGGCGAGCGAGAGCGGGATGATCGCGGCGATCACGAGCACGGCAGCCGCCATGAACCACTTCAGCTGGAGCCGTTCCGCCCCCGACGACCCGGCGAACCGGACCACCACCGCGGCGGCGCTGACCAGCAGGGCGGCGGGTATCGCGATGAGGACCGCGGTATGTGACCCTGGATACCACCCGTTGCTGAGCGCGGTGAACGGGTCAGCCCACACGTGGCAGGCACGTACCACCGCGGCCGCCGTATACAGCGTGAACGCCGCGGCCACGAACCACGCGGCCGGGCGCCATCGCCGCGAGCGCAGCCGCCCGGTCGGGAACAGCAAGAGGATGAAGGCAAGCGCCGCAGCCGGGATCGTCGTCCAGGCCGAGTTCGCCAGCCACGCGGCCGCGCGGGCCCCCGGCAGCGACCCCCCCGGCGCTGCGATCAGTCCGCCCCGCCCGTACCGGTCGCCGAAAAAGCCCAGGCCGAGCACCAGGCTCGCGCCAAGGACAATCCAGCCGACCCTGTTTTCGGGCCGCCTGGAGGCCAGGACGAAGCCCACCACCGGGAACGCGATGAACGCGGCCTCCTCGAACACATCGGAGAAGTCCCAGCGGCTAAGCGGCCCCATGTGCCGGTCGACATAGGACAGCGCAATCCCGCCCGCCAGCAGCGCGACAGATACCGCCGTGACGCAGCCGGTCGTCCAGCGCAACGCTGCCCGGGGCATGTCCCACCTCTGGAGCCGATCTTGCCCGTATGTCGCCGAAGGCCAGGTTAAGAACCGCCCGTTACCGCATCGTTACGGCACACGGCAACGATGAAACCCATTCCCGCTGTCCGCCGTTTCCACGCCGGCGACGCTCCCGCCGGCGCAGAAATCCTGTGGATCGCCGTCGACGCCGCCCGGCGCGACCAGGGACACGGCGGCAATTTACGTAGCCGCAATCCGCCCAACCCGATGACAAGTCCGCCAGCTAACTGCTCGGTCTCAAGGTGCAACGGCATCGGCTGGTACGAAGACATGGCGTTATTCTGCGCGCCTGGGCGGCACGCTCTGGGAAGATCTCAGCTATGTCCGCAGAGATCCCGGCCGAAGCGCTCCAGCTGCAATCGCTGGTCAGGGCCGATCAGACCCTTGAGCTGTTCCTCGACATGGTGCCGGTGCCGGTGCCGGGACCGGATGAGGTCCTGATCAGGGTTGAGGCGGCACCGCTCAACCCGTCAGACATGGGCCTGCTGTTCGGCGGGGCTGATATGGCCGCCGCGGCGGCAAGCGGATCAGTTGAACGCCCGGTCGTCACCGCGCCCATCCCCGATGCCGCCATGCGGGGCCTGGGCGCCCGGGTAGGAACGCCCCTGCCGGTGGGGAACGAGGGCGCGGGCACGGTCGTGGCGGCGGGCGGGTCGCCCGCCGCGCAGGCTCTGCTGGGCAAGGTCGTCGCGGCGGCGGGCGGCGGGATGTACTCCCAGTACCGGCCGGTCAACGTCGCGCTGTGCCTGGAGCTGCCGGCCGGGGCGACGGCGATCCAGGGCGCGGCCTCGTTCGTGAACCCGATGACGGTGCTCGGCATGGTCGAGACCATGCGGATGGAAAATCACAGCGCGCTGGTCCACACCGCCGCGGCTTCCAACCTCGGGCAGATGCTCAACCGGGTCTGCATCGATCAGCAGATCCCGCTCGTGAACATCGTGCGCAAGCCAGACCAGGAAGCGATACTGCGCGCGGCTGGTGCCGTCCACATCTGCAATTCGACGTCCGCCGGGTTCATGGCCGAGCTGATCCGCGCGCTCACGGCCACCGGTGCCACGCTGGCCTTCGACGCCATCGGCGGCGGCCGGCTAGCGAGCCAGATCCTGACCGGAATGGAAGCCGCCGCCAGCGCCACCGCGAGCGGCTACAGCAGGTACGGGTCGGCCGTGCACAAGCAGGTCTACATCTACGGATCGCTGGACCGCGGCCCGACCGAGCTGACCCGCAGCTACGGCATGGCCTGGGGCATCGGCGGGTGGCTGCTGACGCCGTTCTTGCAGAAGGCCGGCCTGGCGCGCGTCGCGCAGCTGCGGTACCAGGTCGCGGCCGGGCTCACCACGACCTTCGCCAGCAGCTACACGGCACAGGTATCGCTCCCGGGCGCGCTCTCCCTCGACGCGATCGCCCACTACGGCCAGCAGGCCACCGGCTCGAAATACCTCATCATCCCCAACCCCGCAGGATGACATTCGCTGAAGATCTGGTCATCCTGGCGGTCGGAGCCAAGCCGCGAGGCGGGCCTAACAACGGGAAGCTGCCGTGGCGACTCCGCTACGGCATGCGCGGCGCCGTGCTGGTCACTCTTACGCTCGCCGGCCGCGTCGAGGTGGCGGACGGGCACATCGTCGTGCGAGATCCCAGCCCGCTCGGCGACCCGGATCTGGATGAGGCGCTGGCGGGACTGGCTGCCTTGCGCGCGACACCAGCCGCAGAGTGGATGGCGGACATGCCCGCAGGGTTCGTCACGGCCTACTTCGATCGCCTCGAAGCGGCCGGGGTGCTGCGCTCGGAGACGGTGTGGCTGCTGTTCATCGCCAGGCGCAAGGGATACCGGCTGGTGGATCCTTCTTACTTCGAGAACCTGCGCGCCGCGCTGCGCACCGCGGTCACCGGCACCGGTCCGGTCGAGTTCAGCATGGCGACACTGGCCGGCCTGGTTCACGCCGGTAATATCGCTCCCCTGCTCTATCCCGGCCGCGAGAACGCGCCCTTGCGGGACAAGCTCGCAGAACTCGCGGGCCAGGATCCGGCCACGACGGTCCAGGGCACCCGGCCGGGAACCGGCAGCCCCGACGACCCGCTCATGCACGCAGCGGCGGCCGCCGTCCAGAGCGCGGTTCATCACTCGGTGCATGCCGCCGTATCGGCCGCGATCACCACGTCGCATCACTCCGGCGGATCGTCCCCGGGCGGCGATTCGTCCGCCGGGCACCATTCGTCCTCGGGCGGCGATTCGTCCTCCGGGCACCATCATTGAGGGTGATGACCGGTATCGACTCAGGGGAGTTCGCGGCGGACGAGCCAGCGAGGCTTGCCGCCGCTCCGCCCGGTGGTCTGGCGAACGCGCCTGAATCCGTGTGCCTCGAAGAGCTGGACGGTGCCCACATAACCGCTGGTCTGGTCGACGCGCTGGCCGCCAGGCTCGACTGGGTAGCCTTCTAGCACGGTGGCGCCCATGGCGTGCGCGTGCTCGACCGCGCCATCCAGCAGCTGATGCATCAGCCCGCGGTGCCGGAATCCCGGCCGGATCACGAAGCAGACCACCGACCAGGCAGCCTCGTCGTCGACATGCGGGATCGTCCGCGAGTTGACCAGGGCGCGGTAGGTGGACTTCGGCGCGACCGAGCACCAGCCGGCCACCTCGCCATCGACGTACGCCAGGACGCCGGGACCCGGCTCCGTGTCGCACAGCGCGCGCATGTGCGCGATCCGGGCAGGCATGTCGAGGCTGGAATTGCGGTACGCCATGCAGACGCAGCCTCCGCCACCCGGCTTGCGCGGCACCATGAACGACGAGAAATCATCCCATTGCCCGGTGGCCGACCGCACCTCGATCCCCATCCGCTGAGGATAAGCCAGCGCCGGTTGCTGCCCAGACCATCTTGCGAGCTATGAGTCAAAGATACTAAAATCATCGAATAATTTTAACCCGCGACTGCGACGCTGATCGAAGCGTGCGCGGCGGACCCAGGAGAGGACTTGAGGGCGATGTCCGACCTTCCCGATGTGCTACGGCTGACCGACATGGGCGAGGGGCGGTTCGATGTCACTCAGCCAGCGGAATCGGCGGAGGGGCGCGACGTCGTGTTCAGCGGCCAGTACATAGCCCAGATGCTGATGGCGGCTGAGGCCAGCGAGGAACGTCAGAAGTCGCCGCGCTCGATCCATACGCTGTTCTCCCGGGTTGGCTCCTATACCAAGCCGATCGAGCTTCAGGTCGAGGTCCTGCACACCGGGCGGACCTGGGGCAGCGACACGATCACTGCCTACCAGGAAGGGCGGCTGCTCTGCCGCTCGCTGGTGCTGATGACCTCGCAGGACCCGGACCTCATGCGCCACCAGCCGGAGATGCCAGCCGATCTGCCCGGTCCCGAGGAGCTGGAGTCCAAGCCCAGCGGCCTGGCCTTCCCCGAGGCGGACTGGCGCCCGGTGCCGGGTGAGCGCACCATGGACGGCGTACCGGTCATGTACGCCTGGCACCGATTCGGGCAGGCGCTGGGCACTCCCGCCGCGAACCAGGGCGTGCTGAGCTGGTCGACGTGCGGCAACATCATCGGGCTGGCGTTCAGCCAGCACCGGGACGCGGTCGACATCAGCCAAGCGCACCGCACGCTCAACACCGGAGTCATCGGCCATACGATCCACTTCGCCGAGCCGTTCGACGTCTCGCAGTGGCTGCTCCTCGCGCACTGGGCTGACAAGGCGGCCAGCGGCCGGGTCCTCGGCCGGGGGCAGGTCTTCACTCGAGACGGCGAGCTGGTCGCGGAGTTCTCCCAGGATGCGATGGCAAAGGCCGCGGGCAGGGAGATGGACTGGCAGCACGCGATGTAAGACCGGAATCCCGGTTTCCGCCGGGCGCCGAGCGGAATGAGAGCATACTTGGGCATCGGCTGAGATTTCACCTGCTGTGACGTGTGATGGGGGATGGGCGGATGGAACCCGGCATCGGCACCCAGGTCGGCGATGTCGCTGAGGACGCGGTCTCGCGGCGGTTCGGCGTGGTAGTCCGCGGCTATGACCGGCAGCAGGTCGACGGGCTTATCGGCGAGCTGGAGGACCGGGCTCGGCAGGGCCGGGAGGAGGCTGCGGCCGCCGAGCGCGAGCTGGCGCGGGCGCGCCGGCAGCTCGAGGATCAGGAGCGTCCCAGCTACTCCGGGCTAGGTTCGCGGATCGGGCAGCTGCTCCGTCTGGCCGAGGATCAGTCCACCGAGCTGCTCCAGGAAAACAGGTCGGCGGCTGCGGAGCTGATCGCCGCGGCCAAGGTCGAGGCCGCCGGGCTCCGCGCGGCCGCCGAAGACGAAGCCGCGGGGTTGCGGGCAACCGCCAAGCAGGAGACCGACGATCTGCGCGACACCGTGCAGGGCGAGGCCGAGGCCGCCAAGGCCGCGGCACTGCGGGAGGCCGGCGAGCTCGCCGCTATCGTCGGGCGGGAGGCCGCCCAGGTGCGGGCGGCCGCCGAACACGAGACCGCCGCGAAGCGGGCCACGGCTGAGGCAGACCTGGCCAGGATCCGGACCACTAGCGAGCGCGAGGCCGCCCAGCTCAAGGCCTCGGCGACGCGAGAGCGGGACCACATCCTCTCCACGGCCAAGCGGCAGGCCGATGAGATGCGCGGCGCGGCGCGGCGCATCCTGGAGGATAGCGAGACCCAACGGGCTCAGACCGACGCGGAGTTCGAGGCCCGGCTGGCGTCCCGCCGTGAGGAGGCCGAGCGGCACCAAACCGACCGCCTGACCGCCGCACAGGCCGCTACCCAGCAGCTGGTGTCGGAGGCGGAGCAGCGCGCTACCGTCGCCGAGCAGCGGGCGGAAAAAGCCAGTGCCCAGGCCGACCAGACTCTCCAGGACGCCGAGCAGCAGGCACAGCAGGTGGTGTCGACCGCGACCAAGAGCGCCGAGCAGCTCGTCGCGCAGGCTACCGAGCAGGCCCGGCGGCACCTCGCCGATACCAAGGCCGAGGCCGAGCGGTACCGCGCCGCTGTCGACCGCGAGGTGGAGGAGCTGACGACGCGACGAGACAGCATCGCTAGCCACCTCACCCAGGTGCGCGGGCTGTTCGGCGGGCAGACGCCAGCCACGGGCGGCCACGGTGGCTGATGACCCAGGCCTGATAGCAGGTTCTGGCGGCGATGACGCTTTCGAGATGCAAATGCGCGGGTACAGCCGCAGGCAGGTCGATGCGTTCGTCGCGAGCTCCCGGAGCCAGACCCGGGACCTCGAGGAACAGCTCGCGCGTTCCCTGGGCGAAGCCGAGCAGCTGCGTACCGAGCTGCAGGCGGCCCGGCAGGCCCTACGCGACAAGCCCGCTCACGAACAGGTAAGCGAGCGGGTCGCGGAGATTCTCCAGCTCGCCGACCAGGAGGCCAGCGCGCAGCAGGCCCGGGCCCAGGACGAGGCCGACAAGGTGCGTGACCAGGCGCGGCAGGACGCGGACCGGTTCCGGGCCAAGGCTCGCGAGCAGGCCGAGCAGGCCCTGGCCGATGCCCGGGAACAGGCGGAGAACGCCGTCGCGGCCGCCCAGGCGGAGACCCGGAAGATGCGCGAGACGGCCCGCGAGGAGTGCACCCGCGCCGTCAGCACGGCGGCCGCTGAGGCGAAGGATGCCCTCGCCGCGGCCACCTCGCGGGCCAAGCAGATGCTCGACCAGGCTACGGCGAGGGCCAGCGCCATCGACGACGGCGCCGAGCGCCGCCTGAGCCTGCTGACCGTGGCGCACACTGAGACCATGCGGCAGCTCACCGCGATCCGCGATGCCGTGACCACGGTGGTGGCCGCCGACACGGCCCGCGGGCCGCTGGAGGACGAGGTCGCGAAGTCCGCCGCCGCCACGCTGGCGGCCGACCGGGAAAGCGGGTTGGAGCTGACCGGAACCGCGTCCAGCGGCCCGAGCTAGTCCGGGATGTCAGCGGAGCAGCTTCTCGATACTGTCGACGGCAGAGTGCCTGGTCCCGGGCCGGCGCCGGAGGCGAGACCCGGCTGCCGGGCAGGGCCAGGATCTCGTCGTGTCCCTGGCCCGGCTGGACGCCAGGCCGGGCCGCGCCGGGCGCGGCGGTCAGCCGTTCCCAGCGGTGCACCGGCGGGAACGGCGACGACGTGAGGATCGCGATCCGGCGTGCCGCCCGGATCGCCGGTGATCCGCAAGAGGCCGGACGTGCCCGACACCGCGCAGACGGTGAGCGCCTCGCGGAGCGGGCCGACCGAGGCGTCCTGCGATCCCTTGAGCATCATTCCCGCGCTCATGCGCTACGCCAGGACCTGCGGTGCCAGCTCGCCGATCCGGCGGAGGGCCAGGGCCATGTTGGCCCGGGCCCGGTCCAGGTCGACGAACAGGAGCACGCCGTCGCCGGATCGGGGGCCCGCGACCGCCGACACCTGCAGCCGGCTCGCGGTGATCAGCGAGATCTCCTCCAGGCCGCCGTCCTCCTGCCCCCGGCCGAGGACGTCACAAACCGTCTGGGCCTCGCCGGCCAAGCTGGCCGCCGCGGCCGGGAAGTCCCCGGCCGGCTGGCCGGCCGATTGCACGATCATGCCGGTCGCGATATCGATCAGCGCGGCCGCCCGGGCGCCCTGGATCGTCATGACCCGTTCGAGTGACTCGGAAAGACTCGGCACATCCCCTCCAACCGGCAACCCGGGCATCGCGGCCCGGCCGGAAACCAACGCGAAAAGAACGGGTCCTGACTCAAGCGAAAACGGTCAACTGACGCGTTACCTACCGATGGGCCAGCCCGGCCTGCTGACCGGAAGTAGCCAGAGCATCACATCAAAGAGAAATAACGGATATGCCTAGATTTCTACCACATTATCCACGGGGCTTTCGCTACTGTAGCGGCAGTTATCGCACTTAGGGATCGCCGGCTCGCCTGGAGGGGATTGGCAGATGAACATCGAAACAGCGCTCAAGGAAGCGATGACCATCGACGGCGCCTTGGGCGTCGCGCTGGTCGACTGGGACAGCGGCATGCCGCTGGGCACCCTGGGCGGGGGCAAGTACCTCGACCTGGACCTGGCCGCCGCAGGTAACACCGAGGTCGTCCGGGCCAAGATGCGCACGATGGAGTCGCTTAAGCTCAACGACACCATCGAGGACATCCTGATCACGCTCGGCAAGCAGTATCACCTGATCCGGCTGATAGCCGGCCGTGACGGTAGCAGCAACCTGTTCCTCTACCTGGCCCTGGACCGGTCGAGCTCCAACCTGGCCCTGGCCCGCCACCACCTCAAGCGGATCGAGAGCGAACTGACCGTCTGACCCCGGAACCAGGTACCTGCCCTCCGCGCGCCAGCCGCGCACGGAGGGCATTTTCATGCCACTCCACAGGACGACAGGGACACAATCTCGGAGCCAATATGTTACCCAGCGGCACCGCAAACGATTGCCGTTCTCTCAAATGTGCAGACCGATTCGTGGAACCTTTTTGTCGTGCCGCGATTATCCGATGCGGCCTATCGAAATTTTCTCTGCTGAAAATGACTCCTGGAGCGGCAGGTGACCGGCGAAGTGTCACTATTACCCGCCCGGACTCGGTCAGGCCTAGAGACCGAGGCTGCGGGCAATGATTTCTTTCTGGATCTCGGTGGTACCGCCGAAGATCGACTGGACGCGGCTGTCGGCCCAGAAGCGGCCGACCGGGTACTCCCGCATGTAGCCGTAGCCGCCGTGGAGTTGCACGCAGCGGTCGGTGACGCGGTTGCACAGCTCGGTGTTCCACCACTTGACCATGGACGCCTCTTCGGTGCTGAGCCGGTCGGCGCAGTGCTCGGTGATGGCGCGGTCGGTGAACTCGCGCGCCACCGCGACCTCGGTGGCCATCTCGGCGAGCAGGAACTTGCTGTGCTGGAACCGGCCGATCGGCTGGCCGAACGCGTTGCGCTCCTTGCAGTAGGCGATCGTGTCGGCCAGGGCCTGTTCGGCGATGGCCAGCGCGGTGACGCCGATCGTGACGCGCTCGCGGGGCAGGTTCTGCATCAGCGCGATGAAGCCGCCGCCCTCCTCGCCGAGCAGGTTGGCCGCGGGCACCCGGACGTCGCTGAAGAACAGCTCCGAGGTGTCCTGGGCGTGCATGCCGAGCTTGTCCAGGTTCCGGCCGCGGGTGAACCCGGCCATGCCGCGCTCGACCATGAGCAGGCTGATGCCGCGGTGCCTTGCGGCTGGGTCGGTGCGCGCGACGACGATCACGATGTCGCCGAGCTGGCCGTTCGAGATGAACGTCTTCTGGCCGTTCAGGATGTAGCTGTCGCCGTCGCGGACCGCGGTGGTGCGGATGCCCTGCAGGTCGCTGCCCGCGCCGGGCTCGGTCATGGCGAGGGCCGCGATGAGCTCCCCCGAGCAGTAGCCGGGGAACCAGCGCTCGCGCTGCTCCGGCGTGCACAGCCGGTCGAGGTACGGGCCGATCATGTCGTTGTGCAGCTGGAACATCGGGCCGCTGGCGCAGGCCCGGGCTAGTTCCTCGTTGAGGATCACGTAGTACCGGTAGTCGGGATCGCCGCCGCCACCGTATTTCTCCTCGAGGTGGATGCCGAGCAGCCCGGCCCGGCCGGCCGCCAGCCACACGTCGCGGGAGACGATCTTGTCCCGTTCCCACTGCTCGTGATACGGCGTGATCTCCTTCGCGATGAAGGCTCGCACCATGTCACGGAACGCTTCGTGGTCCTGGGTGAAAATCTCGCGCTGCATCGCATCGGCCTCCAGGCGAATCTTACCCTGAGGTATTGCGAAGCAGTTCTTTCGAAAGTAATGTTTCACGTGTTGCCGGGGTCGGGAAGGCGGGTCGAGCCGGGGATGCCGGGGAATCCGGTCAAGCTCACCGATCCGAAGATGATGCGGGCGCTCGCGCATCCGGCGCGGATCGCGATCTGGTCGCACATCGGGTTGCGCGGGTCGGTCACGGCGACCGAGTGCGCCGAGGTGGCGGGGCTCTCCCCCTCGGCGTGCAGCTACCACCTGCGGACGCTGGCCAGGTACGGGTTCATCGAGGAAGACCGGGCCAGCGCCGCGAACGGGCGCGAGCGGCCGTGGCGGGCGCGGCTGCTCGCCTTCACCCTCGAGAACCAGCCGGACGCCCCGGCGGCCGAGCGGCTGGCCAGCCGGCTGCTGGCGGAGAACCTGCGGGCCTCATCGGAAGAGATCCGCGCGCGCTACCTGGATCGCCGGTCGGAGTACCCGGCGGACTGGCAGCGGGCGGCGGGCGAGACGTTCAGCGCGGCGCACGTGACGCCGGACGAGCTCAGCGAACTGCGGACCAAGGTGCTGGCGCTGATGGAGCCGTACATCCGGCTCGACCCGGCGGAACGGTCGCCGGGCGCGCTGCCGGTCCAGATCATGCTCGACATGTTCCCGTGGTTCACGCCGGAGGAGGCCAGATGAGCCGGCTGGCGTCGCTGAGGTCCGGGCCGTTCGGGGTGCGGAGCTTCCGGCTGCTGGCCGGGGGGCAGTTCACCTCGACGATCGGGGACTACTGCTACGCGGTGGCGCTGCCGTGGCTGGTGCTCTCCAACCGGGGCGGGGCGATCCTGCTGGGCACGGTGCTGGCCTGCTACGGCGTATCGCGGATGGTGCTGGTCCCGGTGGGCGGGGTGCTGGCCGACAAGATCGGACCGCGCACGGTCATGCTCGCGGCCGACACGGCGCGGTGCGTGCTCGTGGCCGCGATGGCGATACTCGCGGCCCGGCACACGGCCTCGCTGGCCGCGCTCGGGCCGGTCGCCGCCCTCATCGGGGCGGGTGAGGGGCTGTTCATCCCCGCGTCGTTCGCGATCATGCCGTCGCTAGTCGACGGGGAGCAGCTCGCGGCGGGTAACGCGATCTCGACCGCGGCGGTGCAGGCCGGGTCGCTGCTCGGACCCGCGCTGGGTGGCGCGCTGGTTGCCGCCACCTCGGCGTCGACCTGGGCCTTTGCCATCGACGCGGTGTCGTCCGCGGTCTCGGCGCTGACGCTGGCGCTGATCCCGCGCCGGACCGCGGCCGCGACGGCGAGCGCCGCGGATGCGGCGCCGGACGCGGGTGGCGGCGGGGTGCTGGCGCTGCTGAAGCGGTCCCGGGGGCTGCAGGTCATCCTGGTGGTCGTCATCGCGGCGAACCTGGCCTTCGGCGGGCAGGGCGAGGTAGCCCTCCCCTCGCTGGCGCACGCCCGGTTCGGCGCGGCCGGGTACGGGGCGCTGCTGGCATGCTTCGCGGCCGGCGCGGTACTCGGGACGCTGGCCGCGGCGCGGACCGGCGGGCTGCGCAGGCCGGTCGCCTTCGCCTCGGCCATCATCCTGGTCAACGCGGTGGCCGACGCGCTCGTCCCGTACCTGGGCGGGGAGGCCGGGGCGGCCGCGATGCTGTTCACGGCGGGCGCCGCCAACGGGCTGGCCAACGTCACGCTCCTCACCGTGCTGCAGAAGTGGACCCCGCCCGCGCTGCTCGGGCGGGTGATGAGCGCGATCATGTTGTGCGCGTTCGGCAGCTTCCCGCTGTCGGTGGCGGTCTCCGGGCTGCTGGTCCGGCACATCGGGCCTGCCCTGTTCTTCCCGATAGCGGGGGGCGTTCTGGCGGTGTCCGCCTTGGGCGGGCTGACGCAACGGGAGTTCCGCGAGTTCGGGGCTCGGGGGGAAGTACCGGCCGCTGGTACCACGGCCCGTTCGGGAGAAATAAAAAAGGCCGCAACCTAGTGCGGCGGCGACGTGCGGTACGGCGGGGAGGTGCGATAAGGCTGCGCTGGTTCTTAATGCGGCGCTGGTTCTTAATGCGGCACTGGGCTCACGCAAATAAGCGGCCCACTGGGGGTCGCCGTCATGCTGTGCGCCCACCAGTCTCCAGTGGGCGCCGCGTGGTACTGCTGGCGGCACCGCCAGCGTCCAGCCGAGTTCCTCGAGCAGGCGGTCGGCCTTGCGGTGGTTGCAGATCGTGCAGGATGCGACGCAGTTCTCCCAGGCGTGGGCGCCGCCGCGGCTGCGGGGGATCACATGGTCGATGGTCTCCGCGCGGCGGCCGCAGTAGGCACAGCGGTAGTTGTCGCGGCGCATGAGCGCGGCGCGGGTCAGCGGCACCCGGTTGCGGTAGGGCACCCGGACGTAGCGGCTGAGCCTGATCACCGACGGCGTGGCCAGGGCGACCGACGCGGCGTGCAGGACCGCACCCTCGGCGTCGTCGTGGACGATCTCGGCCTTGCCGCAGAGCACCAGGCACACGGCGCGGCGCAGGCCCACGGTAGTCAGCGGTTCATACGTGACGTTGAGCAGTAGCACTCTTCGCACCGCACCTCCCGCTGGGCGCCGCTTAACAGAAGCACATGCTCCCAGTGTGTCGCCTGGTACACGCTTCTGCCACCAGATAAGCCTACAAGGTCGCCGGGATCGTAAAGTGCGAGCATGAGCGGGACACACCAGATGAGTTATCCGGAGGCACACCGGCAGGACCTGACCGAGGACATCTTCGGGCATCAGGTCAGCGATCCCTACCGCTGGATGGAGGACGCCGGCAGCGCCGAACGGGCCGACTGGCTGGCTGGGCAGGCGGCGTTGTTCTCGGCGGAGCGGGCGCACTGGCCGGGGCGGGATATTTTGGCCGAACGGGTCCGCGAGCTGCTCAACGTCGGCGTGGTGGGGACGCCGGTCTGGCGCGGCGAGCGGTCTTTCTTCATGAAGCGCGAGCCCGGGCAGGAGCACGCGGTGCTGTGCACGCGGCTGGGCGGCGGGCCGGTCGAGGTGCTCGTCGACCCGATGGCCATCGACCCGTCCGGGCTGACCACGCTGGACGCCTGGCAGCCGGACAGGGAGGGGCGGCTGCTGGCCTACCAGCTGTCCGAGGGCGGCGACGAGGAATCGCTGCTGCGGGTCCTCGACGTCGAGACCGGTTCGGTGGTGGACGGGCCGATCGACCGGTGCCGCTACTCCAACGTGGCCTGGCTGCCAGGCGGCAAGGCGTTCTACTACACGCGGCGGCTGCCGCCCGCCTCCGTTCCCGACGGTGAGAGCCAGTATCACCGGCGGGTGTACCTGCACCGGGTCGGCACGTCCGCGGACGAGGAGGACGCGCTCATCTTCGGGACCGGCCGGGACAAGACCGACTACTACTACGCCTCGGTGAGCCGGGACGGGCGCTGGCTGTTCCTGTCCGCGTCCCGGGGCACGGCGCCGCGCAACGACCTGTACCTGGCCGACCTGTCCTCGTCGGACCCGTCGTCACCGGAGCTTGCGGTGGTGCAGGAAGGGGTGGACGCGCAGACCTCGGTGCACGCGGGGCGGGACGGGCGGTTCTACGTCTTCACCGATCTGGACGCGCCGCGGGCGCGGATCGCGGTGGCCGATGCCGGTTCGGTGACCGACCGTTCCGCCTGGCTGGACCTTCTTCCCGAAGACCCCGAGGCGGTCCTGAACGGGTACGCGATCCTGGACGGCGCCGAGCTGGACCGGCCGGTGCTGCTGGCGTCGTGGTCCCGGCACGCGCTGAGCGAGGTCACGGTGCACGACCTTAGTTCCGGGTCCCGGCTGGGCGCTGTTGAACTGCCGGGACTGGGCACGGTGGGCGGGCTGAGCGAGCGGCCCGAGGGCGGGCACGAGGCGTGGTTCGGGTACACGGACTACACGACGCCGCCGCTGGTGCTGCGGTTCGACGCGCGGGACTCCTCGGTGGTTTCCTGGGCGGAGGCGCCGGGGGCGGTGGCGGTACCGGACGTGACCGCGCGTCAGGTGACGTACGAGTCGGCGGACGGGACTTTGGTGCGGATGCTGGTCATCAGCGGTGCTTCCGGTGGTTATTCCCGCGAGCCGCGGCCGGCGCTGCTGACCGGGTACGGCGGCTTCGACATCAGCCTGACTCCCGCGTATGCGCCGTCCGCACTGGCCTGGGTGGAGGCGGGCGGCGTGTACGCGGTGGCCAACCTGCGCGGCGGCAGCGAGGAGGGCGAGGAATGGCACCGGGCCGGGATGCTCGAGCATAAGCAGAATGTGTTCGACGACTTCCGGTGCGCGGCTTCGGCCTTGATCGCGGACGGGTGGACGACGGCGGGGCAGCTGGCCATCTCGGGCGGGTCGAACGGCGGGCTGCTGGTGGGCGCGTCGCTGGTCCAGGCGCCTTCGCTGTACGCCGCCGTGGTCTGCTCGGCACCGTTGCTGGACATGGTGCGGTACGAGATGTTCGGGCTGGGACAGACGTGGAACGTCGAGTACGGCACGGCGACCGACCCGGCGCAGCTTTCGTGGCTGCTTTCGTACTCGCCGTACCATCACGTGGTGCCCGGGACGGCGTACCCGGCCGTGCTGTTCACCGTGTTCACCAACGACACGCGGGTTGACCCGGTACACGCGTACAAGATGTGCGCCTTCCTGCAGTACGCGACCTCTTCCGGGGCCCCCGTGGTCTTGCGCGCGGAGGACCAGGTCGGGCACGGGGCGCGGGCGGTGAGCCGGATGGCGGAGCTGGCCGGGGACACGCTCGCGTTCGCGGCCCGGTATACGGGGCTGGTGGTGGCGTAATCGTCTTGTGCTTCGAGCTCGCGCAGTAGCCTCGCGTGGAGTGGCGTCTGGCATCTGCGGAGGGAGTGTTGTGTTCTTTGCCACCGGCCTGACTCCAGGCACGCTGATCGGGAGCTGCGGCGATAACCCGGGCATTGCCTGCCGTCTGACCTGGGATATCACCCACAGCACGAGCGCGGCGCAGACCGTCCGGGTGTACCTGGCGGGCCCGGTCAGCCAGGGCCTGCGGATCTTGTTCGTGATCGTGGTGGCGCTGGTCATCCGGATCCTGGCGCACCGGGTGATCAACAAGGTCACCGAGCGCGCGGCCACGACGACACTGCCGGTCGCGCAGGCCATCCGGCCTGCTCTCCGGCCTAACGGCCGCGCTAGCCGGCGTGGGCGGCGGGCGGCGGGCGCGGCGGGCGCGGCCGCGGCTCCGGGGGACGACACCGCGGCCATCTCGGCCGCGGCGGTGGCGGCGGCCGGGACGGAGCGCCGCGAGCAGCGAGCCCGGGCGCTCGGCTCGATCCTGCGCAGCGGGGTGTCGATCGTGGTGTTCGGCATCGCGGCGCTGACCGTCCTCGGGGATCTGGGCTTCAACCTGACACCGCTGCTTTTGAGTACCACCGTGCTGGGGGTCGCCCTGGGGTTCGGCGCGCAGAACCTGGTGCGCGACTACCTGGCCGGGATCTTGATGCTGGTCGAGGACCACTACGGGGTCGGGGACACGATCCATGTTTCCTCGACGAGCGGCACCGTGGAGGCGATGACGCTGCTCACCACTCGGATGCGGGACGTGAACGGGGTGGTCTGGCACATCAGGAACGGCACCATCGACAGCGTGGGCAACGAGTCGCAGGGCTGGTCGCGGGCCGTCATCGACTACCCGGTGCCATACCAGGAGGACCTGGCCCGGATCCGCGCGCTGATGGAGCAGGCCGCGGTCTCGATGTTCCGGGAGCGCGGCTGGCGCAAGCTCATCCTGGAAAAGCCCGAGGTGTGGGGGGCCCAGGAGCTGTCCAGCAAGGAAGTGACCATGCGCATCGTGGCCAAGACCGCGCCCATGCGCCAGTGGGAGGTGGCCCGGGAGTTGCGGGCCCGGGTCAAGGCGACGCTGGACGCGGCCGGGGTGGCGTCGGCCGGGCCGGACACCATCGTGATCACGGCGCCGCCGCCGGCTTCTCAGCTGCCCGCGGCGGCGGAGGCGGCATCGGCGGATGATCCGGGTGAGCCGGTTTCGTAAGCTGGCAGGCATGAGCCAGCCGACCAGCTTCTACGAGGCCGTGGGCGGGGAGGAGTTCTTCACCCGCCTGGTTCACCGGTTCTACCAGGGCGTCGCTGAGGATCCGGTGCTGCGACCGGTGTACCCGGCCAAGGACCTCGGTCCGGCCGAGGAGCACCTGCGGCTGTTCCTCATCCAGTACTGGGGCGGGCCGCGGACCTACGACGAGCTGCGCGGGCATCCGCGGCTGCGGATGCGGCACGTCCGGTTCGCGATCGGCGAGGCCGAACGGGACGCCTGGCTGCGTCATATGCGGGAGGCGCTGGACGAGCTGGGGCTGGACTCGGCGCTCGAGGCGCAGCTGTGGGACTACCTGGTGATGGCGGCGCACAGCCTGGTCAACGTGGAGCCCGCGCACGGGCACGGCGACCTCGGCCTGACCCCCGCCTGACACCAGGCTCTGGCCGGGGGCGTGCACCACGGGCCGTTCGGAAGAAAGGTTTTTAGCGGCGGTTCTGGGGGGCGATCAGGCCGGTTTCGTAGGCGTAGACGACGACTTGGATCCGGTCGCGGAGGCCGAGCTTGGCCATGATGTGGCCGACGTGGGTCTTGACCGTGGCCTCGGAAATGTACAGCCGGGCGGCGATCTCCGCGTTGGACAGGCCCGAGCCGACCTCGGCCAGCACCTCGCGTTCCCGGGCGGTGAGCTCGGCCAGGTCCGCGCGGTCTTGGCGGTCCGTGGTGCGGGCCGGCAGGTGCGGCAGGAAGCGGCCGATCAGGCGCCGCGTGGTGGAGGGCGCCACCACCGAGTCGCCGTTGTGCACGCTGCGGATGGCGTACAGCAGTTCCTCCGGCGGCGCCGACTTGAGCAGGAACCCGCTGGCCCCGGCGCGCAGCGCTTCGAAGGCGTACTCGTCCAGGTCGAAGGTGGTGAGGATGAGGACCCGGGGCCGTTCGGCGGCCTGGCAGATCTCGCGGGTCGCGGCCACGCCGTCCAGGCCCGGCATGCGCACGTCCATGACCATGACGTCGGCCGGGATCTCACGGGCCAGGTTTATGGCGGCGGCCCCGTCAGCCGCCTCCCCGACGACCGCGAGGTCGGGCTGGCTGCCGAGGACCATGGCGAATCCGGCCCGGACCAGGTCCTGGTCGTCGACGAGCAGCACCCGGATGGTCACGCGGCCCCCTGGGACAGCGTGCTCCCGACGAGGGGGAAGCTGACGGTCACGTCGAAACCGCCGCCGGGCCGCGGGCCGGCCTGGACCGTTCCGCGGTACAGCGCGGCTCGCTCGCGCATGCCGGTCAGGCCGTGCCCGATGCTGACTGCTGGCCGCGGGTTGTAGCGGGGCAGTGTTCCGCCGGGTTTCCGGCCGGTGTCGGTGATACGGACCAGCAGGTCAGCGTGGCCGTAGTGGAGTGTCACCTCGGCCGACGCGTCCGGGCCCGCGTGCTTGCGGACGTTGGTGAGCGCCTCCTGCACGATCCGGTACGCGGCCAGGGACAGGCCGCCCGGCAGCGACCGGACCGGGCCTTCCACCGTGTAGCTGACCCGCATGCCGGCCTCGCGAGCCTGCGCCACCAGCTGTTCTATCTCGGCCGCGGCGGGCGCGGGGGCCAGCGGTGCCGCCTCCGCCTCGGCCTCCGTCGCCGTCTCCGGGCCGGTGCGCAGCACCCCGAGCAGGCTGCTCATCTCGGACAGCGCCTGACGGCCGGTGCGGCCGATCTGAACCAGGGCCTGACGTGACCGCTCGGGTGTGGCGTCAAAGGCGTAGGCGCCCCCGTCGGCCTGCGCCACCATGACGCTGAGGTTATGGGCGATCACGTCGTGCAGCTCGCGGGCGATGCGGGCGCGTTCGGCCGCGGCGGCGACCTGTGCCTGGGCGTCCCGCTCCCGCTCGGCGCGGGCGGCACGTTCCTCGAGCGTGGCGGCGTAGGCCCGCCGGGTGCCCATCGAGTCGCCGAGCACCCAGGCGCTGGTCGGGGCGAGCAGGTAGAGCAGGGCGGTCACCACGAAGAACTCCAGGTGCCGGGGCCCGTTCCCGCCCGGGTTGTACCGCGCGACCACGGCAAAGAACAGCACCACGCACGCTGCCAGGCCGGGTAGCGAGATGCGCCTGCGCCGTTCGGCCGCGACGGTGTAGAGCAGGACCAGGATGCCGACATCGGCGAAGGTGGGCTGCAGCGGGCTGTTGGTGAACTTGTTCCCGATGCCCATGATGACCTGAGCGGTGCCGATGACGAGCGAGGCGGTATAGGCGCTTACCGGGAAGCGCCTCCGGACCGCCACCGCGCCGGCCAGCACCAGGCTGGCCGGCAGGACGGCGGCATCGGCGATGTAGGCGTTGGCGGCGCCGACCAGCAGGACGACCGCCAGCGTTCCGTCGACGAGCCAGGGGTGACGGCGCAGCCAGGCGTAGACCTGTTCCACGAACCCAGGGTAATCAGCCTGGTCCTGCGCCGTCGTCTCACGCATCGCGGCGGATGAACGACCAGGCGCCGAGGGCGAGCAGGACCACGGCGTAGCCGGAGAACACGGCGAACTGACCCCAGGCGGAGAACAGATGCGGGGAGAGCGGCGACGCGGACCTGGCGATGGGGCTGAGCGCTTGGCCGCCGGGCAGCCACCGGACCACGTCCGCGTACCAGCTGTTCGGCAGAGCCTGGGCCAGCGCCGGGATCAGGAAGATCACGCCGAGGATCGACGTGATCGCCCCCGCGGTATGCCGGACGAGCGCGCCGGCGCCGTAGGCGAGCAGCCCGAACACGGTGACGATCGCGGCTGACAGCAGGACGGCGCGCAACACGCCGGGCTGGGTCAGCGTGGTGTTGTAGTGCTTGCCGGACAGGATCGCCTGCCCGACGAAGAAGCTCGTGAAACTGGTGATCAGCGACAGGGTGAGCGTGACGGCGGCGAATACGATCGCCTTGGCCGCGTACAGCACGCCGCGGCGCGGCATCACCGCCAGCGAGGTGCGGATCATCCCGGTGGAGTACTCCGAGGTGATCACCAGTGCGCCGAGCACCACGATGATCAGCTCGCCGAGGGCGACCTGTCCGGTCAGGCTCGCCTCGGCCGGGTTGAAGTCCGGGCCTATGCCGTGCGAGACAATGCCCGCGCAGTCCAGCACCGCCCAGCCGATGCTGGCCAGCACCTGGACCAGCAGCGTCCAGTAGGTGGAGCGGACGGAGCGGATCTTGACCAGTTCCGAGCGGAGCGTGCCGGGCAGGCCGGGCCGTTTGGCCGCGGCGGGGACGGCCCGGGTGCGGGCGGTTATGGCGGCGGTGGTCATCGCTGGGCTCCCGTCTTGGCCTGGTACTCGACGCTGTCCGCGGTCAGTTCCATGAACGCCTCCTCCAGGGACACCCGGGCCGGGGCGAGGTAGTGCAGCAGGACGCCGTGGTCTCGCGCGAGCGCGCCGACTTGCTCGGCGGACAGGCCGCGGACGGTGAATTCTTCGTTGGCGTCCCGTTCCAGGCGGCCGCCGGCCGTGGTCACGGCTTTGGCTAGCAGCTGGCCGTCCGGGGTCTTCACGATCGTGGCCATGGTCGTCCCGTCCGCGGTGAACTCGGCGATCGGGCAGTCGGCGATGAGCTTGCCGCGGCCGATCACGATGAGGTGGTCCGCGGTGTGCTCCATCTCCGACATCAGGTGGCTGGAGACGAAGACCGTCCGGCCTTCGGCGGCCAGAGACCGCATGAACAGCCGGATCCACCGGATGCCCTCGGGGTCCAGGCCGTTGACCGGCTCGTCGAACATGAGGACGTCCGGGTCGCCGAGCAGGGCCGCGGCGATGCCCAGCCGCTGGCTCATGCCGAGCGAGAATCCCTTGGAGCGCTTGCGCGCCACGTCCTCAAGCCCGACGATGCCGATGACCTCGTCGACCCGGCTTCTTCGGAGGCCGTTCGTCTCGGCCAGGCAGAGCAGGTGGTTATACGCGCTGCGGCCGCCGTGCACCGCCTTGGCGTCCAGCAGCGCGCCGACCTCCCGCATCGCGCTGTACGCGGCGGCGAACGGCTTGCCGTTGACGGTGACCGTCCCGGCGGTCGGGCGGTCGAGCCCGAGGATCATCCGCATGGTCGTGGTCTTGCCCGCGCCGTTCGGCCCGAGGAAGCCGGTCACCCGGCCGGGCCGCACCGCAAATGTCAGATCGTCGACGGCGACCTTGTCCCCGTATCGTTTCGACAGACCCCGTGCCTCGATCATTCCCCGGTTCCCTCCGTAGGTTCCTTTCCTTGGGTCCAGGTAACCCGGAGGGAACCGGGGCGCGCATCGGCTCGGACGGCGATCTTCAGCTGCGACTGCCGGTGGAGGGAGTCATCCTCCGGGATGACGCCTACTTTGGTGCGGGGCCTCCCGGAGGCGCCCTTCGGCGGCGGCGGCGAGCTGAGCGCGAATCATGATCATGGGTCGTTTTGGGCAAATATCGCCCATTTTGACCCATGATCATGGAACCGCTACTTGGTCGTGATGTGGGTGCGGCCCGGGATGAAGGTGCGGCCGGTCCACTTCCAGAGGGTGGTGGCGCGTCCGGCCGGGCAGCAGGTCGGGTCGGGCTGGTTGTAGAAGAACTCGGTGACCGCGACGTGGCCGCTGGTCTCGATGTGGTTGACCGTGATGAACGGAATGTGCAGCATCGGGTTGCCCCTGAGCTGAGGCGTCAGCGTCCCGAGCAGGTGCAAGTGGCCGATGGGGCTGTCGAACACAAAGATGCCCTCGGCCAGTTGGCCGTCGGCGGTGCCGCCCGTGTTGTCACACCAGACCTGCAGGGCGGCCACCTGCAGGCCATGGCCGAGGTTGCCGCGGGAAACCTGGGTCATAAACACGTCGAGCGCCACGCCAAATCCGCTGTGGCGGACAAAAGCACGGCCGTTGTGCAACGTGATCGGGCCGTTGACCTTGCACAGCTTGCCGGGGATGGTGACGTTACCCCAGTTCACGCTGTGCGCACTGCGGGTCTGTGCCGACGCGGCGCTGCCCGTCGTCGTGAGGGCGGTCGCCGTGAGGGCGGCGACCGCCGCCAGTGACGACACGATGAGCCTGATGTTCTTCTTCACGGGTCCGCTCCCATAGATCTGAGCCAGCTGCTCGGCGATTTATTGTGGCGGCAGGGCGCCCCCTCGAGAAGGAGGCGCACGGGAGAGCGAAAATACGTCCCGTTCCCCGGAGCCTCAGCGGCGCTGGCCGGTGACGTCGTGCAGGTGGTGCACCGGGTCGTGGATGAAGTACCGGGCGAAGGTCTCGACGGTGAAGCTGGCCCCGTCGCTGCGCCGCCCGGTCCGCTGCCACTGGCCGCCGGACACGCCGGCGAACCGGACGGCGATGGCCTGCCCGGCCTCGGACAGCGCAGCGGCGACCTCGGCGGGATCCTGCTCCTGGTAGCGCTCCGCGACCGCGGTCTCGTCCTGGTCCCAGTTCGGGAACAGCGGGTCGTCCTGGCTGAGCATCAGCTCGAGCCGCCGGTCGTACAGCCGGAACACGTCGCGGACATGACAGCCGTACTCGACCGGCGACCACTTATCCGGCGCGGGACGGGTGCGGGCGTCGCCGGGGCCGGTCAGAGCCTGCTGCCAGGCCGCCGCGTTGGCCATGATCATCTCCGGGACGGCCTGGACGGCGAAGCTCTGGGTGTCGAAGCCGCATTCGGGGCACGGGCGCCGCAGCACCCAGGTCCAGTCCTTGGTGTCCGGAACGATAGTCATGCCCGAATGCTACATAGGCTAGCCGCGGGTCAGCTTGCGGTAGGTGACGCGGTGCGGGCGGGCGGCCTCGGCGCCGAGCCGCTCGATCTTGTTCTTCTCGTAGGCCTCGAAGTTGCCCTCGAACCAGAACCAGTTCGCGCCGCCCTCCCAGGCCAGGATGTGCGTGGCCACCCGGTCCAGGAACCAGCGGTCGTGGCTGGTGATGACCGCGCAGCCGGGGAACTCAAGCAGCGCGTTCTCCAGGCTGCCCAGGGTCTCGACGTCGAGGTCGTTGGTCGGCTCGTCCAGCAGGAGCAGGTTGCCGCCCTGCTTGAGGGTGAGGGCCAGGTTCATCCGGTTGCGCTCGCCGCCGGACATGACGCCGGCCGGCTTTTGCTGGTCACTGCCCTTGAAGCCGAACGCGGCCACGTACGCGCGGCTGGGGATCTCGACGTTGCCGACGCGGATGTGCGCTTCGCCGTCCGAGATGGCCTCCCAGACGTTCTTGTTCGCGTCGATGCGGCCACGGGTCTGGTCGACGTAGGAGATCGTGACCGTCTCGCCGATCCGGATCGTGCCCTTGTCCGGCTGTTCCTCGCCCACGATCATCTTGAACAGGGTGGTCTTGCCCACGCCGTTCGGTCCCAGGACACCGACGATGCCGTTGCGGGGCAGGCTGAACGAGAGGTTCTCGAACAGGCACCGGTCGCCGAAGCCCTTGACCAGGTTGCTGACCTCGACCACGACGTTGCCCAGGCGGGGGCCCGGCGGGATCTGGATTTCCTCGAAGTCCAGCTTGCGGTTCTTGTCGGCCTCGGCGGCCATCTCCTCGTAGCGTTCGAGCCGGGCCTTGCTCTTGGCCTGGCGCGCCCGCGGGCTGGACCGGACCCACTCGAGCTCGTCCTCGAGGCGCTTGCGCTTCTTGGCGTCCTTGGCCCCTTCGACCTTGAGCCGGGCGGCCTTGGTCTCCAGGTAGGTGGAGTAGTTGCCCTCGTAGGGGTAGGCGTGGCCGCGGTCGAGCTCGAGGATCCACTGGGCCACGTCGTCCAGGAAGTACCGGTCGTGGGTGACCGCGACGACGGTGCCTGGATACTTCTCCAGGTGCTGCTCTAGCCACTGCACGCTCTCCGCGTCCAGGTGGTTGGTGGGCTCGTCGAGCAGGAGCAGGTCCGGCTGGGACAGCAACAGCCGGCACAGGGCCACCCTCCTGCGCTCGCCACCGGACAGGCTCGTCACGTCGGCGTCCGGGGGCGGGCAGCGCAGCGCGTCCATGGCCTGCTCGATCTGGCTGTCCAGGTCCCAGGCGTCCTTGTGGTCGAGCAGCTCCTGGAGGCGGCCCATCTCCTCGAGCAGCTCGTCGGAGTAGTCGGTCGCCATCTTCTCGGCGATCTCGTTGAACTGCTCGATCAGCCGCTTGGTGTCGGCCACGCCGTCCTCGACGTTGCCGAGCACCGTCTTGGTCTCGTCCAGCTGGGGTTCCTGGGCGAGCAGGCCCACGGTGAACCCCGGCATCAGGCGCGCCTCGCCGTTGGACGGCTGCTCCAGCCCGGCCATCATCCGCAGCAGGGTCGATTTGCCGGTGCCGTTCGGGCCCACGACACCGATCTTCGCGCCGGGCAGGAACGCCAGCGTGACGTTGTCGAGGATGACCTTGTCGCCGTGCGCCTTGCGCACGGCTCGCATCTGATAGATAAACTCCGGCATTTATCGTGTCCTAGCTTTGGTCGCAGGTCAGTGGCCCGCAACCCTCGTCTCAGTCCTAGTAAGGTCAGGGAAGGCTGCGAGTCATGGCTCTAGCGGTCAACGGCAGCGGCACTATCTTCGAGAAGTGCGACAGGTCCAACCACCGTCCCGACTCGAACAAGGGCTGCGCGTCTTCCACCTGTCAGCATACGTGCGATACCCCATAGGTTAGAGGCGTGCTGCGCGATCTCGCCTATGGCCTGTACTCCCGCAAGCTGCGCAGGGAGCTGTCCGGTGTGACGCTGCCCACGCACGTCGGGCTGATCATGGACGGCAACCGCCGCTGGGCACGGCACATGGGAATGGCCAATCCCAGCCTGGGACACAAGTACGGGGCCGAGCACGTCGAAGACTTCCTGAACTGGTGCGAGCGGGCCGGGATCAGGCACGTCACCGTGTTCCTGTGCTCCGCGGAAAACCTGCAACGGCGCGGTGACGCCGAGATCGCGTTCCTCATGCAGGTCATCGAAGACGTCGTCGCTGATCGGCTGGCTAGGCCGGAGGCCACCTGGCAGGTTCATATCGCGGGCACGCTCGACGTGCTGCCCGACACCACGGTCCGTGCGCTGAAACAGGCAGCCGAGGTGACCAGCGAGTGCGGCACCGGAGCGCACGTGACACTCGCCATCGGCTACGGCGGGCGGCAGGAGGTTCTCGACGCGATCCGCGCACTGCTATACGAGCAGGCAGACGGCGGCGGCACGCTCACCGGGCTCGCCGAGACCCTCACCACCGACGACATCGCCCGGCACCTGTACACGGCCGGGCAGCCCGAGCCCGACCTCGTCATCCGCACCAGCGGTGAGCAGCGCGTGTCCAACTTCCTGCTCTGGCAGACCGTGCACTCCGAACTGTACTTCTGCGACGCCTACTGGCCCGCGTTCCGCGAGATCGACTTCCTGCGGGCACTGCGCAGCTACGCCGCCAGGCAAAGTCGGCGCGGAGCCTGACGCCACCGCCACAGTTCCCTGCCACAAACTCCGGCATGCACTCAAGCCGACGGGCACGCGCCGGTTGCTTCGTCACTCTCCTTGTCCAGCGCCTGGTGCAGGGCCCGGACCGGTGGTTGCGCCGATGCTGGGACCGGTGGCTGGGCCGGCGCTTCGTCTGGCGCTGATCGCTGCCGGGGGGCGTACAGGCGGACCTGGTTCCGGCCGTCGTCCTTGGCCCGGTACAGGGCCAGGTCGGCCGCGGCGAGCAGCTCGAACAGGTCGCTGCCGTGCTGCCCGAGCACGGCTACCCCGATCGAGACCGTGACGCTGATCTTGACGTCGGCCATGGGGTCGGCGACCACGCTGAGCAGGCCCGCGCTCGTGCGCAGCCGCTCGGCGATCCGGCAGGCGCCGTCGCCGTCGGTGCGCGGCAGCAGGACGGTGAACTCCTCGCCGCCGAACCGGCCCACCACGTCCGACTCGCGGACCTGATGACGCAGCTCGGTGGCCAGCGCGCGCAACACCTCGTCGCCGATGAGGTGACCGTGGCTGTCGTTGACCTGCTTGAAATGGTCCACGTCCACCAGCAGCAGGGAAAGCGGAGCTCCGGTTCGCCGCGCCCGGGTGACCTCGGCGTCGGCCTCGCGCTGCCACGCGCTGGCGTTCAGCAGCCCGGTCTTGGGGTCGGTGCGGGCGGCCGCGGCCAGCTGCTGGTGCATGAGGCTGCGCTGCAGCAAGATGACCGGCGGCAGGGCGACCAGCAGCAGCAGGAAGCTGAGCGCGCAGGTCACGGCGACCAGGATGCCGACGCAGGTCTCGGTGAGGTCGAGCAGCAGGCTCTCCCGGTCCCACAGCACCTTGGCCAGCGGCGCCTCGGGATCGGCCAGGTGGGCGGCGACCGCGACGACGCCCGCGTTGAGGACGGCGAACAGGACCGCGCAGGCGACCGCGATCGCGATCACGGCCGGATGGGAGAGCCAGTCGTGCGATCCGGACAGGCTCATCCGGGACGCCTGCGGGACGGCCAGGTGGAAGGTGGCCGACGCGGCAGCGCCCGCCAGCCCGAGCGCGGCCGAGCTGAACACCCGGCGGTACATGGGGATCCGGCGGGCCCGCAGGTAGAGCACCGGGCCGATGCCGAACGGCGCGAGCAGCGCGTAGAGCGGCGGGAGCAGCAGCGCGATCGGCAGCCACCAGGCGGACAGCAGGTCCCGCGACACCCCGGACGGCGGGCCGAGCCGCCGCATGGCCTCGATGCAGACGCCGGCGGCGGCCAGTAGCGCGGCGAACAGCGCGAGGTGCCCGGCGTGCGGCTGGGTGTGGGTGAGGGCCCAGCCGATCAGTCCCGCGTCGCTGGCGACGATGCCCAGCACGTAGACGATCAGCGAGGCTGGCATGGCGAGCAGCGGCCAGCGCGGCGTAAGCCGGGGAGGACGATCTCCCCACGGCCCGCGGATCAGGCGCCGGAGCCCCCGCTGGCGCTGCCCGATCACCTCTTGGACTGCTGACATGCCTCCCGCCCAGGGTCAGCCAGGCTGATGCCGGTGCCCCCGCGAGGTCCGGTCATCACTTTAGGTAACATTATAGATGCGTTGAGTGCTATCACGTCGGCAAAACCGGTAGGTTAGCTGACGCGTGCGGAGCATGGCGGATGGCCTGCGCTTCCAGAAGCCGTGGCTCGTGTTGAGACACGTTCCCGCCGTGCCTAACAGTACGGTTGGTGCCGCTGGAGCGGCTACGCTACGATGCGATGCGTATCCGCTCCGTGCGGCACCCGACGTGAGGAGAGTAGATCGGTGCGAGGCGTTATCTGGGTTTGAGCCCTCAGAAGGACACTGGCGGCGCTGACGCCGCCTCTTCCTCTTCGAGAGCTTGCGTCGCGACTTCGGCCTCGCCGAGGTCGTCGAGTTCGCGTCCGAACCGCTCGATCGCCTCGTCATCGATTAGGTCCCGGTCCTCGGGCATCTCCTGATCCTCGGCGATGTCCTGTGCCACCCCGGCCGCCGGATCTTGCTCGACGGCCGCGGGCCGGTGCGGGCGCAGGTAGTTGGCCACGCCACGATTCAGGTCATGCCCGACGGTGTCGGCCATGATGTCGATCACGTTCCGGGTCACGCCGTTCTTGTCGATGAACGTGCGGGACCGGAACTTGCCCTTGACCATCACCGGGTCGCCCTTGTGCAGGCTGGCGCGGACGTGGTCACCCAGCCTGCGCCAGCAGCTGACGTTGTAGTACGACGTATCCCCGTCGCGCCACTCATTGGTCATCCGGTCCTGCACGCGGGGCGTGGCGCCGACGCGCAAGTCGGTGACGAGAACGCCGTTCCTGGTCGGGCGCTGAATCGGGTCCTGGGCCACGAAGCCCACGAGCGTCACGTATCCGCCCTGGCTCATCACGATCCTCCTTGGGATGCCTGGCAGCCTGACGCTGCCGGTACCCCTAGGCTGGTCGACCCGCGCCGTCCCCCGGCCGGTCCGCCGCCGCCCTGTGGATAACTCCGGCGCGACGCGCAATCTGTGGACAACCAGTTGCCATCCGCAACGTCTTGCGGGACAATGCCGCGGCCCGTGTTACCAGCAGCCACTCCGGCCCCGGAACTGGTGCTGACGGGTGCGGCGGAGCGTAGTGAAACCGCGGTTTCAGCACCCTCTAGCGTAGTGAAACCGCGGTTTCACTACGTATCGGCGGTGCGGCTGGTGCGGACGGTGCGGACGGTGCGGGTGGTGCGGGTGGTGCGGCGGCCGGGGGCGGTGCTGGCGCGGATGGCGCGGGCGGGCGGTCCGGGGGGCGGGCGTCTGAAGCGGGCGGGGACGGTCAGAGGTGGTCGAGGCGGGATACTTCGTCGGGGGTTAGGGAGAAGGTGACGAGGTCGAAGTTGGACTTGATGCGGTCGGGGTGGGCGGACTTGGGGATGACGGTGATGCCGTGTTCGAGGTGCCAGCGCAGGACGACCTGGGCCGGGGTGACACCGTAGCGGGCGGCGATCTCGGCTAGGACGGGATCGCGCAGGCGGGTGTTCTTCAGGGAGCTGTAGCCCTCGACGGCTATGCCACGGTCGGCGTGGGCGGCGAGCAGGGCCGGGTCGTGCTGCGGCGGGCTCCACGGGATCTGGTTGACGACGGGCCGCTCGCCAGTCGCGGCGGCGAGCTCGTCGATCTGGGCGATGCCGTAGTTGCTGACCCCCACGCTGCGGCACAGGCCCTCGTCGCGCAGGGCGAGGAACTCCCGCCACAGCGGCACCGAGCCGCCCCGCCGGGGCAGCCAGTGGATCAGCCACAGGTCGACGTGGTCGGTGCCGAGGGCGCGCAGGCTCTCGGCCAGGGTGGCGCGGGCCCGGCCGGCGTTGCCCGGCGGCAGCTTGGTGGTGATGAACACCTCGCCGCGGTCCACGCCGCTGTCGCGCAGGGCCCGGCCGACCTCGTCCTCGTTGCGGTACATGGTGGCGGTGTCGATGTGCCGGTAGCCGACCTCGAGGGCGTACCGGACGGGTTCGTAGGCCCGCCGGCCGCCGAGCTGCCAGGTGCCGAAGCCCACCATCGGCATGATGACGCCGCCGCCGAGGTCAACCGCGGGTATCTCGGTCATACCGGTCATTGTCCCAGGCGGGGTGGGAGGTGCTGGCGCCCGGCTAGGCGAGCAGGGCGCGGATCGAGCGGGACAGCTCGCCGGGGACGTCGGGTACGAGCAGGTGGACGCGATCGCGGACGACGTCGCGGCCGCCGATCACCACGTCGGTGACGTCCGCGGCGGTGGCGGCGAACACGGCGGCCTCCAGGGCCACGCCGTCGGCGGCGCCCGCGGTCCGCACGCTGTCCAGGGCCACGCAGACCAGGTCGGCGCGGGCGCCGGGAGCGATCTCCCCCGCGTCGGGCCAGCCCAGGCTGGTGTGCCCGGCCGTGGTCGCGGCGCGCAGCAGGGTCTCGGCGGTGAAGTGGCCGCGGGCCTGGCGGGCCAGGCGTTCGGCGTACTCGACGCCGCGGGCCTCCTCGAGGATGTCCACCACCGCGTGGCTGTCGCTGCCCAGGGTGAGCGGGCAGCCCGCCGCGGCCAGGGCCCGGGCCGGGGCCAGGCCGTCGCCGAGGTCGCGCTCGGTGGTCGGGCACAGGCAGGCGAACGTCTGGCCGCCGCCGAGCAGTTCCAGGTCACCGTCGTCGACGTGGGTGGCGTGCACGACCGAGGTCCGCGGTCCGAGCACGTCCTGCTCGTAGAGCAGCCGGGTGGGCGACATCCCGTACGCCGCCTGGCATGCCTGGTTCTCGGCGCGCTGCTCGGACATGTGGACGTGCAACGGGGCGCCGAACCGGTGGGCCCAGGCCACGACCGGGTGCATCTGCTCGCGCGGCACGGCGCGGACCGAGTGGATCGCCGCGCCGGCCTGGGCGTGCGGCGCGATCATGCCGTGGACGTCACAGTCAAGCTCGGTGACGCGCGCCGCCCAGCGCACCGCGTCGCCGTCGCCGAACCGCAGCTGGGGTCCGGCCAGCGGCAGCGGTCCGTCCTCGGCCAGGCCGCCCGCCAGGTAGCACGTGTCGAGCAGCGTGATGCGCAGGCCCGCGTCGGCGGCGGCCTGGACCAGGGCTCGGCCCATGGCGTTCGGGTCGGCGTACGGGCGGCCGCCAGGCTGGTGATGCAGGTAGTGGAACTCCCCCACGCAGCTGATGCCGGCCATGGCCATCTCGGCGAACGTGGCCCGGGCCAGCCGGAGGTAGCTGTCGGGGTCGAGGCGGGCCGCGACGTCGTACATGCGCTCGCGCCAGGTCCAGAACGTGCCGCGGTCGGCCTGAGTGGTGGAGCGCAGGGCGCGGTGGAAGGCGTGCGAGTGAGCGTTAGCGAAGCCGGGGAGGGTGAGGCCGTGGAGGCGTGTGGTGTCGGGAGGAGTTTGGGCAGCGGGGGTGACGGAAGGGACGGAAGTGGTGGTGGGGGCACTGGCGGCGAGGGTGATGGAAGGGACGGAAGTGGTGGTGGGGGCACTGGCGGCGGGGGTGACGGAGGTGAAGCGGTCGCCGTCGGCTTGGATCAGGACGTCGCGCTGGACGCCCTGGCCGGGGAGCCAGGCCAGGTCCGCGAGCCAGCGGCGGGCGGCGGGCGGGCCGGAGGCGGGCGGGCTGGAGGCGGGCGGGATCACGCCGGGCCTGCCAGGTCTTCGAGGATGGCGGCCAGGGCGCGGACGCCGGCTTCGCAGTCGGCCAGGTCGGCGTGCTCGGCGGGCGAGTGCGAGACTCCGGTCGGGTTGCGGACGAACAGCATGGCGGTGGGGACGCGGGCGGCCAGGACCCCGGCGTCGTGGCCGGCGCCGGTGGGCAGCACCGGCGCCTGGACGCCGGCCGCGGCGAGGGTGGCGGCGATCCGGTCCCGCAGCGCCTGGTCGAAACGCACGAGCGGGGTGAACGACTCCTGGCGCACGCTGAGCGTGACCCCGTGTTCTTCGCACAAACCTTCCGCGGCCGAACGGACCGTGGTGACGGTGTCCTCGACCACTGACTCGTCCGCGGCGCGGGCGTCCAGCCAGGCCCGGACCGCGGAGGGGACGGCGTTGGTGCCGTTCGGCTCGACGATGACCTTGCCGAACGTGGCTACCGCCCCGCGGTCCGCGGCGGCCTGGCGGGCGGCGAGCGCGGTGGCCGCGTAGGGCAGCATCGGGTCGCGGCGGTCGGTGAGCCGGGCCGTGCCCGCGTGATCGGCGCGGCCGCTGAAGACGAACCGCCAGCGGCCGTGCGGCCAGATCCCTTCGGCCAGGCCCAGGGCGGCGCCCATCGGGGCGAGCGCGCGGCCCTGCTCGACGTGCAGTTCGACGAAGGCGCCGATGCCGCGGAGCAGGTCGTCGCCGGGGCCGAGGTCGCCGGGATCGGTGCCCGCGGCGATCATGGCGTCGGCCAGCGTGGTGCCGGCGTCGTCGGTCAGGACCCGCGCGGCGTCCGGGTCGACGACCCCGGCCAGCAGGCGGCTGCCCAGGCACGGCACCCCGAACCGCGCGCCTTCTTCCTCGGTGAAGGCGGCAAGCACCACGGGCCGTTCGGGAGAAAAATCTTTGTCTTTGAGCAGGTCCACGGCGGCCAGGGCGGAGACGACGCCCAGCGGGCCGTCGAAGGCACCGCCGTCGGGGACCGAGTCCAGGTGACTGCCGGTCACCACCGCGCCCGGGCGCTTCGGGCCCCACCAGGCCCACAGGTTGCCGTTGTTGTCGGTCTCCACGGCCAGGCCGCGCTTGGCGGCCTGGCCGGTGAACCAGGCGCGGCACTGCGCGTCCGCCTCGGTCCACGAGTAGCGGCGGTAGCCGCCGGTCTGCGGGTCGCGGCCGATCGGCTCGAGCTCGCGCCAGAGCTCGGCAAACGTCATGGGTTCATCGGGATGCGGACGCCGCGCTGGACGGCTACGGTCTCGGCCTCTTCGTAGCCGGCGTCGACGTGGCGGATCACGCCCATCGCGGGGTCGTTGGTCAGCACGCGCTCCAGCTTGCGCCCGGCCTGCTCGCTGCCGTCGGCCACGCAGACCTGCCCGGCGTGGATGGAGCGGCCGATGCCAACCCCGCCGCCGTGGTGGATGGACACCCACGAGGCACCGGAGGCGGTGTTGACCAGGGCGTTCAGCAGCGGCCAGTCGGCGATCGCGTCGGATCCGTCGGCCATGGCCTCGGTCTCCCGGTACGGCGAGGCGACCGACCCGCAGTCCAGGTGGTCGCGGCCGAGGACGATCGGGGCCTTGAGCTCACCGCCGCGGACCATGTCGTTGAAGCGCACGCCGGCCAGGTGACGCTCGCCGTAGCCGAGCCAGCAGATCCGCGCCGGGAGACCCTGGAAGTGAACCTTTTCCCCGGCCAGCCGGATCCACCTGGCCAGCGCCTCGTTCTGCGGGAACAGGTCGAGGATGGCCCGGTCGGTGGCGGCGATGTCGGCCGGGTCGCCGGACAGGGCGGCCCAGCGGAACGGGCCCTTGCCCTCGCAGAACAACGGACGGATGTAGGCGGGGACGAAGCCGGGGAACTCGAAGGCCCGGTCGTACCCGGCGAGTTGGGCCTCGCCGCGGATCGAGTTGCCGTAGTCGAACACCTCGGCCCCGGCGTCGAGGAAGCCGACCATGGCCGAGACCTGCTCGGCCATGGAGTCGCGGGCCCGTTCGGTGAACCCGGCGGGGTCCTCGGCGCGCAGGGCGGCCATGTCCTCGAACGCGACGCCGCGAGGCAGGTAGGTGAGCGGGTCGTGAGCCGAGGTCTGGTCGGTGACGATGTCGATGGGAGCGTGGTGCTTGAGCAGCTGCGGGAAGATGTCGGCGGCGTTGCCGAGCAGGCCGATCGACAGCGGCTCGCCCTTGTCACGGGCGCTGACGGCCCGGCGGACGGCGTCGTCGGTGTCCCGGGCCTGCTCGTCCAGGTAGCCGAACTCGATGCGGCGGGAGATCCGGGACTGGTCGCACTCGACGCAGATGACCACGCCGCCGTTCATGGTCACGGCCAGCGGCTGCGCGCCGCCCATGCCGCCCAGGCCGCCGGTCAGGGTGATCGTGCCGCGCAGCGTGCCGCCGAAGCGTTTGGCCGCGATCGCGGCGAACGTCTCGTAGGTGCCCTGCAGGATGCCCTGGGTGCCGATGTAGATCCAGGAGCCGGCCGTCATCTGGCCGTACATGGTCAGGCCGAGCTGCTCCAGGCGGCGGAACTCCTCCCAGGTGGCCCACTGCGGGACCAGGTTGGAGTTGGCGATGAGCACCCGGGGGGCCCATTCGTGGGTCCGCATCACGCCGACGGGTTTGCCGGACTGGACCAGGAGGGTCTCGTCGTTCTCGAGGTCCTGCAGGGTGTTGATGATCGCCGCGTAGGCGTCCCAGCTCCGGGCCGCGCGGCCGGAACCGCCGTACACGATGAGCTGGTCGGGGTGTTCGGCCACCTCGGGGTCGAGGTTGTTCATGAGCATGCGCATGGCGCCTTCCTGGCCCCATCCCTTGCAGGTCAGCTGCGGGCCGCGCGGCGCGTGAATCGGTTCGTGGCTGGCGATCATGTGCCCATCATGGCAGGGCGCTTGCCGGGGTGACAGCCGGCCGTACGGGGTTAGGCGGCGACCAGTTCGGTGGGCTCGGCGATGACGTCGACCAGGGCGCCGTTGCGCATCACGGTGATCGCGAGCGGCTGGCCGATGGCCTCGGAGAACATCTGCCGCTGCAGGTCCTGGGAGACCGCGACCGGCTTGCCTCCCACGGTGAGCAGCAGGTCCCCGGCGCGCAGGCCGGCCCGGTCGGCGGGGCCGCCGGCCACCACCTGGGCGACGAGCAGGCCGGTCTTGCGGCCCAGGCGCTGCCGCCACGCGGCGGGCACCGGGCCGGGCATCATGGCCAGGCCCAGGTAGGCGCGCCGGACCCGGCCGTCGGCCATGAGCGCGGAGATGATCTTCCTGGTCGTCGCGTTGACCGGGACCGCCATGCCCAGGCCCACGCCGGCCACCGCGGTGTTGATGCCGACCACGCGGGCCTGCGCGTCGGCCAGCGCGCCGCCCGAGTTGCCCGGGTTGAGCGCGGCGTCGGTCTGGATCACGTCCTCGATCACCCGGCCGCGGGCGGGCAGCGAGCGGCCCAGCGCGCTGACCACGCCGGCCGTGACCGAGCCGGCCAGGCCCAGCGGGTTGCCGACCGCGACCACGAGCTGACCGACGATCAGCCGGTCGGCCTCGCCGAGGTCGGCCGGCGCCGGGGTCTCGCCGTTGGCGCGCAGCACCGCCAGGTCGGACAGCGGGTCGGCGCCCACCACCCGGAACGGCACCGACGTGCCGTCGGAGAACGCCGCGGTGCCGCCGTTTGCCTGGCCGACCACGTGCGCGTTGGTGAGCAGGAACCCGTCGCCGGTGAACACGACCCCCGAGCCCAGGCTCTCCCCCGCGCCGCCCCGGCCGCCGCGTTGCGGTACGCGCAGGCTCGCGACCTTGGGCGTGAGCTTCTGGGCCACGCCGGAGACGATCTGCGAGTACACGTCCAGCGGGCTGTCAGCCTCCATGTGGGTCTCCCCGGTGCATCTTCGTCCTGATTACAACATTACAGAGCAACGAGGATTTGGGAAGGCTGCATACCCGGAGGGGTTCCGCCGGGAGCTTAATGGCTGTGGCTGGCCAGCCCGACCGGGTTCCCCTCGGGGTCGGCGATGGTGGCCAGGGTGCGGTCCGGCCCGTCGGGGGACGGCGGATCGGTGATCTCGCCGCCGTGCCTTATTACCCGCGCGAGCGTCTCGTCCAGGTCGGCGACGTGGATCCAGATCATCGGGCCGGCGCCGGCCGCCGCCGGGCGGCCCGGCACCCACTGGCCGATCAGGCCCGGGGACTCGAAGTCCTGGTAGGGGTGTTCGGTCTGCCAGCCGAACACGGCCTGGTAGAACGCGGCGGCCCGGGCGCCGTCGACGGCCGGCATCTGCAGGTAGCAGACCTGGCCGTGGACGAGGCTCCGGGCCCGGGCGGCCTCTTCCTCGGTCATCGGGCTCCCTCTTCGTGCGGCCGGCATTCGACCACGTAGCGGCCGCTGGCCTGGGTGCGCGCGGCCACGATGTCGAGGCCGGCCTGGCGGGCCAGTTCGGCGAACTGGGTGATCGTACTGGTCTTGCCGCCAGCGACCAGCATGTCGATGCCCAGCGACCGAGGTGCGTCGTCGGGTGCGACGCCGCCGAGGACCGCGATGGTTCCGGTTGGCTTTGCCTGTGCCGCCTGGGCGCAGTTGCGGAGGATGGCGACGGTCTCCTGGTCGGGCCAGTCGTTCAGCACGCTCTTGAGCAGGTACAGGTCGGCTCCGGCGGGCAGCGGGTCGAAGAAGCTCTGGCCGCGGAGGGTGATCTTTTCTGTGCGCTCGGCGGCCCGGGCGATGGTGCCCGGGAGGTCGACCAGGATGCCGTGGACGTGGGGATGGCGCCGCAGCAGGGAGGCGAGCATGGCGCCGGTACCGCCCCCGACGTCGACCATGGTGCCGATCGCATCCCAGCCGCCGGTCAGCTCGATGTCGTAGTCGGGTGTGCCGTGCCCGGCGGGTCCCATCAGCGCGTCGAAGTCCGCGCCGATGTCCGGGTGCGCGGCGAGATCTTCCCAGAACGGCCGACCGAACACCTTCTGGTAGGCCGGCTGGCCGGTGCGGACGTAGTCGAGCAGCGTGCCCCAGGTATGAGCCATCCGGCCGCCGATGCCGTCCAGGTTCAGGAAGCGGTCCTGGAGCCGCTCGGTGGCGCGGTTGGTGGCGAAGTGCCCCGGTGCCTGCTGCTGGAACACTCCCTTGGAGACCAGATGGCCGAGGACGGCATGCAGGGCATCGCGGTCGCAGCCGGCCGCGGCGGCCAGGTCGGCGATGTCGTGGTGGCCCGCGGCGATGAGGTCCGGCAGGCGCAGGGTCGCGGCGACCATCAGGCACCAGGGCGTGGCCAGGTCGAGCATCTGGTCGAGATCGGGTCCGTCGTCGTCATCTAGCATCGTTGACGTGTCCTTCCTGGTCGCCTCGATCGTGCCACCGCGCGCGCGACCCGGTCTTGGAGAAAAGGGACACCGGCCGTGACCGTCGTCGTGCGCCGGCCCAGGCCGCCGTTGCGCGGGCTGGTGCGGGCGATCACCTACCAGGCCGGCGAGCAGCCGCGAACGTCGGTCGAGAAGATCCTGCCCGGACCCGGGGCCAGCCTGTGGATCAACTTGAACCGCGATGAGTTCCGCTCGTTCAGCGAGTCCGGGCAGGTCGTGCGGGTGCCCGGGGCGATGCTGGCCGGGCCGGCCAGCCGGGCGGCGGTGATCGAATTCGAGCAGGGCCGGGCGCACATTTCGGTGACGTTCGCGCCCGGCGCCGCTGGCTGCTTCTTCGCGCCGCCGCTGGACGGGACACGGGATCTGCAGGTCCCGCTGGGCGACGTGTGGGGCCGGCCGGGCGCCGCGTTGCGCGACCGGGTGCTCGGGGCCGCCACGCCGGCCGAGGCGCTGGCGGTGGTGGAAGCCGCGCTGCTCGGTACGGTCGCCGGTGTTCCCGACCCGCTGGTCGTGGCGGCGTGCGGGGCGCTGTCGGCGGGGATGCCGGTCGGCAAGGTCGCGGCGGACCTCGGGGTGCTGCCCCGGACCCTGCGCCGCCGGTTCACCGCGCAGGTGGGGCTCGGCCCGAAGCGTTTCGCCCGGGTGCAGCGGCTGCAGCGGGTGGTGCGGGATCTCGACGGGTGTTCGGCGGTCGACTGGGCGGGCGTGGCCGCCCGGCATGGCTATGCCGACCAGTCGCATCTGGTGGCGGAGTTCGGCCAGCTGGCGGGCGTGACGCCGACCGAGTACCTGAGGTCCCGGATCGACGGGCCCAACCACTTGTCGGTGGTGCCGACGGCGTGAACCACGGCCCGTTCGGCAGAAAATGAAAGGAGAGCGGGGGTCACGGGGTCCGTGCGGCGGTCATCCGGCGCGGGCGGCTTCGAGCTCGGCGCGGAAGCGCTCGTAGTCCGCGAGTTCGCGGCCGGCGGGGGCCAGCACCAGATCGCTGGTGACGGCGGCGATGCGGGTCATGATGGCCTGGTTGGCCTGCTCTCGCTCGCGATCGGCCGCGAGCACGACCATGTTCTGGCACCACGATTCGACCAGCCAGCCCAGCAGCAGCAGCGCGACGACCATGACCGCCAGCCAGGGCACCAGCGACGTGGCGCTGATCAGCGAGGACGACTTGTGCGAGCCGTGCAGGGCCAGGATCAGCGCGATCCAGACCAGCCCGGCCAGCATCAGCAGCATCAGCAGCCACTGGGCCAGCGCGATCAGCCGCCACCAGCCGGTGACCTTGTCCCGGGACGGCAGGCCGCGGGCCACGGCCGCGCCCAGGGCCGACGGGGCCTCGCTGGCGCGCGACCGGGCCGCCGCCCGCACCGTCCGCGACCAGGGCTCCGGGAGCGAGCCGCCCACCTCATCGGTGAATGCCGTGATCGCGTTGTCGATGTCGGATCGCTGCGCCTGGACGACATCGGCGGGGTCGCCGCCCAGCAGCTTGCGCGCCGAGGTGGGCCCGGCGCCGCGGAGCCGCGCGGCCACCCGCCCGGGCGGCCAGCCGATATAGCTCGCGGCCCGGCGCTCACGGGCGCCGTTCAGCGTCTCCGTCGCGGCCGCCACCCCGGCGGCCTTGGCGAACGCCGTGGTCAGCGCGGCGGCCGGACCCGACGGGATGTACATCACGGGGTCCAGGGCGGGTGCGTCGCTCCCCCGGCCTTCGGGCGTGGCGTCCTCCCACGGCGGACGCGACCTGACGGCCGGCTGGGCCGACGCGGCGGTGGCCTGCCAGGGCTGCCAGTCGCTGGTGCTGGCCGTCCGGCCGTTGTCCGGGCTCGTGTCGTTCCCGGTACCGGTCCCGACCGGCCAGGGTGGCGCCGTGCCAGCGGGATCGTCCGTGCTGTCGCCATCGACCCAGCCGTCCTGCTCCCAGGGGGGGCGTTCCGGCCGGCGGGTGATGCCCGCGCCGTTCGCGCTTCCGGCGCTGCCCGCGCTGCCCGGGCCGGTCGTGCTGGCCGGGCCAGGTGCGCTGCCCGAGTCGGCCGCGGTGCCCGGCTCGGTCGCGGTGTAGGCGGCCGGTGCCGTGGCCAGGTCCGGGGCGGACGCTCCGGGCGCGAGCCAGCCGGGCACGGAGTCTCCGGCGTAGACGGCGAACCGATCCAGCAGGGCATCGATGTCGGCCGCGATCCGCTCGCTGGCCGCCTGCCGGGCCGCGACCACGGTGGCGAGCGTGCGGCGCAGCTCGTTCAGGCCCGCCCCGGTGGCCGCGGAGGTCACCAGCACGGGCGTCTCCATCAGCCCTTCGGCGTCGAGCAGCCGACGCAGGTCGGCCGCGCAGTCTTCGACCTGGTCAGGGGTCAGCGTGTCGGCCTTGTTGAGCACCACCGTGGTCACCGCCGCGTGCCCGGCCAGCGGGACCAGGTACCGGCGGTGCACCGACGCATCCGCGTACTTCAGCGGGTCGAGCACCCAGACCAGCATGTCGGCCAGTTTGACCAGGCGGTCGACCATGGCCGCCGAGCCGCTGACCACCGAGTCGTGATCGGGCAGGTCGAGCAGGAGCAGCCCGGTGAGCGACGCCTCGCCTTCGTCCAGCGCGCTGGCCCGCCCGTAGCGGTGCCGCCGCTGCACGCTGAGCCAGTCCAGCAGCGGGGCGGCGCCCTCCATCCCCCACACGCATGCGTGCAGGTGCTTGGTGGTCGGCCGCATCACCCCGGCAGGCGAGAAGGACGCCCCGGCCAGGGCGTTGAACAGCGATGACTTGCCGCTCCCGGTGCCGCCCGCCAGCGCGATGACGGTGTGCGAGGCGGACATCCGCATCCGCTCACCGGACCGCCGGAGCAGCGTCTCGGAGTCGGAGAGGAGTTCCTGGCTGAACCCCTCGGATCCAGTCCGCCCGGACGCGATCTTGGTCAGCTCGGTGAGGGCGGCCAGCCTGGCGGGCAGCCGCGAGTGGCCGAGCCCGGTCAACCCGATCGTGTTCGCTGTCACCTAACCGCCTCAAGCGAGTATTCCGCCTGGTACAGCCGGATCGCCGCGACGTCGTCGCAGGGCCCGGCGGACTCGATCACCTCGACGTACCTGACCATTTCCTCGTCGAGGAGCAGCCGGACCCGGTGGATCAGGTCCGCACGGGCCTTGGCCAGGATCCTGGCCAGCATCCCGGAGCCGTATACCGAGGCCAGCAGCCGCCGCGGTTCGGTGTGGATGCTGGTGCCCTCGTCCTCGGCGCCGTTGACCGTCGTGGCGCCCGGCGCGTCCTCGCCGAGCATGGCGACCAGGACGACCAGGCCGAGCGACTCGTCATCGAAGGAAACCCGCTTGGCGCCGGGCCGTTGATCCTCGGCTTCCACGAGCCGGGTCAGGTGGTCCTGCCAGGCGCCGACGGCACGCGCGGCGCGCAGCGGCAGGTCCGCCGAGGACCGGCTGAACGCGGCGGCCTGGCTGGCCTCGGACGGCTCAGCGGTCGTTGCGGCGGGGCCGAAGGCGGACTCGAAGACCTGTTTGGCGTACTCGCCGCGGGCCCGGTCGGCGGCCGCGTCCTCGAGCAGGACGGTGCCCGCCGGGCTGCCGCGCCAGCTGGCGTCCACGTGCTCGGCGGCACGGTCCGCGATGGACACGATGAACGACTCGATCGCTTCACGCAGCGCGGTATTGAGGGCCGCGTTGTGCGACGCCCCGCGGCGGGCGCGCTTGCCCTTTTTCGCGCTCTTGGCCGGCTTGCCGCCGCGGCGCGGGCGCAGGTCGCCGCCGACCACGCAGTCCTGCCAGCGTGCCAGCACCTCGCCGGTGAGCAGACTGCCGTTCATCATGCCCGCGTTCGCCTCGGCGAAGGCCCGCTCGTAGGAGGTCTCCGCCGTCCGGCGCAGCTCGCCGCGCAGCACGACCTGCGCCTCGACGTGGGCGGCCATGGCCGGTACCCGGGACTTGAACGTGTCGAGCACGCCCGACATGGTCTGGGAGAGCACCGCGACCCGGCGGTCGCTGCGGGCGGCGGTATCGGCGAGCCAGTCGCGGATCGGCTGGTAGGCGTCGTGCGGCAGCATGCCGTCGACGAGGGGGGTCTCCAGGATCACGAAGCGGTTCTCGGCCGCGATCCCGTTGGCGTCGAGCATGGCGTTGAAGTGATCGTTGAGCTCGGTCCGGTAGGCCTGCGGGATCCGGGACAGGACCACGCCGAGCGAGGCCTTGCGCTCGCGGGCGTGCTGGAGGATCTCCCACACCGGCCCGTCGGCGTAGCGGCTGGCGCTGGTCATGAACAGCCACAGGTCCGAGGCGTCGAGGAACTGGTAGGCGAACTCGTGGTGGGCCTTGACCACCGAGTCGATGTCGGGGGTGTCCAGCAGCGCGATGCCCCGCGGCATGCCCTCGCTGGCGGCCAGCACCAGCAGGCCGTCGCGGCCCGGCCGGGCCAGGCCCTCCTGGCGGACCCTGGGCAGGGTGGGCAGGAAGTTGTTCTCGGCGAACCAGTCGATGTCGTCGGGGTGGCAGGCGAGGACCGGGCTGTTGGTGGTCGGCCGGCGCACGCCGGTCGCGCTCACGTGGGAGCCGACGACGCTGTTCACCAGGGTCGACTTCCCGGCCCCGGTGGAGCCGACCAGGGCCACAAGCACCGGGGCGGCGGAGCGGCGCACGCGGGGAAGCAGGTAGTCGTCGATCTGGCTGAGGAGCTTGGTGCGTTCGGTCTTTACCTCGGCTGAACCGTCGATCTCGAACACCAGCGGGATGGCCGCGATCCGCTTGCGCAGGTTGAGCAGCGCGGCCTCGAGCAGGCGCGCGTCCACCCGGACGTGGGCCTCGGTGGCTGGCGACGCTGGGGGTGCCTGGGGCGCTGGGGGTGCTGGGGGTTCTTGGGACGGCTGAGGCGGCTGGGAGGGTGCCAGGGTCTGAGACGGGGCCTGGTCTTGCTCTTGCTCTTGGCCCTGGTCTTGCTCTTGGCCCTGATCTTGCTCCTGGCGCTGGTCTTGCTCCTGCTCCTGCGACGTGGCGTCGCTCGGGGCGGTCTCGGCAGTGCTGACATCACCGGGCTGGCCTGCCGGGACCGCTACCTCGGGCGGAGTCTGATTGCGGACCGTGGCGTCATCACCTGCAGCGTCATCCGTGTGATCCGGATCAACCATGCTATTTGGTTTGTCCGCTTTAGGCGGCTGATTCGCTTGATCTTCCGGAGACGGCGGAGATGCGAGGGTTTGCGAGTTCTGGGGCTCGTGTTCCTCAAGTTGATATTGAGGCTCCTGAGACGCGGGCGCGACTGACTGGGGTGCTGGCGGCAGCGGCGACGAATCCGGGGGGCCGACTGATGATTCCGCCGGGATGGGCGCGGAAGGCGGGATGGGCGCGGAAGGCGGGCTGGCCGACGATTCTGCGAGGCCCTGGCCAGGTTCTTCCGGTCTACCGAGGGCAGGAATCACGAGGGTGTCATCCCCGTTCCGCCGCTGGCCCTCACCACCTCCCGGATCATTACTGGTCAGATGGCTGACGCCAGGGTCATCAAAATCGGCAGCCGCAACAGCGCCTGCGCCGGGCTCGCCATGTCGGCCGGCTTCAGACGCTGGGGACGCCGCTACGCCCTGACCTTCCATTGTTCCAATGGCCTCCTCAAACCCTGGAACCCCCGCTCCCCGCTCCTCGGGAGACTCGGGTCCTACCGGGGTCTCCGGCAGTCGCCTAGCACGCGGAGTTTATCCCCTTCACCAGGCGGTTACATTGCGCATGAGCTCTGTTATCTCTGCCGCGATATCCACCACGTCACCGACCACGACAATCGCGGGCGGCCGGATGCCCTCTCGTGTCACCATGCCTTCCACTTGTTCCAGTGATGAGCTAATTGTGCGCTGCGTCGGCATCGTCCCGTCTGCGATTACGGAAACGGGTGTATCCGGATTGCGTCCGTGCCGTAGCAGTTCGGCGGCTACCGCGCCGATCCGCTGCACCGACATCAGCAGAACCAGGGTCCCCCTGCTTCCGCCGAGCAATGCCCAGTCCACCGTAGACCGATCGTCGCCCGGCGGGACGTGAACCGACACAACATGGAACTCCTGCGCCACCCCCCGGTGGGTTACCGGCAGCCAGGCGCTGGTGGGCACGCCCACCGCGCTGGTCACCCCAGGTACCACGGTGACTGGCACGCCAGCCCGCAGGCAGGCCAGGACTTCCTCGGCGCCCCGGCCGAACACGAACGGGTCACCGCCCTTGAGCCTAGCCACGAACCGGCCCGCCCGGGCCCGTTCGATCAGGGTGGCGTTGATCTGATCCTGGGGCATGGCCCGGCCGTAGGGGATCTTGCTGACGTCGATGATCTCGACGTCCGCGGGCAGTTCGTCAAGCAGTGAGGTGGGAGCGAGCCGGTCGGTGAGCACCACGTCGGCCTCGGCCAGCAGCTGGCGGCCGCGCACGGTGATCAGCCCGGGATCACCCGGGCCGCCGCCGATGATCGCCACGCCGCCGCGGTGCCCGCGCGCATGCCGGGCGCTCAGCTGGCCGGTCCGCAGCCCGGTGAGGATCGCATCCCTGATCGCCGCGCTGCGCCGCGGGTCACCGCTGAGCACGCCAACCTGGACCGAACGGCGCTGCGTACCGGCGCCCTGAGCGTCACTAGCGCGGACATCACCGGTACGGCCGCCGGCGCGGACCTCGGCCGGGATGTCGTCTGCGCGGACCTCGGCCGGGATGTCGTCAGCCCGGCCCGAGGCTGGAGTCCATGCGGCCGAGGCCTCCGCGTTGTCAGCTCGGACGGACCAGACATGTTGCTGCTCGGCGGCGGCCGAGATGGCCGCGTTCACCGCGGCGTCGTCGGTGCAGGCGCAGGCCAGCCAGGCGCCAGCCAGGTCGCCGTCAGCGTAGCGGCGCCGTTCCCAGCGGATCCGGCCGGCCGCGGCCAGGTCCTCCAGGGACGTGGTGGCTGAGGGCGAGACCAGGACGATGTCGGCGCCCGCGTGGAGCAGAGCGGGGATCCGGCGGGTGGCGACCGCTCCCCCGCCGACGATCACCACCCGGCGGTTCTGCAGCCGGAGCCCCAGTAGGTACGCGTCCATGGCTCCATATCCTCGCGGGCTAACGACGTCCTTGCTACCACGACGCGCTCCGGTTGGAACGATCCGCCGGCCCGGCAGGCCCGAAGCGGGCGGGGCGGCGCGGGCCGGGGCGGCGCGGGCCGGGCGGCAGTAAGAAAAAACAGCGTAAAGGGGCAGTAGTGCACCAGCAGGTCGCGGCCCAGGCTCGGGAGCGGCGCGGCATTCGGGTGGGTCCGGCACCGATGGGCCTGGGGTGCGTTTCCTGTGAGGTGAGGGTCAGGCCACTGCGGACACGCCTGCACCGCCTGACTCTCCGTCACCATCTTCCCCAGCTCGGGCGGCTGGGCCAACTACGTCGTTGCCACAACGACGCACACCTGACTACCTCGTTGCCACAACGACGTAGTTACCGTCACCGGTCCTGCTCCAGGTCACGGTCCGGCAGCATCACGATGGAGCTCAACGGCAGGACCTGAGGCTCACTCCAAGGGGAAAGACACCCATGGGCCTTTGCTGCCGCTCCAGCCGCTCCAGCCGCTCCAGCCGCTCCAGCCGCTCCAGCCGCTCCAGCGACACCTATGGGTCATTGGCGTCGCGAGGCGCAGTGCGCACCAGCACCATTGGCGATGCTAGCCACTGCGGTCACAGGGCAAACCGGGGCGGGATGGGTTACTGCTTTTCTGTGACGCCGGCGGAGTCGAAGGTGGCGACGTCGCGAAGGGCGCGGGCGGCGCTTTGGATCAGCGGGAGGGCGAGCAGGGCGCCGGTACCCTCGCCGAGGCGCAGGCCCAGGTCCACGAGCGGGGTCAGCCCGAGATGCGAGAGGGCGATCGCGTGCCCGGGCTCGACGCTGCGGTGGCCGGCGAAGCAGGCCGCGGTCACGTCGGGGGCCAGGGCCGCCGCGGCCAGCGCGGCGGCGCCGGAGATGACCCCGTCCAGGATGACCGGGACGCGCAGCGCGGCGGCGCCCAGGATGAACCCGGCCAGCGCGGCGTGCTCGAAGCCGCCGAACGCGGCCAGGACGCCTACCGGGTCGGCCGGGTCGGGATGGTGCAGGGCCAGGCCACGGCAGACCACGTCGACCTTGCGGGCGTAGGTGGCGGCGTCGATGCCGGTGCCGCGACCGGTCGCCTCGGCCGGGTCAGCGCCGGTGAACGCGCAGATCAGCGCGGCCGACGCGGTGGTATTGGCGATCCCCATGTCCCCGGTGACCAGGCACCGGTTGCCCGCGGCGACCAGGTCGCGGGCGATCTCCAGACCGACGGTCAGCGCCGCGGTGGCCTGCTCGCGGGTCATCGCGGGTCCCTGGGTAAAGTCCGCGGTGCCCGGGGCGATCTTGCGGGGCAGCAGCCCGGGCACCGGTTCCAGCGACGCGGCCACCCCGATGTCGACCACGGTGACCTCGGCGCCGGCCTGGGCCGCGAACGCGTTGACCACCGCCCCGCCGGCCAGGAAGTTGGCCACCATCTGGGCCGTCACCTCCTGCGGCCAGGGGGTCACGCCCTGGGCGTGCACGCCATGGTCGGCGGCGAAGACCGCCACGCACGCGGGCTCCGGGAGCGGCGCGGGACAGGCGCCGGCCAGGCCGGCCAGCCGCACGGACACCTCCTCGAGCACGCCGAGCGAGCCTCGCGGCTTGGTCATCCGGTCCTGGCGTTCGGCGGCGGCGGTCATCGCCGCCGCGTCCGGCGGGGCGATCGCGGCGATCACGTCGGCGAGCGGGTCCACTGGTTCCTCCCCTGGCAGTCCGCGATGCCCGAATTCCTCGGCGTGCACGGCCCACGACACCGGCCGGCGGCGCGCCCACCCGGCCGTGGCGAGTTCCGGTTCGGACGCGAAGCCGGTCACGTAGCCCAGGCAAAGATAGGCGATCACCTCCAGGTGCGCGGGCAGCCCGAGGTGCGCGGCGAGTTCGCGCTCGTCGAAGAAGCTGACCCAGCCGACGCCGAGGCCTTCGGCCCGGGCGGCCAGCCACAGGTTGGCCACCGCGAGCACGCTGGAGAAGTCCGCGGTCTGGGGCTGGACGTGGCGGCCGAGGGTGTGCCGGCCGCCGCGCGTCCGGTCGCAGGTGACCACGATGTTGACCGGGGTGTCCAGGATCGACTCGATCTTCAGCCGGTCGAACGCGCGGGCCCGGGCGCCGGGCAGGCCGGCCGCGAACTCGTCGCGGTGCCTACGGGCCAGGGCGGCGATCTGCTCCCGGCGGGCCCGGTCGGTGATCACGATGAAGTCCCAGGGCTGGGAGAAGCCCACCGACGGCGCCTGGTGAGCGGCCGCCAGCATCCGCCGGAGCACGTCGGCGGGCACCGGATCGGGCAGGAAGCCCTGCCGGACGTCGCGGCGCTCGGCGATCACCCGGTACACGGCCTCGCGTTGCGCATCGGGGAAGCGGTGCTCGGCTGGGGCGGGGTGGTCGGCTGGGAGGCGGTGGTCGGCTGGGGCGGGGTGGTCGGCTGGGTTTCGGTGGTCGGCTGGGGCGGGGTGGGTGGCTGGGGCGGGGTAGGCGGCTGGGTGGACGTGCTCGTCAGGCACGGGGTTTCCCCTCGGGGTCGTGGGCCAGCCGGAGCAGGGCCTCGAAGGCGGCGACCGCAACCGCCGGGCCGCCCTTCTCGGTTCGGTTGCTCAACGACGGCAGACCGCTGCGGCGCAGCGCGTCCTTGGCCTCCGCCGCACCGACGAACCCGACCGGCACGCCGATGACCAGGGCGGGTTCGACCTCCCGGGCCAGGATCTCGAACAGCGCGGCGGGCGCGCTGCCGACTAGCCAGACCGCGCCCGGCCCGACCTCGCTGAAGGCCAGCCGGACCGCGGCCGCGCTGACCGTGATGTTCGCGGTGCGGGCCAGCCGGGCGGCCAGTGAGTCGCCGGCCTTGCAGGTCACCGGGTAGGCGGTAATGCCGGAGGCGACCGTGGGCGTGTCCGCGACCACGGCGGCGGCGCGGCGCAGCGCGCCGATCCCGGCCGCCAGCGCGAGCTCGTCGCAGACCAGATCGGTCACGTAGTCGAAGTCCGCGGTGGCGTGGATGACGTGCTCGGTGACCGCCCGGCTGAGGGTGGGCAGCCCGGTCAGGTCGAGGCGGGAGCGCAGGATGCGGTACGACTCGGCCAGGGCGGGATCGGAGCCCGGGTCGGCTCCAGGATGAGAGCTGGGGTCGGCGCCGGAGCGGGCAAACGTCACGGACCATACCTATCGTGCCGCGGGGTCATCGGGCCAGCGAAGGGTGAAGCCGAGGCCGGGAGGGGCCGGGTGGGGACGCGGGACGGGAGGAGCGGAACGGCCGGGAGGGCGGGTGGGGAC